>Ga0180223_1000297_pt1 | contig 74168 bp, 57 predicted proteins | sample eDN5th30CKraftOP_FD_151337 | JGI IMG/M metagenome (GOLD analysis project Ga0180223, IMG submission 151337) | Enriched Organic Plus compost microbial communities from Emeryville, California, USA - eDNA 5th pass 30_C Kraft OP (version 2) (version 2) ...
CACCGACCAGCGCGGCCGTTCCATGCTGAACAGCTTCAGGACGGACAGGACGCGGTCCGCGGTGGTGATCATCCATGCTCCCTCGGTTCCCGGACAGGCCCGGCCCGGTCACCCGAACCCCAATATCTCCGCCAGCGCAAGAGCGCGCGCGCCGCAATCATGTCAGGCGCCCCGCGCGGCAGGCGGCGTGTTCCTGAGTTCGACCAGTTCGATGAGGATGCCCGAATTGTCCCGGATATAGCCGCCCACCATCGCTTCATTCTCGAAGATCGGCATGGCGACCTCGACGCCGTGTTCGGTCAGGAATGCGAAGGCGGCCCGCACGTCGCTCACCTGGAACGCCATATGCTTGGTGCCGTGCGTGGCGAGATCGGTGTCGGGATCGCGCCGTTCGGGCGGGAGCGGCGCCGCGCCGGGCCGCTCGAACAGTTCCACGCGGGTCGTGCCGCGCCGCAGGATGGCGCCCCGGAACGGCACTTGCGGAATGGCGGTGCGATATTCCACCGCGAAGCCCAGCATGTCCCGATACCAGGCGATCGAGCGCTCCAGATCCGGCACGCTGATGCCGCAATGATGGATGCGCAGATCGAATGGCGGAGGCGCGGGTGCCGGCTCGTCGATGAAATCCAGCGTGGGTTCGTCGTCAGGGTCCATGAGCTGCTCCCGATATGTCGTGTCAGAGGGCGGTGGCGCCGCCGTCCACGGTGATGGTCTGCCCGGTGAGGAAGCTCGCGGCCTCCGAGCACAGGAAGAGCACCGTCTCCGCCGTCTCGGAGGCCTCGCCGATGCGGCCGAGCGGCGGAAGAAGCCTGGTGATGTGACCGGGATTGGCCTGTTCCATCCGTTCGCTCATCCCGCTGCGGGTGATGCCGGGGCAGACGGCGTTGATGCGGATATTGTGCGCGGCATATTCGACCGCGGCGCTTTTCGTCAGGCCGACGACGCCATGCTTGGCCGCCGCATAGGCGGCGTTGCCGGGGACAGCGCGCAGCCCGCCCACCGAGGCCGTGTTGACGATGGCACCTGTCCCCTGACGCAGCATGATCCGGATTTCGGCCCGCATGCAAAGCCAGACCGAGGTGAGATTGACCGCGAGAGAGCGGTTCCAGCTCGCGAGGCCATAGTCGGCGGTCAGCGCGCTCTCCCCTTCGAAGCCGGCATTGTTGTGCGCGAAATCGAGCGCGCCGAAGCGCTGCGCGATCTCGTCCGCCAGTCGATCGACAGCGGCTTCGTCGGTCAGGTCGAGGCAGTGGACGGACGCCCGTCCGCCGGCCGCCGCGATGCTGTCGCGGGTTTGCTGCGCACCCGCTTCATCCCTGTCCGCGATCGCCACATGCGCGCCCGCCCGCGCGAAGGCCAGCGCGCTCGCCCGCCCGATGCCCGATGCCGCGCCGGTCACCAGCGCTGTCCTGCCCGCAAATCCCTGCATGTCCGTCTCCCTCACAGTACGGCCGTCAGGCCGCCATCCACCGGCAGCGAGACACCGGTGACGAAGCGCGCGCAATCGGAGCCGAGCCAGGCCACCACCTCGCCCACATCCTCGGGCTGGCCGATCCGCCGCAGCGGCGTGCGCTGGCGCATGGGCTCGATCACGGCCGCGACCTGCGCGGAGCTCGTCGAGAGTTGGGTCTCGATGACGCCGGGGCAGACGGCATTGACCCTGATCCCGAGCGGTCCCCAGGCATCTGCGAGCGAGGCGACGAGCAGGCAGACCCCGCCCTTGCTGGCCGAATAGCCCACCGTCGCGGCCGACCCGCGCAGGCCGCCCATGCTGGATGTGGCGACGATGGCCCCGGGCTTGCCAAGGCGCTGCATCTGTGTGGCGGCGGCCTGCGCACCGTGGAGGACGCCGGCCAGATTGACGTCGAGCAGGGCATGGAAGTCCCGGGGCGAGATACCCGGCCCGTCGCTCCCCAGGGCAATCCCCGCATTGCAGACCATGAGATCGACGCCGCCATAGGCGCCGCTCGCCTCGATCATCCGTCCGGCATCGGCTGGGTCGGCCACGTCGGTGCGGATGAAGCGCGCCTCGCAGGTCGCGCGCAGTTCCTCGACGATCGGCGTGCCGCCTTCGCGCGGGCTGTCCGTCATGTCGGCGATGATGACGGCGCGCGCGCCATGGCGTGCCGCCACGCGGGCGATGCCGCGCCCGATGCCGCTGGCGCCGCCGGTCACGACGACCACCTTGTCTTCAAGCAGCTTCATGCACCCTCTCTCATCATCCCGGCGATCGAGGCGCGCTCGGCGTGCATCGATCCTTTCCGGCAAAATATGCCAAAATTATTGTATATAGAGAAATTGGTGATAACGTCGTGCCTGTCAAGCGCAACGAGACAGGGCATGCAGATTGCGCGCAAGAACCGAAAGGACGGACATGATGGGAGAGGAGACGGCAATCGCCGGACATCGGGAGGTGTCTGGCTTCTATGGCTGGCGGTTGATCGGCGCGCTCTGGCTGATCCTGTGCCTCACCTTCTCGGTGCCGATGTATGGCGGCGGCGTGATCTACAGCAGCATGGCCGCGGCCCGGCATCTCAGCGCGTCGTCGCTGGGGCTGGCGTTCACCGTGCTCGCGCTGATGACCGGACTGCCCGGTCCGGCCATCGCCTGGGTGATCGGCCGTTTCGGCGCGCGCTGGACCATGCTGGCAGGCAATCTGCTGATGGCGTGCGGAGCGATCGCGCTGGCGACCTTGCCCGCGATCGGAGGCGCGGCGTCCGCGACCATCTTCGGCGTCACCATCGGGCTCGGGGTGGCCGGTGGCGGCCTGCTGGGCGCGCAGGTGCTGGCGGCCCGGTGGTTCGAGCGCGATCGCGCCCGGGCCATGGCGCTCATGTTCACGTCCGCCGGGATCGGCGGCTTCTTCGCGCCGGCTGCCTTCAACGCGGTGATCGAGCATTTCGGGAGCTGGCGCGCGGGCTGGTGGCTGCTGGCGCTGCTGGCTGTCATCTCCGCGCTGATCGTGCTGCTGACGGTGCGGGAATTCCCGTCCGATCTGGGGCAGGTGCCCGATGGCCGTCCGCCGGAAGCGGGCAAGGCCATGACGGCCGCCGCCGGATCGTCCTGGACGGTGGATGCCGCGCTTCGCTCGCGGGGGTTCTGGACCGTGATCTTCACCGGCGCCGCGTTCAACGGCGCACTGACGTTCCTGCTGGCGCACAGCATCATCCACTTGCGGCAGTTCGGCGCGGGCGCAGGGGAGGCGGCGATGGCGATCGCGACCATCGCCATCGCCTCGCTGGCCGGCAAGATCCTGCTCGGCTGGATCGGCAGCCGGGTGCCGCTGCGCCATTGCTGGGCGGCGGCGATGCTGCTGCTGGCGTCCGGCCTGTTGCTGGCGATCCACCCGATGGCCGTTCACGGCATCTATCTGTTCCCGGTGCTGTGCGGCCTGGGCATCGGCGTGTCGCTGGTCTGTGTCTCGGCGCTGCCGGCCGAGCTGTTCGGCGCGCGGGTCTTCGCCGCCCTGCTCGGCGTCTCCCTGCTGCTCCAGACCGTGGCGAGCGCGCTCAGCCCTTTTCTGGCGGGCATGGCATTTGACCTCTTCGGCGGGTATCGGATCGTTCTCATCGTGCTGGCCGCGCTGTGCGGCATGGCGGCGGTCCTGCTCGCGACGCTGCGCGTCCCGGCGCCGCCGGTGAAGGAATGAGCCGACCTTGGAACTCAGGCATCTTCGCTATTTCGCCGCGCTGGCCGAGCATCTGAGCTTCACCCGCGCGGCCGAAGCCGTCCATGTCGCCCAGTCCACGCTTTCGCACCAGATCAGGACGCTGGAAGAGGAGGTGGGCTTTCCCCTGTTCGAGCGGCGCGGCCGTTCCGTCCGGCTGACCGAACGGGGCGCCTGTTTCCTGCCGCATGTCCAGCGCATGCTTGCCGAACTGGACGCGGGCCTTTCCTCGCTCGACGGCCCCTCGCCGGACATGCAGGAAAGCGTCATTTTCGCCTCCATCAGCAGCATGCCCTTCGACATACTGGCCGCGGCGATGGGCGGGGCCCTGAATGCCGCGCGCGGTCTGCTCATCCATCATGAGGAACTGCTGAGCGAGGACATCGTCGCGCGTGTCCAGGCCGGGACGCTGGATTTCGGCGTGCTTTACCGGCCGCCCACTCTCGGCAGCTTCTGGTTCGAGCCGCTTTACACGGATGAGTTCGTCCTCGTCGTCGATGCCGCACATCCGCTGGCGGAGCGCCGGCATGTCCGGCTGGCCGAACTGCACGGACAGCGCCTCGGCATCCTGCGCAACCGGGAATCGCGCTCGCTGGTCCTCGAATATTTCGAACGCAGCGGGATCGAGCCCAATATCGTCGTCGAGGTCAACAAGACGCCGCCGCTGCTCGGGCTGGTGAGCTATACCGACATCGCCACGATCGCGCCCTATCGTTCGGCGTCGCTCATCCCCGGCAATGTGAAGCTGATCCCGTTGATCCACCCGACGCCGCTTCTGGAGCTGGGCCTGCTGTGGAATCGCCGGCAGCCCTTGTCCCGCGCGGCGGCCCTGATGACGCATCAGTTGCGCCTGTGCGCGCGCGAGGCGATCCCGGCCGACTGAACCCGTCGCGCACGGCCGCGCGCGCGGCGCTTCGTCCTTCCCGTGGATCAGCTCCCGCCGCCTCTCGTCCGGCATCTCAAACTATCGATACCATCGATGGAAATGATGCCAATTTCCCATTTTAATATAAAAATGCATCATGATAATTGATGGAAATCAAGAATTGAGGAGAGGTTTGTTGGTAGATTTCGATACTGAGGGCCGTGCTTATGGTCGTCCCGCGCCGAGCTATGATGCCGCGCTGGTCGAGGTCGGGCCCGGCACGCCGGGTGGCGAACTGCTCCGCCGCTACTGGCATCCCGTCGCGCTCGCGCGCGAGGCGACCGATCTGCCGAAGCTGATCCGCCGCTTCGGCGAGGATCTGATCCTGTTCCGCAACAGGAATGGCGAGGCGGGCCTGCTCTATCCGCGCTGCGCCCATCGCGGCGTGAGCCTGCTCTATGGACGGGTGGAGGATGACGGCATCCGCTGCTGCTATCATGGCTGGAAGTTCGGACCGAAGGGCCATTGCCTCGAGCAGCCGGCCGAACCGGGCGGCGGCGTGGCGCGCGGTCGTATCCGCCAGCCCTGGTATCCGGTGGTCGAAAAATTCGGCGCCATCTGGACCTATATGGGTCCGCCGGAGAAGCAGCCGGCCTTCCCCGCCTTCTCGCACTTCGAGAATCTGGCCGAGGATGAAGAGATCCGGCCGATGTATTTCAGCGAGAATTTCGAGATTGGTCCCTTCCCGGTCGATCACAACTGGTTCCAGTTCTTCGAGAACGCGACCGACCATTTCCATGTGCCCATCCTGCACGCGATGATCAGCGGCGATCAGTTCATGCAGCGGCGCATGGCGATCATGCCCAAGGTCAAGTGGACGCTGACCGAGGATGGCGGCGGCGTGCTCACCCATTCGGTGCGCCACGTGGACAAGGATGAGGACGCCTATGTGCGCGTGGCGCAGGTGACGCTGCCGAACCGGATCGCGCTGCCGCCCTTCTTCGGCGTCGGCCCGTCCATGGAATTGTCCTTCGCCATCCCGATGGACGACGAGAATCATGTGGTCATTCATTTCGAACGCAAGAAGAAGGATGCGCCCGATCTCGATTTCCGGGAGCTGTCCGGCTTCGGGCCGGAGAAGAAGCTCTGGTACGAAATGACCTTCGAGGAGCATCAGCGGGCGCCGAACGACTATGAAGCGATGATCGGGCAGGGCCGGATCACGCTGCATTCCGAGGAGACGCTCGCCACCAGCGACCGGGGCGTGGGCATGCTGCGCCAGCTTTACCGCCAGCAGTGCAAGCTGGTCGCGGAAGGTGGCGATCCCGTCGGCGTGGGCTTCGACGCGGCGAGCGCCCGGGTTTCGGTCGTGGCCGAATCATGGGCGCTCGCACCGGATGGAGAGCGGCTCGAAACCATCGATTGATGGAGACGGACCGCCAGGCGGCGTCCATCGGGCGGCGCGCGCCGGGGCTGCCGCCCCGGTGATGGCCGGCGCGGGGGGCGTCCGGGCCATCGGATCAGGCCGGTGGGTCAAAACGATAATCATAAGAGGGGGCCGGCGGGAAAGACCGGCGCCCGGAGACGGGAGAGTGGTACATGAAGGGCATGAGATTTCTGGCGGTCGCCCCGGCACTGGCCGTCGGCACGGCCTTGGGAACGTTTCCCGCCGTCGCGCAGGAGGCGCCGGCCGGCGGGGACGCACATCACAATGACGAGGAGACCATCATCGTCACCGCGCAGCGGCGCGGCGAGGATCTCCAGCGCACCCCGATGCAGATCAACGTCATCGGTGGGGATGCGCTGACGACCGCCGGCGTCACGCAGTTGCGTTCGCTTCAGGTCATGGTGCCCGGGATCAACCTGCAGCAGGCCGGACCCTATACGCAGTTCGCCATCCGCGGCGTCAGCACGACGGTGACGACGCCGTTCCAGGACGCGGCCGTCGCCTTCAATCTCGACGATGTCTATATGGCGCGGCCGGTCGGCACCTCGTCGGTCTTCTACGACATCGAGCGCGTCGAAGTGCTCAAGGGTCCGCAGGGCACGCTCTACGGCCGCAACGCCACGGCCGGCGCGGTGAATGTCGTGACGGTCCAGCCCCGTCTGGAAAACAGCTTCGGCGCGAACATCGAATATGGCTCCTACGACCAGCTCGTGCTCAATGGCTTCGCCAATCTCCAGGTCGGCCCCGCATCGGCCGTGCGCGCCGCTTTCCAGGTGGCGCAGCGCGACGGCTATTATGACGACGGCTATGACGATCAGGACAGTGTCGCGGGCCGCCTGCAGTTCCGCTCGGAACCGACGCCCGGCCTGACGATCACGCTCGGCGCGGATTATGCGCGGGAGAAAGGCCAGGGCTTCGGCGTGGTGCCGTATCCGGCGCCGGGCGGCAATCCATGGTCCGGCATGTCGTCAACGCAGGTGCAGGACTATGTCATCGCCAATCTGCAGATCCCCTACAAGCTGGTCACGCCCACCGGGCGCACGCATCTGATCGACTTCGGCGCCGACGGTTTCATCCACCATGTGGCCTGGGGGCTGCGCGGCAAGCTGGATTGGGACATCGGTCCGGCGACGGTCACGGCGATCGGCGCCTGGCGGAAGACCTCGATCGACGATGCGGGCTATCCCGGCGGCTTCCTGACCGCGCCGGACTATACCGCGAAGCAGACGTCGTTTGAGACGCGGATCGCGTCCAACGACGGTCCGTCGCCGCTGCAATGGCTCGTCGGCTTCTATTATTTCCGCGAGGAGATCAACGGCGAGCAGACGACGGTGTTCGTCGACGGCGCGACGTCCGGCCAGGTCCTGTTCGGCTCCCGCCTGCTGGTCTCGCCGCTGACCGACGAAACCTTCGCCTTCTTCACCCAGAACAGCCTTGCCGTGACGCACCGGTTCCGGCTGACCGCGGGCCTGCGCTATTTCGAGGAGACCAAGACGAATGACGGGTCGAATACCAGCTATTCGCCCTTCCCGCCCGTGTCGGGCAGTTATGTCGTCACCGGCAGCGGGCGGCTGGACTATAAGAAGGTCAATTATCGCCTCGCGGCCGAACTGGACGCGGGCGCGGATTCGATGCTCTACGCCTCGGTGGCCGACGGCTTCAAGGCGGGCGGCTTCTACACTGGCGCGGCCCCGTCCGACGTCAATCCGACACCCAACACCTACCGTCCCGCCACGCTGACGGCCTATACGATCGGCATGCGCAACCGCTTCCTGGACCGGCGGCTCACCTTCAACGTCGAGGCCTTCTACTGGGACTATCGCGACCGGCAATATGTGACGTTCGGGCCGGTCAACACCGGCACGGCGCTCAATCTTTCAGGCGCGATCACCATCAATGTCGGCAAGAGCCACATTCAGGGCCTGTCGCTGGAATCGAGCTTCCGTCCCGCCCCGGACACGCGCATTTCGGCCAATGTCGAATATATCGACGAGGCGGTCAACGACGACTTCGTCTTCGCCTCCACCCAGGCGGCGGGCACGGGCTGCACCGCGCTGGAGGGCGGCATGGTGGATTGCAGCGGCACGCCGATCACGCTCGTGCCGCGCTGGTCCGCCACCTTCGGGTTCGAGCAGGGCTTCCGGTTCGGCACGCGCGGGCGCGTGGTGTTCGACCTGCGCTCCAAGGTCGAGAGCCGGACGCTGCTCGGTCCCGAACAGCGCGCCGACCAGTATCAGAAGGCCTATACCCGCACCGATCTGGGTCTGACCTATCATGCGGCCGATGATCGCTGGTCGATCGGCGCCTTCGTGCGCAATCTGGAAGACCATGTGATCCGGACCAGCGCGCTGCTGAGCCCGATCACCGCCACGCCATGGAGCGACCTGCTGCCGCCGCGCACATGGGGCGTGCGGGCCGGCCTGAAGTTCTGAACCGGGGGAGCGTTCGGCCCGCGTTTCCCGTGGGGAGGCGGCGCGGGCCGGCATTGCGTCGCACATGGAAGGAAGAGCATGAAGACAGGCAGCCAACTGGTCATCGCCGCCTTGCGGGAGGCGGGCGTGGACCTCGCCTTCGGCCTGCATGGCGCCCATATCGACAGCCTGTTCCAGGCTGCGCTGGATGACGGCCTGCGCATCATCGACACGCGTAGCGAGGCAGGCGCCGGCCATGCGGCGGAGGGCTATGCGCGGGCGGCGAACCGGCTCGGCGTCGCGTTCGTCACCGCCGGCGGTGGGTTCACCAATGTCCTGACCTCCATGGCCAATGCTTTCATGGATCGCACGCCGGTCCTCTATGTCGCGGGCTCCGGGCGGCTCGACGAGAGCGAGACCAACACGCTGCAGGCCGGCATCGATCAGGTCGCGATGGCGGCGTCCGTCTCCAAATGGGCGTTCCGGGTCACGCGGGCGGACCAGATCCCGCGCCTCGTCGCGCAGGCGATCCGCATCGCCCGCGCCGCGCCGCGCGGCCCGGTCCTGCTCGACATTCCCTGGGACGTGCTGCTGGCGCCGGTGGACGAGCCCGCGCCGCCCTTCGCCACGCAGGTCGCGCCATCCGGCCTGTCGTCCGGACAGGCGGCCCGCATCTGCGATCTGCTGCGCGGGAGCGTGCGCCCCATCATCGTGGCGGGCAGCGAAATCGTGCGCGGCGGGGGCAAGGCCGCGCTGGAAGCGTTCGTCCGCAGGACCGGTATCCCGGTCTTCGCGGATTTCGAGGGGCTGGGGCTCCTCTCCGGCATCGAACGGGAGAACGCCGGGCTCGTGCAGGGGCTGGCGTCCTTCGCCGATCATGGCTGTGCGCCCGACGCGGTGCTGCTGATGGCGCGGTTCGGGCTCAACACAGGGCACGGCTCCGGCAGGCTCATCCCCCACGAGGCCATGGTCGTGCAGGTCGACTCCGATGCGCGGGAACTCGGGCGCCTTCAGGCGGTGACGATGGGTATCGTCGCTGATCCGGCCGCGCTGCTCGGGGAGCTCGCCGTCGCGGCCGAGGACGCGGCCTGGCCGGACCGGGCCGGCTGGCGGGACCGCGCCATGTCGATCGTGCGGGACCGGCAGGCGCATGTGCGCCGGGAAGCGACAGCGGCGAGCGACCGGCTGCATCCGGCGGCGGCGTGCGCGGTGCTGACGGCGTGGCTGCCGGCCGATTCGGTGGTCGTGGCGGACGGGGCGCTGACCTATCTCTGGCTGTCGGAATGGATCGCGTCGGCCCGGCCGCGCGCATTCCTCTGCCATGGCTATTTCGGATCGATGGGCGTGGGCATGGGTGTGGCGCTGGGCGCGCAGGCGGCGCTGCCGCCCGCCGGCGGGCGCGTGGTGCTCGTCACCGGGGATGGCGCGCTGGGCTACAGCCTCGCCGAATTCGACGCCATGGCGCGGGCCGGCCTGCCGGTCATCGTGGTGGTGATGAACAATGCGAGCTGGGGCGCAACGCAGCATTTCCAGGAAATGGTGATGGGCCCGAACCGGGTGACGGGCACGCCGCTGGCGCGGCGGGACTATCAGGATGCGGCCCGTGCGCTCGGGGCTGGCGGCCATGTCTGCGACACCGTGGAGGATCTGCGCGCGGCCCTTGACGCCGCGCTCGCGGACACCCGGCCGGTGTGCATCAATGTACAGGTCGATCTCGCGCCGGTCCCGCCGGAGGAGAAGGTGCTGATGGGGCAGAAGCCCTTCTGAGGCCGGGCAGGATGCCGGCATGTGAAGAAGCGATGGAGGGAATGATCGGACATGAATGCTGATCGGGAGAAGGGGAGCCCCCGCGGCCGGCATGATCCGGCGGCGGGCGCGCGGCACGCATGACGGGCATAACCATCCTCGACCGGTCGGGCGTGGCGCATGACCTGCCGCTCGAGCCGGGACGCAGCCTCATGGAGGTCATTCGCGACGGCGGCATCGACGAGATGCTGGCGCTGTGCGGCGGCTGCCTGTCCTGCGCGACCTGTCATGTGCTGATCGACCCGGACATGGCCGGCCGGCTGGCGCGCCTCACCGCCGACGAAAGCGACCTGCTCGACAGTTCCGATCATCGGACCGCCCATTCGCGGCTGGCCTGCCAGATCATCCTGGAGCCCGCGATGGCGGGACTCCGGGTGACGATCGCGCCTGACGACTGAAAAGGCCGTCTCCGCATGCCCGCGGGCGTTTCCCGCCGGCATGCGGGCGGGAATCATGAAAGGGCGGCCTCGGGCCGGAACCGGTTCTCGATATGGCCGAGCCCCGTCGCCTCGATCCGCACGACGTCATCCGGCTTCAGGAAGGTGCCGGTGGCGATGCCGACATTGGACGGCGTGCCCGTCGCGATGACGTCGCCCGGTTCCAGCGTCATCACGGTCGAGAGATGGGCGATCTGGTCGTGGATGTCGTAGATCATGTCGCCGGTGGAGGTGAACTGCCGCTCCTCGCCGTTGAGGAACAGGCGCAGTTCGAGCGCGTGCGGATCGGCCACCTCGTCGTCCGTGGTGATCCAGGGGCCGATCGGCCCGTGCGTGTCGAACGACTTGCCCAGCGTGAAGGTGGGTGAGGCGAGCTGCCAGTCGCGCGTGCTCACGTCGTTGCACAGCATGTACCCGGCGATCACCCCGCGCGCATCCGCGCGGCTCACATGGCGGCAGCGCTTGCCGATGACAAAGGCGAGTTCCGCTTCATAATCCACCTTGTCGGGCGCGACGGTGGGCAGGGCGATGTCGTCATAAGGGCCGGCGATGCAACTGACCTGCTTGTTGAACCAGAGTTGCGTCTTGGGCACCGGCACGCCGCCCCGCGCGGATTCCTCGGCATGCGCCTTGTAGTTCATGCCGATGGCGAGGAATTTCTGCGGATCGGTGATCGGCGCCTCCAGCCGCACGTCCGCCAGCGCGTGCCATGGCCCGGCCGCATGCGCCACCGCGTCGCGGCAGTCGGGCAGGGCGGTGAGCAGCGCGCGCATGGAATGGCCGAATGCGGGGAAGGCGGCGGTCAGGTCGGTGATGCGGTCGCCGTCAATCCGGCCGAGCCGCGGCTGTGCATCGATGCTGAAACGGGCAAGCTTCATGAAGGTCTGTCCTTGCGATGGAATGAGCGGGAAGGGTTCAGAAGGCGGTGCGGTCCGCGCCCTTGAGCGCGAGACGCTGCCGGGCCTGCGCGGGCGTCGCGATGCCGATGCCGAGCGTCTCCAGGATCAGGCGAATCTTGCCGACCTGCTCGGCATTGCTCGTCGCCAGCCGGCCGCGCTCCAGATAGAGGCTGTCCTCCAGCCCCACGCGGACATTGCCGCCCAGCAGGGCATTGTGCGTCGCCATGGACATCTGGTGCCGCCCGGCCGCGAGCACGGAGAACTCCACATCCGCCCCGAACAGGCGTTGCGCGGTGCGGATCATGTGGAGGAGATTGTCCAGTTCGGCGCCGATGCCGCCGAGAATGCCGATGCAGAACTGGATGAACAGCGGTGGCTCGTAATGTTTCTGGTCGAGCAGCCAGGCCAGATTGTAGAGGTGGCCCACATCATAGCATTCGAACTCGAAGCGGCAGCCATGGCCCTTGCCGAGCCGCTGCACGATCGTCTCGATGTCGGCGAAGCTGTTGCGGAACATGCCGTCCCGGCTCGCTTCCAGAAAGGGCTTCTCCCAGGGATAGCGCCAGTCGCTGATCTTCGACGCCATCGGGAACAGGCCGACATTGATGGTCCCCATGTTGAGGGAGGTCATTTCGGGACTGGCCCGTTCGGCGGCGGCGAGCCGCTCGTCCAGCGACATGCCCGGCGCGCCGCCGGTGGTGATGTTCACCACAGCGTCGGTGGCCTGCCTGATGCGCGGCAGGAAGGCCATGAAGGTCGACGGGTCGGCCGTGGGGCGCCCGTCCAGCGGATCGCGGGCATGGAGATGGAGGATCGCGGCCCCGGCCTCGGCGGCCTCGATCGCCTGAGTCGCGATCTCGTCCGGCGTGAGCGGGAGATGGGGCGACATGGATGGCGTGTGCAGCGATCCGGTGACGGCGCAACTGATGATGGCAGGTTTTTCAGGCGCTTTCATGGCGGTTTCCTCTCCGGCCTCATCGTCCGTTCGTCCATATTGACTAATTCGTCCAAACCTGACTATCAAGTCCAAACAACGAACGGGCAAAGTCCCGGCGAAAGGAGAGGGGCTTGGACAGGCATCCCGCAACCATCGTGCCGCCGCGCGGCAACAGGCAGCGCCAGCGCACCCGCTCGGCTCTGCTCCAGGCGGGGCAGCGCCTGCTGGCGACGCGGCCGCTCGAAGGCATCACCATCGATGACATCGTGACCGAGGCGGAGGTCGCGAAAGGAAGCTTCTACAATCATTTCGACGACAAGGCGCATCTCGCCCGCTCGGTGCAGGAACTGATCCAGGGCGATTGCGAGTTCCATATCTTCTCGGCCAATGCCGATGTGGAGGATGCGCCGGCGCGGATCGCGCGGGCGCTGTGTGTCGTGCTGCGCTATGCGCTGGAGCATCCCGAGCGCCTGCAGGCGATGCTGAGCCTCGCGGAACGCAAGACGATCGGCGATACGCCGCTCAATGTCGGCGTCCGCTCGGACGTGCGGCGCGGGATCGAGAGCGGGCGCCTGAAACTGGTGGACCAGGAGACCGGCGTGCTCGTCGTCCTCGGTCTGGTCAACGTCACGGTGACGCACCTGACCTCGGGAGACTGCGCGCAGCCGGCGCGCGAACTGGGCGCCCGGATGGGCGCGGCCATGCTCCACGGCATGGGGGTCGATCCGGACGAGGCGCGGGCGATCGCCGACGCATCGGCCGACGATATTCTGGGGCATCTCGCATGAGCATCGTTCGCGCGCATGATGTCGCCTATGTCCGTTTCCGGGCGCCGGATCTCGGGCGCATGCAGGCCTTCCTCGAGACCTTCGGCATGGTTGTGGCCGGGCGCGGCGAGAGGCGGCTCGTCATGCGCGGCCATGGCGAACGCCCGGTCTGCCATGTGACCGATCTCGGCGAGCCGGGCTTCGCCGGTTTCGGCATCTGGCTGCGGGACGAGGCGGGCCTTGCCGCCCTTGCCGCGCATGACGGCGCGGCGGTCGAGCCGCTCGATCTGCCGGGCGGCGGCGGCGTGGTCCGCCTGCGCGACCCGGACGGGTTCCTGGTGGAGGCGGTGGCCGGCCAGTCCCCTGTCGCGCCGCTGCCCCTGCCGGCGGCGCTGCCGTGGAATCAGGACGGCGCCTATCCGCGCCAGTCCAGCCCCCGCCGCGTCCGGCAAGGGCCCAGCCATGTGCTGCGGCTGGGCCATGTCGTGCTGGGCGTGCGCGATTTCCGCAGGTCCGAGCAATGGTACAAGACGCGCTTCGGCTTCGTGACCTCCGACGAGATACAGCCCGCGCCGGGCGTGGCGATCGGCGCGTTCCTGCGCTGCGATCGCGGTGACGCGCCCTGCGACCATCACACCCTGTTCCTGCTGGAGCGCCCTGTGCCGCCGGGTTTCATGCATGCCGCCTTCGAGGTTCCCGACGTGGACGATCTGATGACCGGACACGATCATCTCGTGGCGGCGCGGCACAGGCATCTCTGGGGCGTGGGTCGCCACTATCTGGGTAGCCAGATCTTCGATTACTGGCTCGATCCCTGGGGCCATGAAGTGGAGCACTGGACGGATGGCGACCAGTTCGTCGCGGCGGACGGCGGCGGGATCGGCACGCTCGATCAGTTGATGGGGGTGCAATGGGGCATGGCGATGCCGCCCCTGCCCGGCGCGGGAGGGCCGGCCTGATGCGCGCGCATGATTGCGACCTTCTGGTCGTGGGGCTCGGCCCCGTCGGCGACAGTCTGGCCGCGCTGGCCAGTCTGCACGGCCTTTCGGTCATCGCGGTGGATCGCGAGGCGGACATCTATCCGCTGCCGCGCGCGGCCGTGTTCGATCATGAGATCATGCGCATCTTCCAGATGATCGGCATTGCCGACCGGATCGCGCCGCTTTGCCGCACGCCGGACCACTACCGCTTCCTCACCGCGCGCCGCGAGGTGCTTCTGGATTTCCCGGTGGCGGGCATGACGGCCTCCGGCTGGGCGGAAACCTATGCGCTTCACCAGCCCGGCGTCGAACGGATGCTGCGCGACCGGCTCGCCGAGACGACGGTGGATGTCCGGCTGCGCACGCAGTTCGTCTCGCTGGAGGAGGATGCGGACGGCGTCACGGCCATCCTGCGGGACGAGATGGGGGAAAGCCGCGTGCGCGCCCGCTATCTCGCGGGATGCGACGGGGCATGGAGCCCGGTGCGGCAGGCGCTGGACATCGGGCTGGCCGATTACGGCTTCGACGAGCCCTGGCTGGTGCTGGATACGATCATCGAGGAACCGGGCGACCTGCCGATCGTCTGCGAACAGATCTGCGATCCGCGCCGGCCGGTCACGCATCTGGCGATGAGCGGCAAGCGTTTCCGGTGGGAATTCATGCTGAAGCCCGGCGAGGCGCCGCGCGACATGCTCGACGAGGCGGTGATCCGCGGTCTGGTGGCGCCCTGGGACTGCGCGGACCGGATGACGATCGAGCGCAAGGCCGTCTATCGCTTTCATGCGCTGGTGGCGGAGCGCTGGCGGGCGGGGCGCGTGCTGCTGGCCGGCGATGCCGCGCATCAGATGCCGCCTTTCGCGGGGCAGGGGATGTGCTCGGGCATCCGGGACGCGGGCAACCTCGCCTGGAAGCTGGCCCGGGTGGTGCGCGGCGACGCGTCCGACATGCTGCTGGACAGCTATCAGCAGGAGCGCGAACCGCATGTCCGCGCGATCATCGAGACGGCGATCGCCATGGGCCGCGTGGTCTGCCTGCAGGACGAGCAGGCCGCCCGGCAACGCGACGCCGAAATGCTGGCGCGGCGCGCGGCGGGCGAGCAGGCGGTTTCCGTGGCCCATCCGCCGTTGCGCGGCGGTTGCCTGACGGAAAGCCCGCAGGCGGGTGCGCTGTTCGTCCAGCCGATCGTCGATGGCGCGCGCTTCGATGAACTGCTCGGGCTGGACGGCGCACTGATCGGGCACGATCTGGGGGATGTCGCCGCCATTGGCGGGGTTCGGCTGCTCGATCTGGATGCGCCCCTCATGCGGCCGTTCGCGCCCGCGCTGACGGCATGGCTGGAAGCCGCGGGCGCGCCGGCGGTGCTGGTGCGGCCGGACCGGCATATATTCGGCACCGGTGCGGCGGATTTGCTGATCGAGCAATGGCGGAGCGCCTTGCGGCTGAAAGAGCCGGCCTGAAGCCGGCGTGAGAAGAAGAGCCGGCTTCAGGCCGGCGAAGAGGGAGAGGATGATGACCGTTGCAAAACGGGCGAGCGCCTGCGCGCTCGCCATGGGGCTCTGCATGCCTGTCCATGCCCAGCAGGCCGCGCCTGCAGCCGGTGATGACGGAGGGATTGCGGACATTGTCGTGACGGCACAGCGCCGCAGCGAGAATCTGCAGCGCGTGGCGGTCGCCGTCACCGCGCTGGACGGCAATGCGCTGGCGAATGCGGGCGTTTCGCAGCCGCAGGACCTGAGCAAGCTGGTGCCCGCGCTCCAGCTTTCGACCAGCGGCGGCGCCGCGACCCAGATCACCGTGCGCGGCGTCGGCAATTTCGCGGGCAATCCTTATGCCGAACCGGCCGTCGCGGTGAATCTGGACGGCGTCTATCTGGCCCGGTCGGCCGGGCCCAATGGCCTGTTCTACGATCTGGAGCGCGTCGAACTCCTCAAGGGGCCGCAAGGCACGCTCTATGGGCGCAACGCCACGGCCGGCGCGCTCAACATCATCACCCGCAAGCCGACCGACGAACTTTCCGCCTCGGGCAGTCTCGAAGCGGGCAATTACGATCTGTGGCGCGGCGTTCTTGCGCTCAACATGCCTTTGGGCAACGGCGCCGCCGTGCGCGTGGCCGGCACTCTCTCGCGGCGTGACGGCTATCTGTCCGACGGCTATCTCGATGATCGCACCGAGGGCCTTCGCGCCCAGCTCAAGGCCGAACCGACCGATCGCCTGTCCTTCCTGTTCGGCGTCGACTATGCCCATGTCGGCGGCAAGGGGCCGGCCGCGGTGTTCGTGCCCCCGCTCGGCGGCGATCCCTATCTCGGGCCGACGCGGGATGGATCGAACGCGCTTCTGCGGGGCGTGTCGCTGGCCATCTCCGGCGGGACCGATCCGGATCTTCTGCCGGCCTTCGGCACCGACGGCTTCGTCGATGCGGTGAACTGGGGCGTCAGCGGCAAGATCGACTATCGCTTCGACGGCGCCACGCTGACGGTCATCCCGGCCTATCGGCGCAGCGACAATGACTATCGCCATTATGCGGCGGGTTTCCCCGTCACGGCGAACGAGAATTCCGAGGCCAGTTCGCTGGAAGTGCGCCTGGCTTCGGACGATGCCGGCACCCTCAGATGGCTGCTCGGCGGCTATTATTTCAAGGAGGATCTGGACTTCGATCTGTTCGCCAATCAGGGCGTCGCGTTCAACCGGACGGAGCCGGTGCTGAACACGCGCAGCCTGGCGGCCTTCGGTCAGGTCACGCTTTCGCTCAGCGATGTCCTGCGTCTGACGGGCGGCCTGCGCTATACGCATGAGCGCAAGACGCAGGCCGGTCGCAATGGCGGCGCCACGCCGTCCGTGCCGGACGGCTTCCCGGGTGCGGACGGGGACTTCTTCAATATCGCCTGCGCGCCCTATGACGCGACGACCGGCACCTGCTATGCGCCGCTGACGGGCCGGCTGACAGCCCAGCGCGTCACATGGAAGGCCGGGATCGAGTTCGATGCCGGCCCGCATTCCCTGCTGTATGCGAATGTCGGCACCGGCTTCAAGGCCGGCGGCTTCTTCGGCTCGCTGCCGCCCAACACCTATCGGCCGGAAAGGCTCACCGCCTATACAATCGGCTCCAAGAACCGTTTTCTGGACAACAGCCTGCAGCTCAATGCGGAGGCCTTCTACTGGCTCTACAAGGACAAGCAGATCACGCATCTGGGGCCGATCCTGCCCGGCGGCTTCAACCTCATCACCGAGAATGCCGGAAAGGCGGAAATCTACGGCGCCGAACTGGAGCTGCTCTGGGCGCCGACGCGGGACGACAGCCTCTCCGCCAACGTCCAGTATCTGCACGCGCAATACAAGGACTTCACCTATACCCAGACGACGGCGACCGGGCCCGCGCAAACGGCCTGTCCGGTGACGCCCATCGCGGGCGAAGCGGCCGTGACGGTGAACTGCACGGGCAACATATTGCCGCTCTCGCCGCGCTGGACGGCCAATCTCTCCTATCGCCACAGCGTCCGCCTGGGCGGTGGCGGGCGGGTCGACGCGCAGGTCGGCACGCGCATCGAGAGCGCCTATTGGGTCGGCGAGGAATATCTGCCGGGCCAGCGGCAGGGCGCCAACATGGTCTCGAACGCGAGTCTCTCCTGGCACGCGCCGTCCGATCGCTGGAGCCTCACCGCCTATGTCGACAATATCGAGGACAAGGCGGTGATGTCGTCCACCTTCGTCCATCCGGTGCTCGGCATGCCGATCGCCATCCTGCGCCCGCCCCGGACATGGGGCGTGCGCGTCGGTTTCGACTTCTGATCCATGCCCGCATTGAGGAGAGTTTTCATGACCTGTAGTCTCGATTCCCGTTCGCGCTATCGCATGCCGGTGGTGTTCGGCCCGGCCGTCGGGCCGCGCCAGCATCCCCAGGGCCGCATGTGGACGCGCGAGGAGACCGGCACGATGCGCGCGGACTGGATGCGCGTCGCCTGCCGGACCGTGCCGGAAAAGCTGGAAAGGCTGCTGCCGCCGGGTTTCAGCCTGCGCGGCGAGCCGGTCCTGTCGGTCTCCTGCGCCTGGTTCCGCGACCTCTACTGGCTGGCGGGGCGCAGCTACGGCATCCTCTCGCTCGATTTTCCGGTGACCTATCGGGGCAGGGAAGAGGTGATCGAAGGCAGTTTCTGCCCGGTCATCTGGGAAGGGCGGCCCGATGCCATCATGACGGGCCGCGAGGAACTGGGCTTTCCCAAGATGTTCGCGGATTTTCCGGACATCGACTGGGATCGGGAGAAGGGCACCGCATCCTGCTCGGCAAGCTGGCTCGACTTCCGCTTCTTCGATATCGCGCTGACCGATCTGGTCGAGCAGGCCGATCCGCCGAAGATCCTGCCGGGCTCGGGAGGCGGACCGCAGCTCTATTACAAATATATGCCCCGCACGAGCCCGGACGGCGTCGAGGGCGCGGATGTCGAATATGTCACCTGCGGCGCCCCCAAGGGCTCGTCCCGCGCGAATATCGTCATGGACGAGTTCGATTATCGGCGCTGGACGGGCAAGGGCGGCGTGGCCTGGCACCGCGCGACATTCGAGCAGCTTCCGCTCACCTTCCGCATCATAAACACGCTGGCGGATCTCGACATTCTCGAAGTGGTCGAGGCGGAACTGGTGAGCTTTTCCGGGCCGGGCATCGCGATCTCGACCAACAGCATGCGCGTGGTCGAACCCGCTTGAAATAGAATCGATTTAAATAGATTCTGGCATCATAAAACGATTTGAGGAGAGCGGCATGTATTTGCGCAACAGCTGGTATATCGCGAGCTGGTCCCGCGATCTCGCCGATACGCCGATCGGCATCCGCATGCTGGAGAGGCCGCTGGTGCTGTTCCGTGACAGCGCGGGGGAGGCGGTGCTGCTCGACGGCCGATGCCCCCACCGCTTCGCGCCGCTCAGCCGGGGCGTGGTGCAGGGGGATACGCTCATGTGCCCCTATCACGGCCTCGTGTTCGATCGCGCCGGGACATGCATCCACAATCCCCACGGCTCGGGCATGATACCCCCGGGCGCGAAGCTGCGTCGCTATCCGGTCGTGGAGAAAAATGGCGCGATCTGGGCGTGGATGGGGGAAGCGGACGCGGCGGACCCGTCGCAGATCAGCGACATCGACTGGCTATGCTCGCCCGACTATGCCTGCATTACCGGCCATATCAAGGTGCAGGCCAATTATCAGCTCGTCGTCGACAATCTGCTGGACCTGACGCACGCGCCCTTCCTGCATCAGGATACGGTCGGTGGGCGCCCCGAGGATTCCATCGGCGCCAGGATGACGCATGATTTCCGGACGGACCCGGACAAGACCATCCACTCGGACTATTGCGTCGATCCCATGCCGCGCCCGACCCCGCAGATGCGGCCTTTGTGGGGCGAACGACCCAGCATCTTCCGGTCCAACATGACATGGCGGCCGGCCTGCCGGCTGGAACTGGACATCAGCCTGGCCGAACCGGGCGCGAACGAGCCGTCATTGCACTTGCCCAGCCTGCATTATCTCGTTCCCGAGACGGATCGCTCGACGCATTATTTCTTCGCCATGGGCCGCGATGTGATGATCGATGACGAGGAGCAGACCCGCATCATGGCGGAATTCGCGCGCCGCGCCTTCGAGGATGAGGACGAGCCGATGATCCGCGCGGTGCAGGATCTGATGGGGACGAGCGATCTCATGTCGCTCCGGCCCGCCATTCTCGAGACGGACAAGGCGGCCGTGCAGGCGCGGCGCGTGCTGGCCCTGCTCATCCGGCAGGAGGAGACCGTCCCGGCCTGAGAGGCTCGACCTTTATGGCGGCTGGCAGAGCCGTCGGTCGGGCGGCAAGGTGGTTGTCGCGGTGCCTTCAGGTCCGGCTCGCCTCTATGAGGTGGAATTCCGTGGCGGTGGGGCGGATGGCGTCGAGCCGGAAGCCCGCCCGATCGAGCAGCGCGCGGAACTCTGCTTCGGTCCGCTCGCGGCCGGCGGTGCCCACCATCATGGTCAGGTCCGTGCGGAATGCCGATCGATCGGCCGGCGCGGCTGTTGCCAGCTCCGGCAGGATCTGCTCGACGATGAGCAGCCGCGTGCCGGTTTTCGCAGCCAGCGCGACATTGGCGAGAAGCGTGGCGCAGGCCTCGTCGGACCAGTCGTGCAGGATGCTCTTGAGGATATAGAGATCGGCGGCCGGCGGCGCATCCTTGAAGAAGTCGATGGCGGCGAACAGCGCGCGCGCTCCGACGCCCTCCCGTTCGAGGAATTGCCGGGCCTCCGGTTCCAGATAGGCGAGTTCGGCGAGCACGCCCCGCGCGGCGGGATTGGCGCGCAGCAGGGCCGCCAGCACCGTTCCATAGCCGCCGCCCAGATCCATGATCGTCCCGCATCCGGCGAGATCGACCAGGCGCGCAGCCTCGGCGGCCACGGCGCGGCTGCGGTCGGCCTGCGACTGGTTGAGCGTGGCGGCCATGGCGGGGTCGATGGCGGCCTGGGCGAATGCGTCCGCTATGACGGGCCGGCCGGTGCGCACCGCGTCGGCAAGGCCGGACCAGGCCGACCAGAACTGGCTCGTCCACGCCATGGCCAGGCCCTTGAGCGACCCCTCCGCGCCTCCCCGGAGGAGATCGCCTTTCGCGGTCAGGCGGAAGCGCTCGCCATCCACCTGCCGCGCGAGATCGAGGCTGCACATGGCGCGCAGCAGTCGCCGCACCATCTCGGCATCGCAGCCGCTGTCCCGGGCAATGGCGGACACCGCGGCATCGCCGGTTCCGCAGGCATCGGCGATGCCGAGCCGGGCCGCCGTTCCGCAAATCTGGGTCGCCCAGCAGGCACCGATCATTTCCAGCATTTCGCCGCGTGCGTCGCTCATCGTCATCTTCTCCATGGAACGTCCGGGCAGGAGGGATCAGCCGGCGCCTGGGCCGGCGATGATCCGTGTCGACCCGTCCGCCCGGATGACGGAGGCCGTGAGGCGAGCCACGCCCCTGATATGGCTGAACCGGGCCCCCCGCGTCGTGTAGAAGACGATCCCGGTCATGCGGTATACGTCTCCGGGCGCCAGTGGAGTCGAGGGAAAGTCGGGATAATCCCTGAAGGCCGTGAATTCCGTCGAGACTTCGGCAGCGATGCCATGGGCATCGATGAACAGGGCGAGCGGCGTCACCCGTTCGTGGACCCGGCTCTTGACGCTCCGGTAGAAGTCCAGAATGGCCGCCCGGCCCACGAGCCGGGGCAGATGGGGAAGATGCGCGAACACCGCGTCCTCCGTGAAGAAGCCCGCCAGCCGGTCGAAGTCCGGCCTGTTGAAGGCGTCGAGATAGGCCTCGAAATCCTCTCTGGTCATGGGCCTCTCCCATCCGGCATTGCACTCGTTTTAATATGAGTACATATCTAAAGCGGTGATGCCGGACTTGCAAGCCGCGTGAAGGCCGGTCCGCGAGGGAGAGGGGCATGCAGAACAGCACTGTGGCGCGATCCGCCTATGACATGCCGGAGGGGACGAGCGACTGGGCGCTGGTGGCGGTCGGGCGCGGCACGCCCGGTGGCGAGTTGCTGCGCCGTTACTGGCACCCGGTCGCATTGGCGGAGGAAGCTACGGACCTGCCGCGCCCGGTCCGCTATCTGGGGGAGGATCTGGTCCTGTTCCGGGATGGACAGGGCGCGGTCGGACTTTTCTATCCGCGCTGCGCGCATCGCGGCACCAGCCTGCTTTACGGGCGGGTCGAGGCGGATGGCATCCGTTGCTGCTACCATGGCTGGAAGTTCGAGACCGGCACGGGACGCTGCGCCGAGCAGCCCTGCGAGCCCAGGGGATCTCGCCCGCGCGGGCGCACGATGCAGCCGGCCTATCCGGTGGTGGAGCGGCATGGCGCCATCTGGGCCTATATGGGCCCGCCGGACCGCATGCCGGCCTTTCCCCGCTTCTCCATCTTCGAGGATATGGGGCCCGATGACGCGGGTATCGCCTTCTACATCAGCATGACCGGCACGGATCCCGCGCTGCCCGTGAACTACAATTATTTCCAGCTCTACGAGAATTTCGTCGATCCGCTGCATGTGCCCATCCTCCACTTCATGATCAGCGGACCGCAGTTCGGCGAGGCATGGGGTGGCAATGAAGCCGATTGGGCCAGCGAACTGGTGTGGACCGAGACGCCGCACAGCATGGTGCGCCATACCCGCTTCAGGGGCGCCGACGGGGCGCCGCGCGCGCGCGTGACCGAAACGGTGCTGCCCTGCATGGCGTTCATGCCGTCCCTCATCGCGCCCGACGGCCCGGCGACGGAAGTGACCTGGATCCAGCCGCTCGACGATCGCCACCATCGCGTGCTCATCCTGCAGCGCACGAAGCGCGGCGCCGCGCCGCCGCGGATGGATGATTTCCATCGCTACGGTCCGGCCCGCAAGACATGGGCCGAACTGACGCCCGAGGAGCATCAGCGCTATCCGGGCGACCATGATGCGCAGCGCGGGCAGGGCGTGGTGACGCTCCATTCGGAAGAGCATCTGGCGACCAGCGATCGTGGCGTGGTTCGGCTGCGCCGGCGCTTCCGCGAGCAATGCGCCATCGTCGCGGCGGGCGGCGAGCCCGTGGGCCTGGATTTCGAGGATGGCGTCTTCCCGGTCGGTTCGGGCGTGTTCAGGCTGCCGGCCCAGGGGCGATCCGCTTCAGATTGAAGCGGATCGACTCTGCTTTTTCATTGGTTTTCGGTGATTTCCGAGTCGGCGGATGGTCCCATCCGCCTCGAAATTCCTCCGGGGCCTTGCCCCGAGGCGACCAGATCGCGCGTCTCGCCGGACAGGGCGCGGTGGACGGCGGCAATCCGCGCGACGTTGCGGATGTGGACGAACCGGCCCGCGCGCAGCCGGTAGAAGACCACGCCTCTCAGCGTGAAGGTCTCGCCCCGGCGCAGCGGCGTGGCCGGGAAGTCCGGCATGTCCTGGAGCGCGGTGAAGGTGCCGCGCACTTCCGCCGCGATGCCGGTCTCGCTCAGGATCATGTCCAGCGGCTCGATGGTTTCGGACACGCGGCGCTTGAAGTCGCGATAGAAGGCGAAGAGTGCGTCGCGGCCCTCCAGCCGGGGCAGGGGCGGCAGATGCTCGAAAACGACATCCTGCGCGAAAAAATCCCGCAGCCGCTCGAAATCGCTCATGTTGAAGGCATCGAGATAGGCCCGGAACCATTCGGTCGTCATGACTTCGCTCCCGGTGGTGGCGCGAGGCGGCGTCTTTGCGCGCCGCCTCGCCGCTGATCGATCAGAAGTTGAACCGCATGCCGATCCGATAGGTCCGGCCCAGCACGTCGTAGAGATAGGGATTGGTCTGGATGGCCTGCGGCGCGACGGGCGGATCCCGGTCGAACACATTGTCGATCGCGCCATAGATCTGGATCTTGCCGTTGCCGCGCTCGAAAAGATCGTAAGTCGCGGCGAGGTTCAGATAGGCGACGGCCTCGACATGATTGTCGCTGATGCTGTTCGGCAGGGTCACGTCATAACCCGGCTCGTCCGGACCGATCAGCGTATTGTCGTAGCGGCCTGCCCCGATCAGCCGGACATTCGCGGTGACCGTCGTGCGGGGCATCTGCAGCGTCGCGGTCGCATCCATCGTCCAGTGCGGAGACTGGGGAACGCGCGCGCCGATCGCGGCGGTCAGGCCGATGGGATAGCCATTCTGTCCTGCCCGGTCGATCGAGGTGACGCCGTCGTCGGTGATGAGATGCTGGATATAGGAAGCGAGCACGCGCAGGTTGAGCGCGCTGCCGGACGCGCCCGCCCAGTCCAGCGGTATCCGGTAATCCATCTCGAAATCGATGCCGCTGGCGCGCAACTCCGCGACATTGAGGCTGGGCAGGTCGATGGAACTGATCGCCGAACTCGTGTCCCCGGGCACGACGCGCTGGATCAGCGGGCAATAGAGCGCAAGGCCGGCATAGCAGCGATCGAGCGCGATCTGGCCGGTCGGACGGGTGATGGCGCCCTTGACCCGGATGTCATAATAGTCGGCCGAGAAGCGGAGGCCCGCCAGCGGGCCGCCCGGCGGCGCGATGACGATGCCGGCGGTCAGCGTGTCCGCGCTCTCCGGTTTGAGATCGCTGGCCGCCGTGGACCGGGCGAAGACGAAAGCCTGTTCGCCGTTGCGAAAGGGATCGCGCACGATCACGAAGGTGGCGCCGGTGACGTAGAGTTCCTCGAAATTGGGCGCCCTGATGTCCCGCGAACGCGTGATCCGCAGCCGGATGGCGTCGATGGGCTCCCAGACGCCGCCGATCTTCCAGGTCGTCACATTCCCGCTCGTGCTGTAATGGGTGCGGCGGACGGCGCCGTTCAGTTCGAGGCTATGGATCAGCGGCACGTCGCGCAGGAGCGGGAGGACCGTTTCGAGATAGGCTTCGGTGACCGCGATGCGCCCGTTGACCGCCGAGGCATTGCCCACGCTGAAGCCCTGATTGGCCGAGATCGGATCGGCCGTTCCGGTCGCCTTGTCGATCCGATGTTCGAGGCCCGTGGCAATGGAGACGGTGCCCCCCGGCAGATCAAACAGATCGCCGCGTAGATTGGCTGCCCAGACATGCTGCTGATAGCGGGTCCGCTGGGTCGATGTGCCGAAGGCATAGTTTTTCGCCTCGGCGGACCACTGATATTGACCGAAGATGTTGAGGGCGACGCAATCCGGGTCGTCATTGGCGGTCGAGGCATCGGCATTGATGCGGCAGACCGGCGATCCGCCCGGTCCTTCGACCGCGTCCACGGCATTGTTGAACCGGCTCGTGATGCGATTGTTGCTGACGATCTGGAGATAGCGGTTGCTGCCGTACTGATAATAGGCGTCGTAGCTCCAGCGATCGCTCAGCCGCCCGGACGCGCCGACGGCCGTGCGCACCAGCTCGTTGCGGGAATAGCCCAGCGTCGGCCCGAAATCGTCGCCGATCCGGCCGAGATAGACCGCGCGGCGTCCATCGGCCCCGAGGACGCCGCTCGCGGCGATGACGGCGCGCAGGTCGTCGGACAGGAAGGGATTGTCCTGCGTGATCCGGATGCCGTTGTTCGCGCCGGGGATCGCGATGTCGCGCGTCTGCGTCCCGACATTCCGACCGACGGTGCGGCCATAGTTGAACTCCAGAAAGGGCTTGAAGGCGTCCGCAACCTCGAAGGACGCGCGCGAAAAGGTCGAGATCCGCTCGACCGGAACCGCGAGCAGCGGCCATTCGAGGAAGCCGTTGGCGAGATGCCCCTCGCCCCCCTGCATGAACAGCGGGCCGGCAAGGTCACCCTGGTCGAAAGGGCGCAGACTCGTGCCGGCGTCGTCGAACGTCATGTTGAACAACGGACCGGGGGTCTTGATCACGCCTGTCTGGTTGCTCGTCGACGTGTGCATGTCGGACACCAGGACATTGGCGGGCAGGCCGTTCAGCGAGACTCGCGTGCCCGGCGCCACCCCGGCGCATGCCCCCGGCGAAGGGCCGTTGCAATAAAGCGGGTTGGGCAGGACATTATATTCCTGCCGGCCCCAGTCGCGCGAATAGGTGTCGCCCTTCGAGCCGTCGGCCTTCTCATATTCAACGCCAATCATGATATGGCCCCGGCCCCCGGCGAACCGCATGCCGCCGGCACCGGAGAGCAGCCAGGTGGCATTGTCGCCCGCGTTCGTCTTGCCATACTGGACCTGGCCCCGCATGCCTTCCAGATCGTCGTCGAGGATCAGGTTGACGACGCCGGCCACGGCATCCGAGCCATATTGGGCCGAAGCGCCGCCGGTCACGACCTCGGTGCGGGCCAGCAGGGAGGACGGAATGAGATTGAGGTCGACCGTGCCCTGCGCCGTGCTGCCGATGAACCGGCGCCCGTCGACCAGCACCAGCGTGCGCTGCGGGCCGATGGCGCGCAGGTCCACGCTGCGGGAGCCGATGGCGATATAGAAGTTCGACGCGGTGGCGGGCGTCACGGTCGCGCGGAACGACGGGATCTGGTTGAGGGAGTCGAGCACGGAGACCTGTCCGCGCTGCTGCAATTGTTCGATTCCCAGGACGGTAACGGGCGACGGGCTGCTGAAGCCGGACCGGGCGAGCCGGGTGCCCGTGACGATGATCTCCTGCACGGCGCTGTCCTGCCGGCTGTCGCTCCCGCCGGCGGCCTCGCCCTTGTCATCCGGCGTCTGCGCCATGCCCGGCAACGCCGTCGTTATCGCGAGCAGGCTGACGCAAAGACCGGCAACCCGTTTCCAGCCTGTCGTCAGGGCACAATCATCCCGTCCACTCCCAGCCATCTTCCCTCTCCTAAATCCATTTTTTGATCTTTTTGGCTATTTTGCCGATTCTCATCATGCGGTACATCCATAAATATGTCTACAAATTATTAGGGATGCCGCGCGCATCGGGCTGGTCCATGATCCATGGGACGCGACGCCGGAGCCGTCCTTGCGCAGGTCGGGCGGGCGGGCGGGGCGGTGACGCGCCGAAAGGGCGCCCGGGTCCAATCGGTCACGACCTGATTCCGGTCATGCGGAGGTGTCCGCCGGAAGCGGAGGGCATGTCTCTGACGTCGATCCGGGGGAGAAACACAGTGCTCCAGCGAAAGCAGGAACCCAGGGCCCAGCCGAAGTGCTCCTGCGTCCTGGGCTCCTGCCTTCGCAGGAGCACGGATTCCGTTTGAAGCGGATCACCCTGGGACCGGTCGACATTCAGATGATGACGAGCCGAAAATGGTGCTTTTCCGTGACCCGGAGCGCAGCCCACTCAAAGTAGGTGAGCGCCGGAAGCGCGGAAAATCGGCATTTGCAGGCAGGCCGTCAGGGCTGAATGTCGATCGGCCCTTAGAGGAAGCTCGGCTCGGGCAGGCCGAGCCGGGCGATGCTTTCCCGGTAGAGGTCCAGCCAGTCCTGATCCGCCGCGCGGCCATGGGCGCCGCCGGCATAGGCGCCGCGATAGATCGCCGGATCGTCGACCACCTCGGGCGGCTCGCCCGTCCGCTGCAGGCGCTCCACCGCCCCGAGCAGCCGGCGCCGCACCCGGGCGATCATGAGATCGGCGGGGCTCAGATGTTCGAAGCTGCGATCGACGATCGGCCCCATGCTTTCGGTGATCGCCTTGTCCTGGATCTGGACGCCCTCGATGCCTGTGTAGCTCTCGTTCTTCTGCACGTCCCGGTCCATGAAGAAGTCATTCTCGATCGCCGGCGAAATGTTCCACCGGCCGAGCCAGTCGGTCGTGTTGGGGAGCAGGAAGTCGGGCGTGCGCTTGCGCAGTCCGGGCAGGCGAGCCAGCGCCTTGTCGAAGAAGACGGGCTGGCCGGACCGGGCCATGCCGCTCGTCTGGATGAACTGGAAATTCATGCTGTGCTCGTCGTCCATCGGCAGCCAGAACCGCACGATGGGGTGCTCCACCTCCATCTGGTCCTGCCCCGGCATGGACCAGCTCGGGAAGAGATGCTGCGAATAATGCCAGTAATGGGGCGCCTTGCTGGAGGGGCGGACATGGCCCTCCATCGTTCCCCAGCCGGTATCGGTGACGCGGGTGCGCGTCGCCGGGCCGCCGATGATCCATTCGCCGACGAAATCGCCTCTTACGGCTTCGATGTCGTGATTGCCATGATGCAGGAAACCGAGATGGGAGGGATCGATGTCGCCCTCATAGGCCTGCAGCCAGTTGCAGTTGCGGGCCGCGAGATCGACGAGCAAGGTGCGTTCCTCCTCGCCCACGATGCCGATGGCGGGGAGCGGCGGCGGCGTCTCGCGCGGCCCCATATAAACCCAGATCACGCCGTTGCGCTCGCGGGCCGGATAGGCCTTCGCCCTTACATGGGCGGAGAAGTCCTGCTCCGGCGGCACGTTCGGCATGTCGAGGCACTTGCCCTCGACGTCGAATTTCCAGCCATGATAGGCGCAGCGTATGCCGTTCTGCTCGTTGCGGCCGAAGAAGAGGGAGGCGCAGCGGTGCGGGCAGCGATGGTCCATGACGCCCACGCGCCCGCTCGTATCGCGGAAGGCGATCAGCTTCTCGCACAGCACCAGAAGGCGCAGGGGCGCGCCGTCCGCCACGATCTCGCTGCCCTTGGCGACCGGCAGCCAGAACTGGCGGAAGAAGGCGCCCATCGGCGTGCCGGGTCCGACGCGTGTCAATGTGTCGACTGTCATGTTCATGGAAACCTGTCTCCCCGGGCGATCTTCTGGGCCCTCGACATGCGCGCGATCATGGAGTGTGAGGGGTGGGCTGTCAATAAAATGACTACATATTTTAAGGTCGAACCCCGGTCGGCCACCGTTCGGTTGCCCGGGCATGATCCCGGACCTCGGGTCGCGGCGGCTTGCGATCGAAGATCCGGCCTTTGCGCTTGCGCAGGATCAGCGCGCCGCCTGTGCCGCTTCGGCGGTCTCCTCATTCCATCCCTGCGCCGCGCGCATCGCCTTGAGATTGCCGTTGATCTTCTCGCGCCACGGGAGATTCTCCGCCCACACGCGCTGCCATGCCGGGCGGGCCGACAGGCGCCGATAATAGGCCTGGAGATTGGGGAAGCCGTCATGCGGCAGGGCGCGCTGGCCGATGTGGAGAGAGGGTGCTGCCGCGCAGTCCGCCATGGTGAACATGCCCGCCGCCAGCCAGATGCGGTCGGCGAGATGCGCATCCAATATGGCATAGGCGTCGCGAAGCCGGGCCATCGCCTCCGCGACGCCGAAGGGGTCGTTCTTCCCTTCCGGGCGGATCTTGTCCTGCAGCGCCTTGGAGAAGGCGGCGTTCAGATAGAGGTCGACGAAGCGGTCCCAGCGGCGCGTTTCCAGCGCGGCCATGGGATCGGCCGGGATGAGGCGCGGCTGCAGGTCGGGATATCGCAACTCGGCATATTCGATGATGAGTGAGGATTCCGGCAGGACATCGCCCGCGTCGGTCCGCAGGCTCGGTATCTTGCCGATCGGGTTGACCTGCGCCTTGTAACGGGCGTTGGCCTGCGGGTCGAACATGTCCACGACCACGGGATCGAACGGCACCCCGCGCTCATGGAAGGCCATGAGCACTTTCTGGCAGTTGGACGAGACGGGATGGAAATAGAGCTGCATCGACCTCTCCGCTTTCTGGCGTGGCGGCTGGACGTCCCACGCGCGCTTTCCTCGGACCACTGCCTATCATCGCGGCCGGGCGGGATCAATAATATGTAATCAAATTTATGTTGAGCGAGGCCCGCCGATCCTCTACCCATCGGGCAGGATGAGGAGAGCATCATGAAGTTCGGCGTTTTCGATCATATGGACTGGAACGGACGCTCGGTGAGCAGCCTCTATGCGGAACGGCTGCATCTCGTGACCTTGTACGAGCAGCTCGGCTTCCACGCCTATCACCTGACCGAACATCATGCCACGCGGCTGGGCATGGCGCCTTCGCCCAGCGTCTTCCTGTCCGCCGTCGCGCAGCGCACCACGACTTTGCGGCTGGGCACGCTGGTCTATCTGCTGCCCCTTCACCATCCGGTGCGGCTGCTGGAGGAAATCGGCATGCTGGATCATCTGTCCGGCGGGCGGCTGGAGGTCGGCTTCGGCCGGGGCGGCGCGCTGGTCGAGCATATGCGCTACGGCCTCGACGAGCAGATCGTGCCCGACATGTTCGAGGAAGCCGCCGAACTGCTGCTGAAGGGCCTGTCCGGCGAGACGCTGGAGCATGAAGGCCGCTTCTACCGGCTGCACGATGTGCCCATGCTGCTCTCCACGGTGCAGCGCCCGCGTCCGGGCCTCTGGTATGGAACCGCCACGCCGCAGAAGGCGGTCTGGGCAGCGGGCGAGGGCATCAACCTGCTCTCGCTCCTGCCGGCGCCCGGCACGCGCAAGCTGATGGATGCCTTTCATCAGGCGTGGGCCGATCTGGGCCGCGATCCCGCCGCCATTCCGTTCCACGGCATTGGCGGGCACCAGATCTACGTCGCGGCGAGCGATGCCGAGGCCTATGAGATCGGGCGGCGGGCCTGGACCCGCTGGGCGGAGAATTTCCGCTATCTGTGGGACCGCAGCGGTCGGCCCGTTCCGCCCAACGTCAAGGTGTTCGCCGAGAATTTCGACGATATCCTGGCCGGTGGAACGGTGATCGTGGGCGCCCCCGACACGGTGCGGACCGCGCTCAAGACCGTGGAGCGGGACGGGCGGATCAACTATTATGCCGCCGAACTGGTGTTCGGCGACATGACCCTGGACGAGGCGGAGGCGAGCGTCCGGCTGTTCGCGCGGGAAGTCATGCCGGCGTTCGAAATGGCCGGCATCGGCGCGCGATAGGCGGGCGGAGCCGGTCGTCCTTGCGGCGAGTTCCGAGGCGGAAAGGGTCTGTCCGACCGAGCCGCGGTGCGGATGGCGGCGCACCGCCATCCCCGCGATCTACCAGGCTTCAGACGCGCTGAGGAGCTTCACCCGATCGAAGGGAAAGACATCGTCGAACTGGGTGTGCTTCCACTTGAAGTCGACCGGATGCGCCGTCTCCGCGAAGGTCAGCGCGAGGTCCATGAGCGTCTGCTCCGCCGTCGGCATGTCGTCGAGCGGAAAGGCGTTGAGATGGACGATGATGGCATCCATGCGGGCCATCATCCGGTCGTAAAAGGCCGTCAGTGTCGGCATGTCGACGGCGAGCATCTTGGCATAGCGGGCCCTCTGGCCCCTCAGGGCCCAGTCCGCGACCAGAGGCTGGAGATCGGCGAAGGCCGCGGGCAGGGTGGGGGTCTCGCTCATCGTGCAGCCTCCAGCAGATCGTTGATGAGGGCGTAGCGTTTCTGCAGCACCACTTCCTGCCGCGAAACATACATGTTCTCGATCGCGCCCGAGGCGAGGCCGGCCTGCACTTCCTCCAGCGCGCCCAGATCCTCCCGGGTCACGCTGACGATGAGGCCGCGCATATAGGCCTGCGCCAGCCGGTCGCCGGCATGGCGCGCCGTCCTGGCATAATGGTCGGTGACGAGCCGGCTGCGATCCTTGTCGATCGGCCAGATGGTCAGCACGCTCACCCAGTTGACCCCGTTGAGGATCGCCATGTTGGGGAACCACCACACCACGTCGAAGAACCAGGGCGCGTGGCGCGTGCGGTTCACGCCTTCTGGCAGGCTGGAATAGTCGGTCTCGACCGCCGGCGAGAGCTTGCGGCCATGCCCATAGAGGAGGCGCTCGGCCGGCGGCCCCCGATAATCGGGATTGGCGACCCCGCTTTGCCGGATATGCTTCTCATAGAGGTCGATGATCGGCGCATGGCGCATCGGATTATCCTTGCCGGCCAGTTCCGGCTGGGTGTTCCGGTGCAGGAAGACGGTGTGATAGCCTTCCGAGAAGCCGTCCATCGCGAAGTTCCAGTTCGCGTCGACATCGGCGGCGACGGTGCCGATCTTCTCCATGCCGGAATAATAATCCTCGAAACCGTTCGCCAGCTCGCCCAGCCAGTCGCGCAGTGGCACGGGCTCCCCCTCGCCGAAATAGGCGAAGATGAGGCCCGACCAGATCTCGGTGCGCACCGGCACGAGACCGAGCTGCTCCTTGTCCAGATTGACGAATGCCCGCTCGTCCGGAACGACGATCAGCCGTCCGTCGCTGCCATAGGTCCAGCCATGGAACCAGCAGGTATGGCGCGGCGACTTGCCCTGCGCCCACCCGCAATGGGTGGTGACAACCTTCTTGCCGCGATGCCGGCAGACATTGTGGAACGCGCGCACCTGCCCCTCCCGGTCGCGGCTGACGAGGACCGAGGTCCTGAAGGTGGGCACGTCGTAGACGAAGAAGCTGCCGGGTTCCGGCACATCATTGAGATTGCCGAGCAGGAACCAGGAAGGCTTGAAGACCTTCTCGATAACCGCGTCATGATAGGATTGGCTGAGCTTGTCCTCGACGGAAATAACGTCCTTCAGGCGCTTGATTTCGCCCATGAACTTGGTTTGCGGTTCGTTCATATGCTGCTCTCGGCTTCCGGGGTGACGCTGGGCGCGGGCGGGCGGACGAAGACCAGGATGGCCGCCGCCGCGAGATTGACCGCACCCGCAATGGCGAAGGGAAAAAGGTAGCTGCCGAGCCGGTCGAACAGCCAGCCGGCGACGAACGGCGTGAGGGCGCCCAGCAGCGTCTGCGCGAATAGCGCGAGGCCGATCAGCGTGCCGAAGAGGCGCAACCCGAAATAGTTGAGCAGGATCGCGGTCTGCATGACCAGAGCGCCGCCGAAGCCGATGCCGAAGGGCAGGGCATAGAGCATCATGCCGCCGGTGCTGGCGGCGAAGGGCGCGGCAAGCAGGCCGAGGCCGATCATCGCCGAAGACACCGCCCAGAGCAGGCGCGGCTCGATCCGGTCGCCATGGATGCCCAGCATCAGCTTGCCGGCCAGCGTTCCCCCCGAGATCATCGAGACGGCGAGGGCGGCCGCCGCCGGGCTGTGGCCGAGGCTGCGCAGATTCGGGACGCCGTGCGAGAGCACCAGCGACAGGCCCAGGAAGTTCGCCATGATGGCCGCGACGATCAGCCACAGCGCGGCGGTGCGCAGGGCCTGCGCGAAGGTGAAGTCCCATGCGGTGATATGGACGCGGGCCGGCGCGGCGGCTTTCCGCGCCGTTTCCCGGGTTCCTCCGTCGGCGAACTGGCCCACGTCTTCCGGGCGGTCGCGCGCGACCAGCGTGGCGAGCGCCCCCATGACCAGCGCCAGGCAGCCGATGATCCACCAGCCGCTGCGCCAGTCGCCATTGCGCGCGATCACCGCTTCGAGCAGCGGCGGCGCGATCAGGCCGCCAATGCCATTGGCCGAGAACATGATCGCCAGCGCCAGCGATCGCCGCCGCACGAACCATCGGCCGATGCCGATCTGGGTCGCGATGTTGCCGCTCATCGCCACGCCCAGCGCTACTGCGGTGCCGAAGGCCAGCGCCGCGCCGAGCGCATTGTCGACGATCGTCGCCATCGCGAACGCGCCGCCCGCGATGAGCAGGCTGCCCACCGCGAAGGCGGGACGCAGGCCGAAGCGGGCGATCCCCATGGCGATCAGGGGCGCGGGCAGTCCCAGCATCGCCATGAAGATGCTGAAGGAAAGGCCCAGTTCCTTGCCGTTCATGCCGAGCGCCTCGGCCATATGGCTGCTGATGACGCCCGAGCCATACATGGGGAAGGCGAGGTTGGTCGCCAGTATCAGCCAGAACAGCGCCAGGATATACCAGCCGTAGAAGGGGCGCTGCCGCGACCGCGCCGGCCGCTCCGCGCGCCTGTCCGCAATGAAGGCTTCGCGCGGCAGGGCCGCTGGCACGTCATCCATGAATCCGCTCCCGTCCCGCCCTTTAAGATGGCCGATATCGCCCCGGCCTCGTTTAATAATAGCAATACATATTTTTATCTGTCCAGCGAAATTGAGGATGGCGGAGGCTGTAGCCCCGGCCCCATGTTGGGCCTATGGTCGCGCGGACGCACAGGCTCGTTGAAAGGATGCGGATGACAAAGGGCGAGGAAGGCGAGGGTCGGCGGAGCACGTCGCTTGCGCTGCGGGAAGCGACGGTGCGGCGGCGCCTGCTGCCGATCTACAATGCCATCGGCTATCTCACGCGCCGGCTCGACCAGCGGATCACCCAGCGTTTCGACATTCCGGCCGGCGATCATCAGCTCACGCGCGCCCAGTTCGCCGTGCTGGCGGCGGTCGCGCTGGTTCCGGATCTGGAGCAGGCGGAGCTGGCGCAGGTCATCGGCTATGATCCCGCGACGACCGGCGTTGTGGTGGGGCGTCTCGAAAAGCTCGGCCTGGTGCTTCGGAAGCGGAGCGACCGGTCCCGGCGGGGCTGGCAGGTCCGCGCATCGGAGATCGGAGAAGGGATCGCTGAGGAACAGCTATCCTTTCTGGATGCGTTGCAGGCGGACATTCTTTCCGACCTCGAACCGCAGGAACGGGTGGAATTATTGCGCCTTCTGAGCAAGTTGCTCGGTGTCTCGAACAGCTACAACATAGGGAACGGAACCTGATCCACGACGCGGAATGATCCGCGCGTTCCGGCCGGTCATTGACTGTGTTTGCCCGCCCTTTAATATGGTGTCATATTTAAAGGCGGAGTGAGGATGCCGGAAGGGATGGACAAGGGAGGCGGCGCGCTGCCCCTTCTGGACGTGGACCTTGCGCGCGCGCTGGCGCGCGTCGGCGAGATCATGCGGGACACGCCCACTGACGGCGAGGGGCTGGCGGCGCAGCGCGACCAGATGCGACGCGCCAGCCTCTGGTGGAATGAAGATCCCGCGCCGTTGCATGAGGTCCGCCGCCTGGCGATTCCCGCCGGCGCCCGGGAACTGGACGCCATCCTCTACCGGCCGTCCGCGCGCGAGGACCTGCCCCTCTACGTGTTCCTGCATGGCGGCGGCTTCCGCTTCGGCGATGCGTCGAGCAACGCGCTCCAGCTTCGCAATATCGCGCGCGACTGGGGCGGGTGCGTCCTGTCCCTGGATTATCCGCACATTCCCGAAGCGCCCTTTCCTCACGCCGTGGAAGCCGTGGGCGCGGCTTTTCGCTGGCTTGCGGGCGAAGGGCGGGCGCGCATCGGCGTGGATGGCGCGCGCATGGCGATTGGCGGCGCGTCGGCCGGCGCCAACGTCAGTTGCGGCGCCGTAGTGCAGATCGGCGGGGCGCCGGCCAATGCCTTCCTGCGCGCGGCCGCGCTCGTCGTGCCGGTTTTCGATGGATCGAGCGACACGGCGTCAATGGCGGCCTTCGGCGATGGTCCCCATTTCCCGACGCGGGCCAGCGCGCAGCAAGCCTGGCGCGACTATCTGGTCGATCCGGCGCATGATGCGGATCCGCGCGCGTCGATCATGCGTGCATCGCCCGCGCTCTTCCCGCCCTGTTTCATCGCGGCGGCGGAGATGGACATCTTTCGCGATGGCGCCGCACGCATGGCAGGGCGACTGGCCGACGCGGGCGGGGACGTCGACTGCCGCGTCTATCGCGGCATGACGCATCTGTTCTTCGGCTATGCCCGCATGGTGCCGACGGCGCGGCAATGCGCCGCCGATGTCGCTGCCTTCCTTGCGTCCCGCCTGCCCGCTGCCTGAGGACGGCTTCTCTCGCGCCCGACCGCTCGTTCGCCGGGACGGAAAGGGCATCCGCCTGCTTTCAGCGATGAATGGACGATGAAGCCGTGGCGCCTCGCGCGCTCCCTTGTCCTGGACGGATTGACGCTGGCAAAGAATTATAATATGTACTCATATTATAATTCTTGACGGAGAGATGTGAGATGATGACGGGAACCACGGCGCGTTCGGGGCGGGCCTATGAGCACGAAGCCGGCACGTTCGACGCGACTCTCGCGCTGGTCGGTCGCGGCACCAGGGGCGGGGAATTGCTGCGCCGCTACTGGCAGCCCTTCGCCCTCTCGGCCGATGCCACCACGCGCCCCAAGATGGTCCGCTTTCTGGGCGAGGATCTCATTCTCTTCCGCGACAAGGCGGGCAAGCCCGGGCTGCTCTATCCCCGCTGCGTGCATCGCGGGACCAGCCTCTTCTATGGGCGGGTGGAGGAAGACGGCATTCGCTGCTGCTATCATGGCTGGAAGTTCGACGTGGAGGGCCGCTGCATCGAGCAGCCCTGCGAGCCGAGGAAGGGCGAGCATCGCGGCAGCGTCCGTCAGCCCTGGTATCCGGTGGTGGAGCGCCATGGCGCGCTGTGGACCTATATGGGACCGGAGGAACGGCAACCGCTCTTCCCCCGCTTCTCGATCTTCGAGGATCTGGCGGAGGATGAGGAGATCATCTCCTATTATCTCAGCCCTGCCGGCGAACTGGCGCCCTGGCCGCAGGATTACAACTGGTTCCAGATGTTCGAGAATGCCATGGATACCTGGCACCTCGCCATCCTGCACACCATGATCAGCGGGCCGCAGTTCAGCAAGGAGGCGACCGGCAGTTCGCGGCAGACGCCGGACCTGTTCAACGTCGGCTGGGAACGGACCGATCATGGCGTGATCGCCACCTCGGGCGCCTATGACGCGGCGGGACGGGAATATGTCCGCCAATCCGAGGCGTTCATGCCGAACTGCTACGCCATCTCGCCCTTCTTCGTGGCGGAGGGCATCGGCAACGAGCTTTTCTGGGTGATGCCGTTCGATGACACAAATCATGAAATCCTGATGAATCGGCGACAGAAGAAGGGCACGCCGCTGCCCGACAACCGGAACATCATCGCCTTCGGCCCGCATCGGAAGATCTGGGCGGAACTGACCGACGAGGAGAAGCAGGACTTTCCGTCCGACTATGAGGCCCAGAAGAGCCAGGGCGACATCACGCTGCACAGCGAGGAGCATCTCGCCCGCTCCGACAAGGGCGTGGTGCTGCTGCGGCGCCTCTACAAGGAACAGGCCGAAGCCGTCGCAGCCGGACGAAACCCGGTCGGCGTGTCGTTCAACGAGGAAGATGGGCCGATCCCGCTGCATTCCGGCGTGTTCCCGGTGGAGCGGGATCATGCGCGCATGGCTGGAAGATAGGGAGATAAATCCGGCAATGTTTCGTCGATGGGCAGAGGTTGGCCGCGGAACTGGAATCCGAATTTCTCGTGATGTCCGATGCGCCTGACTTCGCCGTGCGCCCCATGCGCAAGGGCGATCGCGATTATATCAACAGCTTCGTGATCTATGAGTTCGAGGGCGACCAATATGCACGGATTCGCTCCGCCGCGTTCCGCCGGGAGTATCGCCCGTGCCTTCAGCCGACTGAAGGCCTTTGTCCACTCGGTCGCACGCTTGCCGACCCATGCATGCATTATCGAGGAATTCCAGGCGCGTGGACAAAGGTTAGCCAGAGCAATGCTCAAGTGAGGTTGACGAAGCCAAGATGAGAGCTTTTGCTCTTGTCGCGGGGATAACTGTTTCTCTCCACCGCCCAAATCTCCGACAGCGCTGTTGCCTGGCATATTGTCGCTGGTCCGCCTTGGCTCAAGCCTATCTCCACCGACGGCACCTGTCCGCACTCGCCGACAAGAAAGTCCGCCTTCAAGGCTCTAACCATGCGTCGGATGGCCGAGCGCTTCGGTGACCGACCGCTGGCAATGCGTCGTCCGGCACTATGAGCAGCGCCTCGATGTCTTCCAGGCAATGTCGATCTCGCGCGGGGGAGCCCCATGTTGCGCAGGATCGCTCATCCCAGAACTTTCTCAAACAGAGTCTCCGAATTGCGCCGGCCTTCTCAAGGCGGGCTAGTTTCTTTAACGGTCTGTCGCGCTATGATAACGCTGTCTGTTTTCAGGCGACACTTACCCGGATGCGTATGTCCGTCCCCGAGAATTCGCTGGCATGGGAGAGAGACTGGGGATTATGAAGAAAGTGACCATCAACGATGTGGCACGTCTCGCCGGCGTTTCGATAAAGAGCGTCTCCCGGGTCGTTAATCGTGAAGCCAATGTCCGCGCGGAGATGCGGGCGAAGGTCGAGGCGGTGATCGATCAATTGGGCTACAAGCCGAACCCAGCGGCGCGCTCCCTCGCGGCCGGGCGTTCACTCAACATCGCCATATTATTCGACAATCCCAGTCCAAATTATACGATGAAGGTGCAGGAAGGCGCCTATGCTGCCTGCCGGGAAGCGAACTACCAGCTGATCCTCGAACATATCGAGACATCAGCCGCGACCGTGAATGAAATGCTCGATGCCATGTTCGCGCATCGGCGGGTCGACGGCGTTGTGGTCACGCCACCGGCGACGGATTGCGAAGCGGTGCTGGACGCGCTCGAGCGTCATCATCTGCCCTATGTTCGAATTGCGCCGCAGGCCCGCGCCGACCGGTCTCCGGCGATCCTTTCGAACGACAGTCAGGCGATGGGGGAAGTCGTGCAGTTCCTGTGGGGACTGGGACATCGGAGCTTCGGCTTTGTCGGCGGGCCGCCTACACATGGGGCGAGCGCCTGGCGCAGGGAAGGCTTCCTCGCGGCCCTGGCGGAGCGAGGTGTAGAGCCGGCTGACGTGATGATGGCGGATGGCGACTTCACTTTCGCATCAGGCATCGGCGCCGGCTTGCGCCTGCTGCGTCGGAAAGACGGGCCCACGGCCATTTTTGCGGCTAATGACGACATGGCCGCGGGTGTGTTCGCTGCGGCGGCGCAACTCTCGATCCGTATTCCGGAGATGCTCTCGGTCGTGGGGTTCGACGACAGTTGGATCGCAAAGAGCGTGTGGCCCGAACTGACGACCGTACGGCAGCCCATCGTCGAGATGGCCTATGAGGCGGTCGTGATGCTCGCCCATCGCGAGCATCGCACCGGACCGGCGCGGGTGCACAAATGCACATTCATCGTGCGAGGATCGACTGGCCCCACGCATCAATGATCATTGCGACCGGGCGCGCCGGAGCATGACGGTCGCAGGGGAAGCGCGCACGCCGGGAGTGGGCACGGGTTGACCGCTGTCCATGACTCCCAAACCCGTGACCGGCATAAGCTATATTTCTGCGTTCGGACTGCTGCTATCCTGGTAATTAATTTCAAGAAAGCCTACAAAATAATCCCGTAAATATCAAAAATATCTCCGAGAATTAAAATATTTCCTTAGAATATTTTGGATATTCAAACAAATTTTCCATGCTTAAATTGGTAATATTTGAACAAACTCCTACTTATAATCGACGTATTTCATTAATATTAGCAATATTTACGTCGTAATAATGTGATATGATCCCAACATTTATTATGATTACCATCGATAGCGCGCCTGTCGGAGTGGCCTTTGTGTCGAGGGATAACGCCTCCAATTTCGAATGGGGCGGCGGAGGAGTTGGGTCAGGGTCGTGCGCGCCCGTTCAGCGGGCTGGCGCCCTGGTTCCTGCGGCGTCATAGGGTTTGCGGGCGTATAAGCCGAAAGCCGCGATCACGAGATAGCATAACGCCGGCAGCAGCAGAGCGAAGCCGAGGCTGCCACTCACGTCTGCCAGATGGCCCGTGAGCGGTGGCACGACCGCCCCGCCGACGATTGCCATACAGATCACGCCCGAACCGTCCGCCGCGCGCGGTCCGAGCCCTTCGCAAGCGAGGCTGAAGATGGTGGGGAACATGATGGAGTTCATGAGGCCGATCATCAGCAGCGCATAGCCGGCAACTGTGCCGGTCACGTTCGCCGAAAGGGTGGCGAGAACAATGGCGCCGACGGCGTTGAGAGCCAGCACCTTGCCGGGGTTGATGCGCCGCAGGATGATGGCGCCGATGAATCGACCGACGAGCGCGCCGCACCAATAGAGCGGGATGAGCTTGCCCGCCGCCTGTTCGCTCAGGTTCATGACTTGGTGCTGGGCGAGGTAGTTCACGATCAGCGAACCGATGGCGACCTCCGCGCCGACATAGAGGAAGATGCAGGCGGTGCCGAAAGCGAAGCGCGGGCGCCTGAGCAGCGCGAAGCTGCCGAGGATGGAACTGTCACCATGCTGCTCCCCCCTGAGACGATTGCGATTGAACCAGACCACGGCGGCGACCAGCAGCAGCGCGCCCGCGATGCCGATATAAGCGTGCACGACCGCGCGTGTCTCCTGCACGCGATAGTCGGCCAGCGCGATGCCGCTGAGCTGGTCTGCGCTCACATGGGCGAGGCTGCCGAGGATCAGGATCGACCCGAAATAGGGGAAGATCGTCGTGCCGAGCGAATTGAAGGCCTGCGCGAAGGTCAGGCGACTGGGTGCGGTGGCCGGCGGGCCCAGCAGGGAGATAAGCGGATTGGCGACCACCTGAACGATGGTGACGCCGCTGGCGAGCACGAACAGCGCGAACAGGAACACGCCGAATGTCGCGCTGGACGAGGCGGGGATGAACAGCAGGCACCCCGCCATCATGGTCAGCAACCCGATGACCGCGCCGCGCATATAGCCCACCCGCTTGGCGATCGCCGCCGCCGGGATGGAAACGATGAAATAGGCGGCGAAGAAAGCCGACTGGACGAGCATCGCCTCCATGTAGCTGAGCGTGAACAGCTCTTTCAGCTTGGGAATGATGACGTCATTGAGCGAGGTGATCCCGCCGAAGATGAAGAACAGCGCGATGACGAAGGCCTGCAGGCCCGCCACATCGACACGCGCGCCGTCGTCCGTCACCGGTGCGGGATCGGTGCTGCGCGCTGCAGGAGATACTGGGGCCATGACTGTTTTCTTTCTCTGTCTCGCCGGAGCGAAGCGGGCCGGTTGTTGATATGCGCCGTCAGTCCCGCCAGTGACGCGCGCGAAGGCGCACGGTGACCGGCGTTCCCATGTCCTGTGCATTCTCGCCCAGCGCAAGCTGATATTCGCCTGCGGCAAGCACCCAGCCGCCGTTCTTCCAGTTCGCCAGCAGGCGCGGGTCGATCTGCAGCGTCACTTCGGTCGCGGCGCCGGGGGCCAGCGCGACGCGCTGATAGCCCAGCAATCTGCGCTTCGCCTCGCCATTGTGCGAGAGAAGATAGAGCTGGGCCACGGTCGCGCCGGCGCGGGAACCGCTGTTGCGCACGGTAAAGCGGGCGCTCAAGCCGTCCGAGCGCAAGCCGCTCGTCTCGAATTGCGTGTAGGAGAGACCGAAGCCGAACGGAAAGAGCGGCTTGTAGCCCTTGTGCGCGAACCAGCGATAGCCAAGATCCGAGCCTTCCACGTCATAATCGGCGCTCAGGACTCCGTCATACCCCGTGGCCTCGCCGGAGAAACTCGGTTCGATCATGTTGAACCCGTCCAGCTTCGGCCGCGGGAGCTGCTCTTCGCTGGCCGGGAAGGTGATCGGCAGGCGGCCGGAGGGATTGGCCGCGCCGAACAGGACCGCCGCGATGGCCTCGCCGCCCCGTGCGCCCGGATACCAGGCCTCGAGCACGGCGGCGGTCTTGTCCAGCCATGGCATCAGCACCGGGCTGCCGGTCTCGAGTACGACGATGGTGTTGGGATTGGCCTGCGCCACGGCGTCGATCAGCGCGTCCTGGCCGTTGGGCAGGGTGAGGTCGGGCTGGTCGATGCCTTCCCCGGTCCATTGCGTGGCGAAGATGATGACCACATCCGCCTGCCGGGCCTGCGCGACCGCGTCCGACAGGTAGCGGCCGCTGCGGAAGCGCACATCTGCCTGCGGCGCCATCGCCCGGATGGCGGCGAGCGGGACGGAGCGCTGATAGCTCTCCCTGGCGAAGGGTGAAAAGGCGCCGAAATCGCCCACGGGAATGGCGAGCGCCGGGCCATCCTGCCCCATGACCTGACTGGAGCCACCGCCGGAGAGCACGCCCGAATCAGCATAGCCGCCGATCACGGCGATCCGGCGCGCCGTGGCCGCCAGTGGCAGGACGCTCCGTTCGTTGCGGAGCAGAACGATGCCCTGCTGCGCGACCTCTTCCGCAATGGCGGCATGGGCGGGGAAGTCGATAGTGCCGCCCGGCGTTGCGGGATTCGCGTCGAGCCCGTTGGCGTAGATCGCCCAGAGGATGCGCCGGTTCATGTCGTCCAGCCGCCGCGCCCAGGCCGGATCGCGCGCGGCCGCCTCGGCGAGCGGCGCGCCGAAGAAGACCTGCGCATCGAGCTGCGCGCCGGACTGCTGGTCCAGCCCGTGGAGCGCGGCGTCCAGCCCCGGAACGGCGCCCCAGTCGGACATGACGAAGCCGCGATAGCCCCAGTCCTGCTTCAGCACCTTGTCGAGCAGCCAGTCATTGTCGCAGGCGGGGTGGCCGTTCACGCGGTTATAGGCGCACATGACCGAGCCGGGATTGCCGATTTCGATACCGATCTTGAAGGCGAGCAGGTCGCTTTCCCGCGCGGCGGCTTCCGAGATGCGGGAATCGATGACCTTGCGACCGGTCTCCTGCCCGTTGAGCGCGAAATGTTTGATCGTGGAGATGATATGGTTGGACTGGATGCCGCGGATCGCATGGCCGACCAGCCGGCCGCTCAGCAGCGGATCTTCCCCGAAATATTCGAAATTGCGGCCGTTGCGCGGGTCGCGCATCAGGTTGACGCCGCCGGCGAGCATCACGTTGAAGCCCTTGGCGCGCGCTTCCCGGCCGATCATCCGTCCGCCTTCCTCGATGAGCGCGTCGTTCCATGTCGAGGCCATGGCGAGGCCGGAGGGCAGGGCGGTCGCCCCGTCCTTGCGAAGGCCGAAGACATACGCGACGCCGAGACTGGCGTCCGTCTCGCGCAGGGCGGGCAAACCCAGCCGTTCGATGCCGGGCACATAACCCGCGCCGGGAATGGCATCTGCGGGGATGACGGGCGGATTGGGGCCGACCGGCAGCGGCATGATACCGTGGGTGAGGACGGTCTTCTCGGCGGCGGTCATGCGCTGCAACGTCTCCTCGGCGCGTGCGGCGGCGTCCTCTCCGGTCTGGCCGTCTCCGGCAGAGACGCTGGTTGCCGCCAACAGGGCGATTGCGCCCATGAACGAAGTCGCACTTTTCATGAATTTCCCCCGATATCGCTCTTGCGGGCCGGCCCTTCCCCGCGTGGCACAGTCCTCGAACTGGCCCACGGGGAAGGTGTGGCTCCGGTTCGACTAGAAGGAATAGCCGACCGTGAGCCCGAAATAGCGTGACGCTGCCTTGGGCATGAAGCCGGTGAGGTTGGTGGGCGTGACGTCCATCGAGGTGAGCAGGGAATTGTGCCCAATGTTCGAATAATAATGCTTGTCCGTCAGGTTCTTGACCCAGATCGAGGCGGAGAACCCGCGATCCAGCGGCCGGATGCCGATGGTCGCGTCGACCGTCGCATAGCCCGGCTGGACGGTGAGCGGATCCTGCTCCAGCGCGAACTGAACATCGCTCTGATAGGAGAAATAGAGATCGACATAGCCGGCGAAGTTACCGAACGTGCGCTCGTAACGCGGATTGAGCGAAATGCGCCATTCCGGCGTGTTGGGCAGCACGCCGTTGCGCACATTCTGCTGCCGGCCGGACAGCGTGCCGGTTGACGATGTCGCGCGGAAGCAGCTGTTGACCGGGGCTGTCTCCCCGTAAGGCACGACCACCGCGCCCGCCTGCAACTGCAGCGGACAGGCAAGGCCGTCCGCATCAAACCGGCCATGCACATAGCCGAGCGAGCCGGTGATCGAGAATTGATCGCTCGGCCGCAGCGTCGCTTCCACTTCCAGCCCCTTGGTCTTTGCCGTGCCGGCGTTGGTCACGACGAACAGGAAGGTGCCCGTCGAATTGTCCGAGCGATTGGCCTGGACTTGCAGATTCTTGTAGTCCGCCAGGAAGGCCGCGACCGAAACCGAGAGGACGCGGTCTGACGTGCTGCCCTTGAAGCCCACTTCATAGGCATTCACTGTCTCGGGCTCGACGATCGGATTGTTGTTGAACGTCTGGTTGAACTCGGTGCCGAGGCTCTGGCCCTTGTAGCCGCGCGTGTAGGTCGCATAGGCTTGGGCATTGCGGCTGAACTCATATTGCAGGCCAGCCCGGCCGGTTACCGCGTCGTCGCTGGCGTCGGTCCGGCCGCTCGTGAGCGTGGCGCCGCTGAACATGGGATTGTCGCCTGGAACCAGCGGATCAACGTCTTGCGCGCCGTATACCCACATGGCCTGATGTTGCACGCGCAGGCCGCCGATCAGCTTGAGCCCGCCGACCAGCCGATAGTCGATCTGGCCGAACGCGGCATATTGCTCCGCTTCCAGATGCGAGGTGGCGCTCCCCGAGCTTGCCACGGGGGAGGGGCAGACAGCGCCGATCTCCAATCCCTGATTGGCCGCGATGCTCGTGGGGCAACTGACGATCCGGCGGCCGAAAGACCGGTTCACCTTGAGCGAGTCGTAATAGAGGCCGAAGACATAGTTGAGCCGTCGCTCGCCCGAGGAGGCGATGCGCAGTTCCTGTGAGAACTGCCCGATGTCGAAGGGTCCGGCATTAACATTCAACTGGCCATAATAGGGTGCCACGCCGTTGCCGCCGGTGTAGAGCGGGACTGGATCGTTGATCTGATCCACATCGAAGCCGGCATAGAAATTATATTTCTGATAGGCGGTGATCGACGTGATCTGCGCGCTGCCAAGGTCATAATCGGCCTGCAGCGAATAGAGCGCCTGATTGGTGCGGCTCACCGTGTCGCCATCCGACGAGACCTCCCGATTATAGGGATGCGCCACCACCGGATAGACGAGTTGGTCGAGGTTGCTATTGTCCGAGCGGATCAGCGCGTTCTGGCAGCAGTTGCCGTTATTCTGCGAATAGCTTGCCGAGGCGAGCAGATGGAGCGCGCCGAGGTCGAATGCCAGCTTTCCGCGAACGCCCCAGGCCTCGAAGCCATTGACCTTCTTGTCCTGGGCGACATTGTAATAATAGCCGTCATCATTGTTGTAGAAACCGGTGAGACGCAGGCTGACCTTGTCTGACAGCGGCCCGGAAATCGTGCCGTTGACCCGATACTCGCCCTTTTCCGCCACGGTCGCGCTGACGCGGCCGGAGAGATAGGTCGTGGGCGCCGCGGTCACGATGCTGATGACGCCGCCCGTCGCATTCTTGCCGAACAGCGTGCCCTGGGGGCCGCGCAACACTTCGATCCGGTCGATATCCGCAAGATCTGAAAAGCCTTGAGCGGCCCGCGCCATGACGATGCCATCCACCACCACGGAGACCGACGATTCGCTGCCCACGCCGAACACGGACGTGCCGATGCCGCGGATGCGGAAGCTCGAATTGTTGGGATTATTGCCCTGCCCGAAAGAGAGCGAGGGCACCGATTGCGCGAGGTTCCTCGTATCGGTGATGCCCCGGGCCGCAAGGGCGTCGCCGGTCAGCGCGGTGATGGCGAGCGGCACGTCCTGCAGCCGTTCGGACCGCTTCTGTGCCGTGACGATGATCTCTCCCGGGTCGTCCTCCAGCCCTTCGGCCTGTGGCGCGGCTGGCTCGCCCCGCAGCGTAGCCGACTGCGCATGGGCCCCTTCCGTCCCGATGAGCGCGGCGGCCAGCGCCGCCGTTGCAAGCAGATTTGATGCCAGTTTCATGGCGATACCTCCCCTTCAAATTATCCAAAGTCTGTTTTTATGTCGCGCGATGGTTGCCTTTTCTGACAGCGATGTCAAGATTCCTTCATGGAGAGGATCATGAATACGAGTCGCCGCTCGTGCGGATTCCGTTCCGGCGAACCGGCATGGCGCGAGCGTTGCCAGCAGGGCCGGGCTGGCATGGGCGCCTGGGGGCACGACTATATGATGTTTTCGGGTAAGCTCCGGGAAAGGGGGCCGCATCGGGCGGTCGGGATTTCGGTTGAGCAACCGTGCGCGCGATTTGCTGGATCGATCTCCGCCCGCCGGACTATAGATGAAGATAGCGATCATGCCGGATATTAGGAGAGCAGGCCGGGTGCTGGGGATGTGGAACTGCGGCCGACAGCGCTGGTCAACGATGGGATGGCTTGCGGCGCCCTGCGTCGCGCTTCTTGCCATTTCGCCGGGAGCGGCGGGGCGTGAGCTGCCCGTGCGGCCTCCGGCGCCGCGCAACGTCATCGTGATCGTGCTGGACGATGTGGGTTTTTCGGACATCGGCGCGTTCGGATCGGAAATCCGCACGCCCAGCATCGATGCGCTTGCGGCGGACGGGCTGCGCTACAATCGCTTCGATACCAAGGCCGTCTGTTCGCCCACCCGCGCCGCTTTGCTGACGGGGCGCAACCCGCAGACGGTGCGCATGCCGGACTTGCCCGCCACTGTCGTCGACCCCGATGATCTGACGAGCGCACGGGGCGAATTGCCGGACAATGCCAGCACCATCGCGCAGGTCCTGCATAGCGCGGGCTATGCGACCTACGGCTTCGGCAAATGGCACCTCGCGCCCGAGGATCAGGATGGATCGCCGGGCCATAACGGTTCCTGGCCCCTGCAGCGCGGGTTCGACAGTTTCTACGGTTTTTTCCTCGGCTGGACGGACCAATATCATCCCCGGCTGATCGAGGGGAATGCGCGAATTCCGGCGCCTGAAACACCCGGCTATCACTTTTCCGTCGACATTACCGACCGCGCTATCGCCGCGCTCGATCCGGCGAAGGGCGCGCCGCGCAAGTTCGTCTATCTCGCCTATGGCGCTGCGCATGCGCCCATTCAGGTGCCGCCGGCCTATATCAATGCCTATGCCGGCGTTTACGATCGCGGCTGGGATGCCCTGCGCGAGGAGCGGTTGGCGCGCGAGAAGGCGATGCACATCGTGCCGGAGCAGACCGTCCTGTCGCCCCGCAATCCCGGCGATCGCGCGTGGGATTCGCTGACGCCGGTGGAGAAGCAGGTCTTCGCGCGATTCATGCAGGTCTATGCCGGCTTCATCACCCATACGGACGAACAGATCGGCCGGCTCATCGCCTATCTCAAGCAGACCGGGCAGTATGAGGACACGCTGATTGTCCTGCTCTCCGACAATGGGGCTGCCTCCGAAGCCGGGCAGACGGGTGCCTTTGAGCATCTTTACCGCCCCAACCAGCTCACGCCCGAGCAGATGCTGGCGCGGATCGACGAACTGGGCACGGACAGGACGCAGTCCGAATATCAGCGGCCCTGGGCGATGCTGGGCGCCACGCCGTTCCGGCGCTACAAGCTGTGGCCCAATCTCGGCGGCGTGCGCACGCCCCTGATCCTGTCCTGGCCGGACATGATCCGGGATGGCGGCGCGATCCGGCATCAATATGTCGACGTGGTGGACGTCGCCCCGATGCTGGCCGAGGCGGCGGGCACGGCCTTCCCCGCACAGGTGGACGGGCGTCCGGAAATCCCGATCGCGGGGCGCAGCTTCCTGCGCTCGCTGGCCGATGCCCACGCGCCCGAGACGCGCACGGTCCAGTATTTCGAACTGCGCGGCAACCGGGCGATCACCGACGGCCCCTGGCGCGCGGTGGCGATCCACCGGCAGGGCACGGATTTCGCGGACGATGTCTGGCAGCTCTATGATCTGGACGCCGACCCGTCGGAAAGCCGGGATGTGGCGGCTGCGCACCCTGAAAAGCTGCGTGCGTTGCAGGCGCTCTGGTGGCGCCAGGCGCGCCGCTTCAGCACCCCGCCGTTGGCCGAGGCTCCCGAGCGCTTCCGCGGGCGTGAGCGGTTCGATGACAGCGCTAACAGGCCTGCCCCGCCGCAGAACGAGAATTGATGGGCAGCGTGCCGCCCGGTGCTTCCGGTTGGCGCGACTCTAAGAGGAGACTGAGTGATGGGGCAGGGAACGAGCGGCAGACGTATCGTGGCACGCGTGCGGTCGATCGGCGCCCGGCTGCTGCCGGCTCTTGCGGTCGGCACGATGCTCTCGGTTGCGCCTGCGGCCGCGCAGCGCCCGCTCGGTGCACGGGCCCCCGTACCTGTCGCCCTGCCGCCAGCGCGCACGAGTGGCCCGCCCAACATCATCCTCATTCTCGCGGATGATTTCGGAGTCGAGGGCGTCAATGCCTATGGCGGCGAATATTACACCCCCAATATCGACAGGCTGGCCCGCGAGGGCATGCGCTTCGACAATGCCCATGCGACGCCGCTCTGCTCGCCATCGCGCACGCGGATCATGACCGGCCTCGAGAATCATCGCAACTACCAGGCCTTCGGCTATCTCGCGCCGGGCCAGCGCACATTCGCCAATGTGCTCAAGGATGCCGGCTACGCCACAGGGATCGTCGGCAAGTGGCAGCTCATGGGCAACGGGTTCGACGGACGCGTTGGCATCACGCCGGAGGCGGCCGGGTTCGACGAAAGCTATCTCTGGCAACTCAAGGCGCTCGACGCCAAGGGATCGCGCTACTGGGGGCCGACGCGCGGCGAGAATGGCGTCGTCAAGATCAGCGAGGAAGGTTTCGGGCCGGACGATGACAGCCATTTCGCGCTGAGTTTCATCGATCGACACAAGGACAAGCCCTTCTTCCTCTATTATTCCATGGTGCTGGTGCACAGCCCCTTCGTCCCCACGCCCGACTCCATGACCGCGCAGGGGGACAAGAACCGCTTCTCCGGCATGGTCAGCTATATGGACCGCAAGGTCGGCGAGTTGATGGCGAAGCTGAAGGCCGACGGGCTCGACAAGAACACCATCGTGATCTTCACCGGCGACAACGGCACGGGCCGGGCCATCTACAGCATGCGCTCCGGCTATGAGATCCGGGGCGGAAAAGGCATGCCGACGGTGAACGGGACGCATGTGCCGATGATCGCCTGGGGCATCGGCGTGCCGCAGGGGCGGGTGAGCGATGCGCTGTTCGATTTCGCCGACGTGCTGCCGACGCTGGCGGACATCGCGGGCGCTCCGGTCGCGCCCGGCACCGTGGACGGGGTGAGCCAGTGGCCGGTCATGGAGGGCCGGCAGGCGTCCGTTCGCGACAGCATCTTCATCCATTATGCGCCCATGTGGGTCTTCGAGCCGACCCGCTTCGCGTTCGACGTGCACTGGAAGCTCTATGGCGACGGCCGCTTCGTTTCGATCGACCCGGTCGCGGGCACGGAGACGGACGTGCCGACCGATCATCTGAGAGGCGAGGCGGCGCGACGCTATGCCGCGCTCAGGAAAGTGCTGGACGAGGCCAATGACGGGCCGCTCGATCCGACCCGCTTCCCCTGGTGCGCTGGCCGGGCTTCGCTCGATCCCGCGAAACCGGCGGAAATCGCGGGCTGCGATTTCCGTCCGGGCGGCAATGAATAGGCGACAGGCGGGAGGATCCTCATCATGCGCAAGACAGGCAAGACAATGTTGTCGCACGTCGCGGCGGCGGCCCTCATCCTCTCAGGCGGCGCGTTCGCCGCGCCCGCGCTGGCGGCCGACGGTGCCGCGCCGCGGGCCCCGGCGCGACCGGCGGGGGAAGTGCAGGCGCGGCCCAATGTCGTGGTCATCCTGGTCGACGATCTGGGCTGGCCGGACGTTTCCACCTATGGCCGACATGACGTGCCGACGCCGAATATCGACCGCATCGCGCAGGCGGGCGTGGCGTTCAGCAGCGGCTATGTCGCCGCCTCGGTCTGCGCGGTCTCGCGGGCCGGCCTGCTGACCGGCCGCCGGCCGGCAAGCTTCGGTTTCTATTACAATATCAACGATCAGGGAAATGAAGGCGCGGGCCTGCCGACCGATCAGCCGACGCTCGCCGAGCGGCTGCGGCCGCTTGGCTACCGCACGGCCGCCATCGGCAAATGGCATCAGGGCGCCGAGCGGCAATTCTATCCGACCAATCGCGGCTTCGACGAGTTTTTCGGCTTCCTGGCTGGCGAGACCGTCTATGTCGATCCGCGCACGCCCGGCATGGTGACGACGCCCACGCGCGCCGATGCCAACAAGCCGCCCTTCGATCATCGCGCGGCCAATGGAATCGTCGTGGAAGGGCCGGACGCCACGCCGGTCGACGATTTCGACAAGTATCTGACCGACGAGATCACGCATCATGCCGTGGATTTCATCGATCGCTCGGATGGCGCGCAGCCCTTCTTCGCCTATGTCGCCTACAATGCGCCGCACTGGCCGCTGCAGGTGCCGCAGCGCTGGTACGACAAGTTCGCGTCCATCCAGGACCCGGTCCGCCGCACCTATGTGGCGATGATCGCGGCGATGGACGATGGCGTCGGCCAGATCCTCGACGCGCTCGATCGCAAGGGCGTGCGGGACAATAGCATCGTCGTCTTCCTCTCGGACAATGGCTGCCCCGTGCAGTTCGGCTTCTGCAATCCCGCTCATCCCTGGGGCGCGGGCAAGTTCACCTATCTGGAGGGCGGCATCCGCGTGCCGTTCATGATGTCCTGGCCCGCGCATCTCCAGCCGCAGGGCGTGGTGGACACGCCTGTCACCTCGCTCGACATCGTGCCGACCATCCTGCATGCCGCCGCCCCGGATGCGCCCCTGCCCGCGGGGCTGGACGGCGCGGACCTGATGGAGACGATCGCTCACCCGCCGGCCACGCCGCGCACGCTCTTCTGGGGGCAGGAGCCGGTCTATGCGGCGCGGCAGGGCGCGCTCAAGCTCTGGCGCTCGGAGGACTGGAACCAGAGCCGCCTGTTCGATCTGGACAAGGATCCGGCGGAACTGACGGATCTTTCCCGGCAGGACAGCGCGCAGGCGAAGGATATGGAGCGGATGATCGAACAATGGCGCGCCAGCCTGCCGCCGCCGCTCTGGCCGATGCGCTTCACCCGCAAGGTGACGATCGACGGGCGCGAAACCGAGTGGGTCTATTGAGAACGGGAATGGCGGGGAGGACGGACATGAGGATTCTGCGTGGCTTGTTTCTGGGCGCGGCGGTCGTTGCCGCGGCGGCGACATCTTCCGTCGTCTCCGCCGCACCGCCGGAGGGGCGTGCCGCGCCGCCGGCGCGCGAGGCGGAGCGGCCGGTCCGCCCCCGCAACATCATCTTCGTGCTGGTGGACGATCTGCGCTTCGACGGGATGGGCTTCCTCAATCCGCAGATCCGCACGCCCAACATCGACCGGATGGCGCGCGAGGGCATGTATCTCTCCAACGCCGTGGTGACGTCCTCGCTCTGCTCGCCGAGCCGCGCCACGATCCTGACCGGCGAGACGGCGCGCAATCATCATGTGGTGGACAACAATAATTCCACCGAGCAGGGCCTCGTCTATTTCCCGCGCTATCTGCAGCAGGCCGGCTACCAGACCGCCTTCATCGGCAAATGGCATATGGGCGACGACAGCGATGCGCCGCGCCCGGGCTTCGACAAATGGGTGAGCTTCCGGGGGCAGGGCAGCTACTGGCCCGGCGCCGGCGGACCGGGCCAGCCGGCGACCCGTCTCAATGTCGATGGCCGCGAAGTCGACCAGCAGGGCTACATCACCGACGAACTCACCGACTATGCGATGAACTGGCTGGAGAAGGAGCGCGATCCGAACAAGCCCTTCTTCCTCTATCTCAGCCACAAGGCGGTCCATTCCGACCCGCTGCCGCCGCCGCGCCATGCCCATCAATATGACGGCACGGTCTTCCGGTTGCCGGCCAGCGCGGCGGACACGCCGGAAAACTACGCCGGCAAGCCGCGCTGGGTCTATGATCAGCGCAACAGCTGGCATGGCATCGACTTCTTCTACAATGCCGACGTGCCGATGTCCGACTATCTGCGCTATTATTATGGCGCGCTGTCTGCGGTGGACGACAGTCTCGGCCGGATCTTCGCCTATCTGCGCGCGCATCATCTGGAGCGGGACACGCTGGTCGTGTTCACGTCCGACAATGGCTTCCAGATCGGCGACCATGGGCTGATCGACAAGCGCACGGCCTATGAGGCCTCGGTGCGCGTGCCGCTGCTCGTCTGGGAGCCGGGCACCATCCCGGCCGGAACGGTCAATGACGGGCGGGTCCGCAATCTCGACTTCGCGCCGACCTTCCTCAGCGTCGCGGGCGTCACGCAGCAGCCCGCGCAGTTCGAGGGGCAAAGCGCCTGGGGCCTGTGGAACGGCACGATCCGGCCGGCGGACTGGCAGCCGGGCGATTTCGTCTATGAATATTACTGGGAATATAATTTCCCGCAGACGCCCACCACATTCGCCATCACGCGCGGCCATGTGAAATATATCCAATATTACGGCATCTACGATACGGACGAGCTTTACGACCTCGCCAGCGATCCGGACGAGATGCACAATCTGGTGGACGATCCCGCCTGGGCCGCGCGCAAGCAGGAACTGCGCGATGCGCTGTATCGCCAGCTCGCCAATCGCGAGGGCCAGCACATGATCCCCTATATGGAGCGGCAGTCCATCGGTGCGGTGCGCCGTCGCCGGGGCGGCACGGGCGCGGCGCCGTTCCCCGAGAGCTGGCTGATCGAGCCCAACCCCACGGACCGGTTCGACGACATCATTCCCGATATTCCGCCCAAGCTGCGGGCCCATGCGGAAGGGCGGCCTTTCATCGTCACGCCGCCGCTGCGGCAGGTGATCGAGGAGGCCGTCGAGCATGGCGGGAACTGAGCGATGACACAGAGGCGGAAGCAGGCCGGCAACGAGCCAGAACCAGGGATGAGGATCATGAATGACGCGCTGAACGGAACGGTTTCCAGACGAGCGGTGCTGGGCGGCATGGCGGGCGCAGCCGCCGTGGCCGGTTCGTCCGCACTGGCGGCGGAGGCCCCCGAGGGACGGCCCAACATCCTCTGGATCGTCAGCGAGGACAATAATCCCTTCGTCGGCGCCTATGGGGACAAGCTCGCCCACACGCCCACGATCGACCGGCTGGCGCGCGAGGGCCTGCTGTTCCGCCACGTCTATTCCAACGCGCCGGTCTGCGCGCCTTCGCGTTTCGGCATCCTGACCGGCGTCTATCCGGAAAGCTGCGCGCCGGCCAATCACATGCGCGCGCACGGCAAGCTGCCCGAGACCATCCGCACCTATCCCGAACTGATGCGTCAGGCCGGCTATTTCTGCACCAACAACAGCAAGACCGACTATAATTGCGATGTCGATCCGCAGGCGATCTGGGATGTGCAGGGCGCGGAAGGGCATTGGCGCAAGCGGCCGGCGGGAAAGCCCTTCATGGCCGTGTTCAACTATGAAACGACGCATGAATCGCGGCTGTTCCGGCCGACGCCGGGTCGCGTGACGCCGGACATGATCTCATTGCCCGCCTATCTGCCGGACACGCCCGGCATCCGGCAGGATTTCGCCAGTTACTACAACCTCATGGAAAAGATGGATGCCCAGCTCGCCGAGCGGCTGGCCGAGCTGGAGGCGGACGGGCTGGCGGAGGACACCATCGTCTTCCATTATTCGGACAATGGCGGCGTGCTGCCGCGCTCCAAGCGCTATTGCTACGAGGAGGGGCTGCGCTGCGAGATGGTGATCCGCGTGCCGCCCAAATGGCGCCATCTCATGCCTTCCGCGCCCGGCACGGAAATCGCCACGCCGGTTTCCTTCATCGATCTGGCGCCCACCGTGCTTGCGCTGGCCGACGCGGCCCAGCCTGAGCAGATGCGGGGCAAGCCGTTCCTCGGCCCGCGGGCCCGGCCGCAGAGCCATGCCTTCGGCATGCGCAACCGCATGGACGAGCGCGTGGATTTCACCCGGACCGTCACGGACGGGCGCTGGCGCTATATCCGCAATTACATGCCGCACCGTCCCTGGGGCCAGCAGCAGGCCTTCGAATGGATGGCCAGGGGCTATCAGGACTGGGAGGCCGCCCATATCGCCGGCACGCTCAATCCGGTGCAGGACCGCTTCTTCCAGACCAAGCCCTATGAGGAGCTTTACGACCTCGCCGCCGACCCGGACGAGATTCACAATCTGGCCGGCGATCCCGCGGCGGCCGACATGCTCGCCGGGATGCGCCGGCTGCTCGACGAGCATATGGTTGCGATCAACGACAATGGCTTCGTGCCGGAGATGATGGCCGGCGAGGGCTATGAGGCGAGCCGCGATCCGGCGCTCTATCCGCTGCGTGACGTCATGGCGCTCGCCGAGGTAGCGGCGCGCGGCGATCCCGCCGGTCTGGACCGGCTGGTCGCCGCGCTTGCGAGCCCCGTGCCGGTGCTGCGCTACTGGGGCGCGACCGGCCTGCTGATCCTGGGTGCGAAGGCCGCGCCCGCGCGCGATGCGCTGCGCCGCGCGATGGATGGAGACGAGGCGCCCCATGTGCGGATCGTCGCGGCCGAGGCGCTCGCGCGGCTGGGCGATCATGATGCGCCGGTGCGGCAACTCATCGCGCTCTCGGAGGAAGGGCCGGACTGGCAGGTGCAGCTTCACGCGCTCAACGCGCTCTGCTTCATCGACAGGGCTGCCGCCGCCCCGGCGCTGCCGACGGCGCAGCGCGCAGCCCAGAGCGAGCAGGAATATATCCGCAGCCTCGGCCGCTATCTCACCGCCGTCCTGACGAACAGCTATACGCCGCAGACGCCGATTTTCGATTTCCAGCACATGATGGAGCAGATCAGGCGCGGCGCCGGCCCGGGCTGAGAGGCGGGACTTCCCGCCCGCGCGCTGCTATGCGGCGATGATCGGTTTTTCGGACGCTCAGGGAGATCATATTGTCCGCCACGCTCGCAGACCGGGCCGCCAACGCGCGTGAAGGCATGCGCTTCGTGCAGCGCGGCATCTTCACCATGGGATCGGAGCGCTTCTATCCCGAGGAAGCACCGCTCCGCCGGGTGAAGGTCGATGATTTCTGGATCGACGAAACGCCGGTGACCAATGCCCGGTTCGCCCGGTTCGTCGAGGAGACCGGCCATGTGACGCTGGCCGAGATCGCGCCGGACCCGAAGGACTATCCGGGCATGTCGCCGGACATGGCGAAGCCCGGCTCGCTCGTCTTCCGCCGCACGGCGGGGCCTGTCGACATGCAGAATCCCGGTCATTGGTGGCATTTCGTGTTCGGGGCGGACTGGCGCCATCCGCTAGGGCCCGGGAGTTCGCTCGAAGGGCTGGGGGATCATCCCGTGGTCCATGTCGCCTGGTCGGATGCGCAGGCCTATGCCAAATGGGCGGGCAAGGCGCTGCCGACCGAAGCGGAGTTCGAGTTCGCGGCCTGGGGCGGACGGGAAGGGCAGGACTATGCCTGGGGCGACGAACTGGCCCCTGAAGGGCGGATGCTCGCCAATTACTGGCAGGGGCGCTTCCCCTATGAGAACAGCCTGGAGGATGGCTGGGAGCGCACGTCGCCGGTGCGCCGCTTCCCCGCCAACGGTTATGGCCTGTACGACATGATCGGCAATGTCTGGGAGTGGACGCAGGACTGGTGGGCCGAGGCGGCCGTGACCGCGAAGAAGGGCAAGCAGAGCTGCTGCTCGGTCAGCAATCCCCGGGGCGGCACGCTGCGCGGCAGTTTCGATCCCGCCATGCCGGGCGTGCGGATCGGCCGGAAAGTGCTCAAGGGCGGCTCGCATCTGTGCGCGGAAAATTACTGCCAGCGCTACCGCCCCGCCGCGCGCCATCCCGAGATGATTGACACCTCGACCACCCATATCGGCTTTCGCTGTGTTGTCAGGGGTCGCTAGAGTGATTTCGAGGCAGGCGGAAGCACCTGCTGTCTTGGATGTCGCGGAAAACAAATGAAAATCAGGACTCGTTCCAGTTCGGTTTGAACGGGATCGAGTCTGGAGACGGGAGCCAGCGGAATCGGAGGCGGCGGAGCCATCGTGCACGGACCATCGGGACGCCTTCCCGCGCGCACTGCCTAGAGGCGATCCGCTTCAGATCGACTCGGGTCGACCATGATTTTCATTTATTTGCTGTGAGTTAGGAGCCGATGGATGGTTCCGTCGTCTCGAAATCACTCCAGGCTTTGATTGAGCCGATCAATCGTCCTGCGGATACAAGGGCTTCGCCGGTGTTCCCGCTTGCGCACGAGTACCGATTTCGGATGCTCCGATCGATATGGGAAGGCATCAGTGTCCCGCCGGCGCGTCCGGTTTGAGCCAGGGCGCGAAGATGGTCGACGGACCGTCGCGCATGGGTTCGAACGTTGCGCGGGCGCGGGTCATGCGGGCCTGCATGGCGGCCAGAATATCGGGGTGTCGCGAGGCGACCGAGTAGCTTTCCGAGCGGTCGTCGCGCATGTCGTAGAGCTGCGGATAGCCGCGTCCCTCCAGCCCGAACAGCATGCCGCGATAATAGTCCGCCACGCTGTATTTCCAGTCCTGCGTGCGGATCGCGACCACATCCGCATCGTTGAAAAGGATCAGTTCGTCATGCGGGCTGGCGCCGGTGCGGGTCAGCATCGCCGAGATGTCCAGCCCGTCCAGCGTGACGCCGGCCGGCGGCGCCACGCCCGCCATGGCGCAGAATGTGGGCAGGAAATCGATGCTCATGCCGATCGCATCGGACGTGCGGCCGGCCGGCACGGTGCCCGGCTGCCAGGCGATCATGGGCACGCGATAGCCGCCATCATAGCCGGCGCCGCCCTTGCGCTGGCGCAACTCACCGCTCGATCCTTCGAACCAGGGGCCGTTGTCGGATGTGAGGATGACCAGCGTGTCGCGGTCCAGCGACAGCTCGCGCAGCACATCGAGCAGGTGCCCCACAATGGCGTCGATCTCCTCGACCACGTCGCCATAGTCGCCGGCGTCGCTGTGGCCCTTGAACGCGTCGATCGGATAATTGGCCAGATGCGGCCCGCTCAGCGCCAGATCGAGAAAGAAGGGGCGCGCGGCATTCTCGCGGATGAAGCGCTCCGCCTGCGCCTTGAATTTCTGCTGGAGCTGCGAAAGATTCGGCGAGGTGTCGACCGTCTCGACCTGATCGGGATTCCGGCTCTCGAAGATGGAGAGCGGAGTCATATCGTGACTGTAGGGCAGGCCGTAAAAATAGTCGAAGCCCTGCTTCGTGGGCGGCCAGTAGGGCGCGACGTGGCCCAGATGCCATTTGCCGATGAGCGCGCTTGCATAGGCTGGCCCGAGCGCCTCGGGGATCGTCACTTCGGACAGGGGGAGGCCGCGCGTCTCATTCTGCATGATGACGCCCTTGGCGAGACCGGTGCGGATTGCGTAGCGCCCGGTCAGCATGGCCGCGCGCGACGGTGTGCACAGATTCGCGCCGGCGTAGAAATCCGTGAAACGGGTGCCCTGCGCCGCCATGCGGTCGATATTCGGCGTGCGCAAGAGCGTCGCGCCATAGGCGCCGATGTCGCCATAGCCCAGATCGTCGCACAGGATGACGATGAAGTTGGGCGGTCGCTTGCCGGCGGCGTGCGCTGCGATTCCCGGTGCGGCCATGGTCGCGAGCAGCAGGCCGGCCGATCCGCTGAGCAGCGCCCTGCGACTGGCCGCCAGCCTGTCCGATCGTCTCGCCACCTTCCTTCTCCTCATCACTTGCCCGTGCCGCGCTTCCGGCGGTCGTTCCGGTTTTGATCAGCTCGATCAAATCGGGGACACTTCAACCCATTTCATCCGGTTGCATATTGCGCCAGGCTGTCGCGGCGCCGAGCAGGCCGATGTCGGGGAGCGTCGCCAATCGTACCGGTATCGCTCGCATCAGGTCCGCCGACCGCCCCTTGGCGGTGAAGCGGCCATGGAACCCGCTCTCGCTCACCAGAAAATCGCGCAGACGCTGCATCAGCCCGCCCGCCAGCACGACGCTGTGCGCCCCATGCGCCAGCGCCAGATCGCCCGCCACCGCGCCGAGCGACAGGCAGAAGCGGTGCAGTGCCTCGCGGGCGAGCCGATTGCTCCCGTCCAGCGCGGCGCCCCACAGATCGGCATCGGGCAGAATCTCCACCCGGCCACCACCGGCTTCGGCCAGCGCGGCATAGAGATTGTTGAGGCCGGGGCCAGATATGATGCGCTCGTTCGATACGCGTAGATATTTGCGGCGCAGGCTGGCGAGGACGCCGTCCTCCAGCGCGTCGAGCGGCGGAAAATCCATGTGCGAACCTTCGGTCGCGATGATCTGCGTCTTGCCCCGGCTGAAGGCGATCATCGCCACACCAAGTCCGGTGCCCGGGCCGATGACGGTCACGGTGCCGCTGTGCGGCATCGGCAGGTCCGGTCCGAACAGCGCCGGCATGGCCTCGGCGGACAGGCGGGAGACCGCATGGGCGACGGCCTCGAAATCATTGACCAGTTGTACCTGGGTGAGCCCCAGGTCGCGGGCGAGATGATCGCGCCGGATCACCCAGTTCGAATTGGTCAGCCTGATCGTCTCGCGTGTGACCGGTCCCGCAAAGGCAATTGCCGCGCGGTCGGGGAGGGCCGTGTAGCCGTCGTCCCGGGCGAACCGCTGCCAGCAGGCGGAGAGGCTGGGATAGTCGGCGACCCTGTAGATGCGCGGGGTCTCAATGACAGGTGGACACGAAGCTTCCAGCCGCGCGCGCGCAAAGCGGGCATGGGTTCCCCCGATATCGGCCACGACGATCTGGGTCATCGCAGACGGATCTCGCCGGCGCGCGGCGCGATGCGAGCGGAGAGGAGGGCAGGCCAAGGCTGTCGGCGCATGCGTGACTTGCCATCGATCACATGGTTGTTCCGACCCGCTGCGCCGTTCATTGCCCGAGCAGGATACGCGCCGCACCCGAGGATGGCATTCATCCGATCTGGAGCACGCAGGTGATTGCGGGCGCGTGTCGGTGGAGATTGACCGGCATTCAAGAATTTCCTCCCCTGACTGCCCGCTTTGGGGCTGTCTCGACTAGTCATGAACTGACATCGCTGTCAATAATATTTGCCTCTTCTCTTGCCGGTCAAGCCATATTCCAATGCGGGGAGGGGGCGGATGGGCTCGGCGTTTTGCTTCGAATAGCTGGCAATGCCGGACGCATGCGTGGCATCCTCCAACCTCAGCGGCAGCCCGAGCCGGCCTCATGTGTAGTCCTTGATCCTCGCGCCAGAAGCGGGCAGGACAGGCGATCACGAATCTTCATGGCCTTTCGGTGGACTGGAAGCGGCTTGGCAGGGCATCGGATAATAGCTATTCGTCTTGCGATGTTTGACAACGTTGTCGAAATTGGCGAAAATGTGCCGTTCGTGGATGCTGCATGAGCGGAGGGAACTGCGCGGGTGTGCAGGGTGGGGGCCGCAGGTGCATTGGGAAGGAGAGGAATGCCGGGATGACCCATGGCTCTGCTGATCCAATCATGGTCGAACCCGGCCGGGCTGGCCGGTCGAGGAAGGCGCCGGACGGGCAATCGGCAGCCGGACATATGGCCGGGGATACGGATGTCGCCGGGGTTCGTGCCGGTCGGATACGGGTCGGTCGCGCGCTCGCCTGCGCCGGCATGTCGTTGCTTGCCCTCCCGGCGTACGCCCAGGGCGAAGCCGCTCAGGACGATCCGGCGCCGGTTCTCACGGTCGGCGGCCAGCGCTTCCGCGATCTCGATCGCAATGGCACGCTTGATCCCTATGAAGACTGGCGCCTGACGCCGGAGCGGCGCGCGGACGATCTGCTTGCGCGCATGACGCTGGCGGAGAAGGCGGGCACCATGATGCACGCGACGTTGCCCGGGGCGGGTGGTCGCACCATCGGCGTGTCCGCGCAGGGCTATGATCTCGATGCGGCGAAGGCGCTCATCGACGGCAAGAAGATCAGTAGTTTCATCACGCGTCTGGCGATCACCCCCGCTGCCTTCGCCGCGCAGAACAACATGGTTCAGCGGATCGCCGCCGCCACCCGGCTCGGCATCCCGGTGACGATCAGCACCGACCCGCGTAATCATTTCCAATATGTGCTGGGGGCCAGCGCCCAGCCCGGCGCCTTTTCGCAATGGCCCGATGCGCTGGGCTTCGGCGCCTTGCGGGATCCGGCGGTCACGCGCCGCTTTGCCGATATTGCCCGGCAGGAATATCGGGCGGTTGGCATCCACGAAGCCCTCTCGCCGCAGGCCGATCTCGCGACGGAGCCGCGCTGGGGCCGGCTCACTGGCACGTTCGGTTCCACCGCCGCGCTCGTTTCGCCGCAGGTGCAGGCTTATATAGAAGGCTTTCAGCATGGCGAAACCGGGCCGGACAGCGAGGGCGTGCTGGCCGTGGTCAAGCATTGGGTCGGCTATGGCGCCGAACCGGAGGGATTTGACGGCCATAATCGCTATGGGCGCTTCGCTGAGCTGGACGAGAGCGCATTCTCCGAGCATGTCGCGGCCTTCAAAGGCGCGTTCGCGGCGCATGTCGGCGCCGTGATGCCTGCCTATACGATCCTCAAGGATCTGCGCATCGACGGTCAGGTGACCGAGCAGGTCGCGCCCGGCTTCAGTCGCGCGCTGCTGACCGGACTGCTGCGCGGGCGTGAGGGCTTTGAGGGCATCATCCTCTCCGACTGGGCGATCACCAATGATTGTACGCCCGGCTGTCGCGACCCCCGGAGCCCGCAGGGCTTTGGCGACATCGCCATGCCATGGGGCGTTGAGGATCTGAGCGAAGCCGAGCGCTTCGCCAAAGGGGTCGATGCCGGGCTCGACCAGTTTGGCGGGGTCGACCGGCCGGAGATCCTTATTGCTGCAGTCCACGCGGGCCGGCTGAGCGAGGCGCGGCTGGACCAGTCCGTCCGCCGTATCATGATCTCCAAGTTCAGGCTGGGCCTGTTCGAAAATCCCTTTGTCGATCCCGCAGCGGCGGCGCATATCGTGGGCAATGCCGCGTTCCGGGCAGCGGCGGACGATGTGCAGCGTCGCGCGCAGGTGCTGCTCCAGGATCGGGGCGTCCTGCCGCTGCGCGCCGGCACGCGCGTCTATGTCCATGGCCTGGATGGCACGGTGGCGCGGGCCCATGGCCTCATGCCGGTCGATCGTCCGGAGGATGCGCAGATCGCGATCTTCCGTCTCGCCGCGCCCAGCGAGATGCTGCACCCCAATCATTTCTTCGGGAGCCGCCAGAAGGAAGGGCGGCTCGATTTCCGTGATGGCGATGCCGATTATGATGCGCTGAAGGCAGCGGCCGCGCATGTGCCGGTCGTCATCTCCGTTTATCTCGACCGCCCCGCGATCCTGGGCAATGTGCGGGACCGCTCGGCAGTGCTGCTCGGCAATTTTGGCGCGAGCGACGATGCGTTGCTGGACGTCCTTATGGGCAAGGCACAGGCACAGGGGCGACTTCCCTTCGAGCTTCCCTCGTCCATGCGCGCGGTGGAGGAGCAGCAGCCCGGCCGCCCGGATGACAGCGCGGCGCCGCTTTATCCGGCCGGATTTGGTATAGTGAGACAGGAACCGCAATCTTAGTCGGGCCCTGCGGAGTGGCTCAGCGCTAGCCTTCCGATCAGCGCATTCAGGAAAGCGTCATGTCGTTCTGCATGGCGATGACCGACCTGCCGCAGAAGCTGTTGACCGCGACGGTCGACATATTGGTGTGGGCGCGTCTATCCAGCACATTCGACAGCTTTGACGTTAGTGTGGTTCTGGCTCGTTCGAATTTGAACTTCTCGCGAATTTCAGAGAATTTATCGCTTCTGGGGTTCGACCCGTCACGACTACAGTGAGATCGAATTCGAATGGACAAGGAACTCGTGGGCCGGCGGCGCGGTGTCGCACATGGGGACGCCCCTGATCTGTCGGCAGTCGACATTGCCAACCATATCGATTTCACCGCGAATCTCATGCTCACCATTTCTGATTTCTTCCGAGAAGCGATTCTGGAGCGTCTTTAGCTAGATTGCCTTTGGAGCCCTTGCAGATAGTTTGACGAATGCTGAAGCGTCAGGCGTCGCCAGTCTGTCGCAGTTGCATATGGGCCTTCGTAGGGAATTCATCATAGATGGATTCGGGCGGATCGACAGCACTGGATATTGGCCAAGAGTTAGACAATTTTTCGCGAAATCGTCGTAACCCCTTGATTTTTCTGGTGACCCCTACGGGAATCGAACCCGTGTTTCAGCCGTGAAAGGGCCGCGTCCTGACCGCTAGACGAAGGGGCCATCCGGGCCGGGCGCGGGAGGCGGACCGGCATCGGGCCCGGCGCCTATGCCGCGATGGGACCTTCGAGGCAAGTGTTAAGTGGCGAAATGGCTTGCCATGGGTTGGAGGGATGCCGTGACAAGTGCGCGCAGGCCATCCCGGGTTCGCGTTCCGGGGCGATGGGACCCGGGACCCGCACGCGCGCCGTCGAACGCCGGCCGGGCGCCCGGAGTCGATCCCCGTAAAACGGAATCAGTGCTTCTGCGACAGCAGGCGCCCGGGCCCCGGCCGCGGTGCCTTTGCGCCCCGGGCTCCTGCCTGCGCAGGAGCACAAACTGGGTCTGCCTGGAACGGACGGTCCCTACCGTATCAGGGAGAGGCATCCGTGCAAGGTGCGGACAGGACGGATCGACATTCAGGAGATGGCAGCGCGAAAATGGCGGTTGTGCGCGACCCGGAGCGCAGCGGACTTTTGGCCCGTGAGCAACGGACGCGCGCAAGGCCGCCAATTGCAGCCCGCCAGAACGGCCCGCCAGAACCGACTGTCGATCCGGCCTAGCCCTCGATCAGTTCGATCAGTTCGCCGGAGGGACCGCGCGCCACGGCGGCTTTGCCGCCATCATAGCCGATGCCGGCGGGGCGGATGGGCGGCGCTATGAACGGGAGGTCGATGGCATCGAGGCGGTCGACCGTGAAGCTGTACATGGCGTTGCCGGGCGGTAGCTGGCCGGCGAGGCGGGGGCGCGGACCGGCCGTGGGCGGGTAGACGTCATATTCGATGAGGTTGCCATGTTCCGCCAGGGCCATGGTGCTGAGCGTGAACAGATGATCGCTGTCCAGGCCCTGCGCCGTCTGCAGGATGCCGATCGGAGATTGGGAGACACGGCGGGCGGCCAGCCTGAAATGGCGGGCATACCAGCCCAGCATCGCGTCCATGTCCAGCCCCGCGACGACGGCGATGAAGGGGCGCCCGACGGGCGCGCCCGGTTCGGGCAGGATGCTGGCCGCCCGGTCGCCCGATTCCATGGTGAGATAAAGCACCTCTTCGGAAGGGCCCTTGACCTGCATGGCGACAATCGAGGGATAGCCCTTCAGCGGGTGCGGCGTGTCCAGGATCGCGAAGGGACTGCCGGCCAGCGTCTCGCCCAGGGCCGCGACATCGTCCACGATGATCTCGATCGAATTCCAGCCCAGCGTGGTCATGGCCCGATAGCCGGGAACGGGATCGCTTTCGACGAAGCGGATATGCACATCGGGCGCGCCGGGCGAACTCATCAGTATCATGGCGCGCCCGGCAAGGGCAGGAGCGTCCCAGCTTGCCGCCAGGGCATCGGACACGAAACCGCGCTCGCGCACTTCATAGCCGAGCCATTCGCCATAGAGGCGCTCGCTCGCGGAGAGATCGAGCGCCGCGACGGTCGACATCCGGATGCGCTTGAGAAGCGGCGGGGGCGGGCTGGCGCTGGCCATGTTCAGGAAAACTCCACCTGGATTGATTGATGGTTCCGCCGGGCAGCCCGCGTTGCTCCGTCAGGCCGAAGGACGATCATGCGCCCTGCGGGACGATCGGCCGGCCCGGCCCGCCGCCCTTCCGATGACGACGCGGCATCGACCCGCCGGCAGGGCGCGGATCCGCGGCGCCCGTCGTCGGTCAGCCTGTCTTGCGGCTCCCGAACACATACCAGCCGCCGCGCCCGTGCGGCGGCGCGGCTTCCTCGCCACGCACGAAGGCCGCGAACCGATCGGGCCCGACTGTCTCGTAATCCGGAATGTGCAGGGAGAAGCAGTCCCCGGGATCGAAACCCGCCTCCACGCACAGCCTGACGGGGTCCTGCGCGCGATAGAGCGTATAGGTCGGCTCGTTGTTGTTGGCGGTGTCCCAGTTCCAGAAGAAATTGTCATAGTCGCTGACCATGCCTTCCGGCGGCAGCTCCATATGGACGATCATGCCGCCGGGCGCGAGCAGGCGCCGGCATTCGGCGAGAATGGCCCGGGTGGCCTTCAGCGTGACTTCATGGAAGAAGAAGCTGGAGACGATGAGATCGAAATGACCGTCCGGGAAGTCGGTCCGCTCGGCATTCTGCTGCGAGAAATGGACCGTGCGGCCCAGATGTTCGGCCCGTGCATGGCCGTAGCGCAATTGCGGGGCGCCCACGTCGATGCCGTGCGCCTCGGCATCGGGATAGATGTCGAGATAGGGGATGAGATTGCGTCCGCCGGCCGTGCCCATGTCGAGAATCCGGCCGGGCTCGAAATCGGGGCGGCCATGTTTCAGCCAGTGGCTGACAGACTGCGCGACCGCGCCCTCGTTGCGGCGGGCCGGAACGGACTTGCCGAACACCTTGCCGCCGAGCGTGACGAGGGCGCCCTGGGCGACATCGTCCGGCGTATATTCGCTGTGGAAGCAGCCGGGCGCCAGATGCACGTCGTAGCTCGACACATAGCGGGGGACCTCGAAATCGTCGGCGATGCGCAGCGTGCCGCCCGCGGGCCGGAGCCGCGCGGCCCTGCGCGCCGTGTCGATCATGTCGGGGAGGGCGCGCTCGATCGGGTCCTGCACCGAATGATAGCACATCTCCTGCGCATTGTAGCGCACGGCGCTGTAGAAGCGGAAGGACGCCTCCGTCTCCATGGCCTTCTCGATCGCGCGCCAGTCGCGGGGCGGCGTGCCCTTGCGCGTCAGTTCCGGCTCGACCCGCCCGACATAGTCGGCATGGAGGGCCTCGCGCATGTCCATGATCGAGTGCTTGCGGATCATGCTGACGAAGCCCTGCCGGGCGCGCTCGTCATGGGTCGGCCGATAGGCGGATTCGATATCCGGGACGGCGGGCGGCGTTTGTGCGAGGGCCTCGTTCACATGCGGCATGGCTCGATGCTCCGTGAGTCAGATCGATGCGGGGGAGGATATGCCCTTTTGCATGGCAGACAAGCGCAAAACCTGCCTCATATCCAAATTTATGGACCATCATTCCGATATCGGGAACAAATGACTCGCCTTCGGCATATTCCTTCTGTAAGCGGCTCGCCCCTTCGTGCCCGCGGTCGCGGGGCACGGGAACGGATGGGCCGGTCTGGCGGGCATGCGCGCGGTCCGGAGCCATTCGAAGTGTCGTTATGGAATGCGGAACGTCTGGAGAAATTTCATGAAACCGTGTAGCCGTTGTTCGAGGCCCGATGGGAACGGGCATTCTCGTCCTGTTCAGATGCGGGCGATTCGATGGGGGAATCATGGACGGGGGTATCATAATGGCCGACTCAATCCCGAGCCGTGCGCCGCATGAGGACAGGAGAGCCCATGATCGTGAAGAAGCGTGACCTCAATCTCGACGCGAAGGTGGACAAGACGCTCATCAAGGGTCTGGCGATTCTCGAGCGTCTGGCCCCGGCGGACGAGCCCGTGCGTCTCGTCGATCTCGCGCGGGACCTGGGGCTGACCAAGAGCAGCGTGCATCGCCTGCTGCAGACATTGCTCAAGCTCGGTTACGTCTCCTCGCAGGAAGGCGGGCGCTATGCCGCGACGATGAAGATGTGGCATCTGGGGTCCCGCATCGTCGAGCAGATCGATACGCGCCGGACATTGCATCGCTTCCTGGACATGCTCGCCCAGGAATCGAAGGAAACGGTGCATCTCGCTCTGCTCGAAGGACAGGAAGTCGTCTATATCGACAAGGTCGAGGGGCAGCATGCCATCCGCGCCACGTCCGAGATCGGCAGCCGCGCGCCGCTGCATTGCACGGCCGCCGGGAAAGTCCATCTCGCCTATCGCCCGCTGGAATTCGTCCACGCCCTGGAAGGCAAGCTGACACGCTACACGGCCAAGACGGTCACCGATCTCATGCAGCTCCAGCGCGATCTGGTGAAAGTGCGCCGTGACGGTTATGCGATCAACCGCGCCGAATGGGAGGAGGGCGTGTGCGGCGTGGCCGCGCCGATCTGGGCGTCGACCAACGATCTGGCGTCCGTCATCGGCGTGACCGTTCCGGCCACCCGCTTCTCGCAGGCGGAGCGCCAGCGTCTCATCATGCTCGTCACGCAGGTCGCCGAGGAGGCTTCGGCCGCGCTCGGGGCCCGGGTCGACCGGGGCGCCGAGGCGGCTTGAGGCGGCGGTCCGCCGCCGGCGCCGGTCACGTCGCCGGGCCGGACGCCGCCTGGCTGGCGTTCCAGGCATCGAGCAGCGCGTCCCCGCGCGCGAACCAGATGTCCGGTCTGGCGGCCAGCGTGTCCAGCAAGCCTTCGAACTGGACGATGCGGTGGGGCAGGCCCATCACATAGGGCGTCAGATTGAGGGGCAGCATGCGGCCGCCATAGGTCCGGGCCTCCGTCGACAGCCAGTCACAGGCGTCGCTGACCTGCTCGACATAGCTGTCCACCAGCGCCTGATGCGCGAGGATGATGTCCCGGTCGCTCAGTTCATGGTTGAGAGGGATGTTGACCAGTCCCCCGCCCGCCGCATTCATGCGATAGGGGAGTTCGTCGTTCACCCAGTCGCAGGCATAGTCGATGCCGGCCTCCGCGAGCAGGGGGAGCGTGTTCCAGGATTGCGAGCGCGCGATCGACAGCCAGCCGCGCGGCCGCGTTCCCGCGACCTTTTCGAGCGAGGCGAGCGTGCGGCCGATAAGCGCGCGCTCCTCGTCTTCGGGCAGCCCGGTGGCGACCGTATGGTTCATGTCCACGGAGTGCGCGATGATCTCGTGCCCGCCCGCGACGATATCCTCGATCACCTCGGGATAGCGCTCGGCGATCGCCCCGTTGGCGGCGACGGAAACGGCGATGCCGCGCGCTTCGAAAGCGTCGAGCAGCCGGTAGAGGCCGATCCGCGTGCCATATTCGCGCGCCGTATAGTTGCGGAAATCGGGGAAGGGCGTCGCCATGTGGCTCGGCGCCCGGAAGGGCTTGTCCGTCGGGGTGAGCGGAAACCATTCGAGATCGATCACGAACCAGACGGCGACGGCCTTCCCGTCCGGCCAGCTTATGGCGGGCCGCTCGAAGAGGCATGACCAGTCGTACAGCCCATGGTCGTAACCCAGGCGGCGATTGGGATATTCGAGATATTCGGGATCGAGCGTCACTTGACCGCCTCCGTGACTGAGCCCGCGCCGGGCATGTAATTGGCAATATAATGATCGGCGATGTCGCCGGCCCGCGTGATCCAGGCCCGGCCATCCGCGGCGATGTGGCGCAGCACCTCCTCGAACGGGCCGATGCGGTGCGGCTGCCCGATCAGGTAGCTGTGCAGCGGAATGCACATGACCGTGCCGGAGGCTTCCCCCTCGCCGGCCAGTCGCTCGAACTGGCGGATCAGCATCTGCGCATAATCGCGCGGCGGCATGTTGTAGACGAAGAAGCCGTAATGGTCGTTGACCTCGAGGCTGTAGGGCATGGAAACGAGCGTGCCCGTCCTCGTGTGGACCGGCTGCGGCTGATCGTCATGGTAGAGATCGCAGGTATAGCTCAGGCCATATTCGGCGAGCAGGTCCATCGTGTTCATCGTGTGGGAGAGGGCCGGGCCGAGCCAGCCCTTGATCGTCTGACCCGTCGCCGCGCGAATGGTCCTGATCGAATCCTCGATGATGGCGCGTTCCTGCGCCTCGTCCATCATATAGGCGTAACGCGTGTTGTAGATGCCGTGGCTGAAGAACTCCCAGCCAAGCCCGGCGGCATGGGCGATCACCTCCGGATGATGCTGGCAGAGCGCGACGGACGTGCTGATCGAGCCCTTGAAGCCATGCCGCTCCATGGCCTCGGCCATGCGCCAGTGGCCGACGCGATTGGCATGATCGCGATGCGAGAAGAAGACCACATCGGGGTCGGGGCGAGGCGAGGCGCGGCGCTGCGGGTGGAGCGGCGGGCTGATCTCGTAATATTCCATGTTCGGGGCGATCCAGACCGCCACCGTTTTTCCGCCGGGCCATTCGATCCGGGGTCGGTTTCGATAAGGCGAGAAATCGTACAGGCCGGGATCTTCCAGTGCCATGCCGCTGTTCCTTAGTTCGATGAGAAAGCTGTCGGGGTGATCGGGGCGTCGACGGGGCATGGCGGGCGGGTGGTGAGGCCGCTGCTCCGGGAACCGTTCGCCCGCATCGGAGTCTTCGGGTGTCCTCGGGAAAGGGACGGGAGCAATTCACGTCTCCCCGCGGCGCGAGGCTGCTGTGCTGACAATTCCGAAATCCTGAACGAAGTTTCGTATATTGCTATATGATGGCATGCCGCGCCGTCCGTCAAGCCTGTGTTCGCACGTTGGTCGGGTCCCGGCAGGCCGACGGGCAGGGCTGCCTGCATCGCGCGCGGCGGCAGGGCCGGCCATTGGATGGACCTGATGCGGTGGCGGCCATGCGTGCGCGCCATAAAGAGAGCGCCGCCGCGCGCGGACACGCCTCAATCCCCCAATTTGTTCCGAAAAACGGAATGTCGTATTGAAAATCATGAAATTTGCGGGATAGTGAGGTCCGGACGGCAGGAACGGAGCGCGGCGATGGCGACGGACGATGACGATGGCGCCGCATCCCGCGCGGCATCGGGTCCGGTCCTGCCCTGGCCCGCGCCCCGGCGAGCCTGGTATGCGGTGGCGATCCTGCATGTCGCCTATGCGCTGGCCATCCTCGATCGCATATCGATCGGCCTGCTGGTCGATCCGATCAAGCGCGATCTCGGCGTGAGCGATACGCAGATGGGCCTGCTGCAGGGGCTGGCCTTCGCGCTCTTCTATGTGCTGTTCAGCTTTCCGGTCGGCTATCTGGTCGATCGCTGGGGTCGGGTGCGCCTGCTGGCGGGCGGCATTCTGCTGTGGAGCGCGGCGACGATCGCCAGCGGCTTCTCGCGCAGCTTTCCGGCGCTGTTCGCATCCCGCATCATGGTCGGTGCCGGTGAAGCCACGGTCACGCCGGTCGCCTCGTCGATGATCGGCGATCTGTTTCCGCCGGCGCAGCGCGGCAGGGCGTTCGGCGTGCTCAATCTCGGCGGCACGCTGGGCACCGGGCTTGCCTATGTGGTGGGCGGCGCGGCGATCGGCATCGCGCAGGTCCTTCGGGCTGCCGGGCCGGGCTGGCTGGCGGGTTATCGCGACTGGCACATCGTCTATTTCGTGATCGGCCTTCCGGGGCTGCTCGTCGCCGCGCTGCTGATCTTCACGATCGGTGAGCCGGCGCGACGGGAGCGGCGCCATGCGTCCGGTGGAGGCGCCGGCCTGAGGGAGACGCTCGCGCATATGCGCCGCAACGCCCTGGCCTATCTGTCGATCATCCTTGGCGCGGTGCTCAGTACGATGCTGATCAACGCGGGCATCGCCTGGTATCCGACGCTCATCATGCGGGTCTATGGCTGGAGCGCGGCCGAGGTGGGCCTCTGGTTCGGCCTGATCGGCTTGCCCTGCGGGGCGATCAGCGCGCTGAGCGGAGGATGGGTCCTTTCCTGGCTGGCGCGGCGCGGGCGGGTCGACGGGCCGATCCTCGTGGTGATCGTGCAGTCGAGCGTCTGGATTCTGTTCGGCACCTTCAAGAGCCTGGCGCCGTCGCCCGAATTGGCGCTGCTGGCGCATTTCGTCACGTCGCTCGCGTCCGTCTGGTCGGTCACCGCCATCCTCGCGGGGCTGGTCCAGATCACGCCCAACGAGATGCGCGGGCAGGTGACGGCTCTCTATGTCGTGTCCAGCGGTTTCATCGGCCTGACCATCGGGACGGCCATTGTCGGCCTGCTGAGCGATCATGTGTTCCAGGGCCATGGCGGCATCGCCTGGAGTCTGGGCAGCGTCTATTGCCTGGGCGGCGCGGCCAGCGTTCTCGTGCTGCTGGCCGGCCGACGCGCTTTCATCCGCGCGGTGAGGGCGTCCGGCTCATGGGCAACGGCGGGCTGATGCGGCCGCTTGACAGGCTGTCGGAATCTGTACCATTATTCAATATATCGTTCTGAAAAATGGAACGATATGAGTCAGCATCCAGTCTTCCAGTCCAGGAGTGTGTCGTGGCGACCAGTGACCTGATGGCGTTGCAAGAGGCGGTGGCATCGGCTGATGCGCCGGACTGGGACATCATCGTCGTGGGCGGGGGGAGCGCGGGCATGCCGGCGGCGCTGTTCGCCGCCCGGCGTGGCGCGCGCGTCCTGCTGGTCGAGGCGGCGGAGGCCATCGGTGGGTCCATGTGGGTCTCGACAGGCCAGCTCAGTGCCGCGGGAACGCGGCTCCAGAGAGAGAAGGGGATCATCGACAGTCCCGACGACCACTATGCCGATGTGATGCGGATCAGCCGGGGGACGGCCAATCCCGAGATCGTCCGGCTGGCCGTGGACCATGCCGCCGATACGGTCGACTGGCTGATGGACAATGGCTTCACGCCGGAACCGCATCATCCGATTACCGGCTGGGGCCATGAACATTACGGCATCGCGCGCTACTGCTGGGCGCCGACCGGCGGGCTCGCCATCAAGGACGCCATTGTTCCGCAGGTGATGGAGCAGGTCGCGGCCGGCGCCATCGATCTGCGCGTGCAGCATCGCGTGGAAGAGCTTGTGCTGGATGAGGACGGCGCCGTCACCGGCGTGGTCGCGCTGGATGCCCGGGGCGAGCGGCATGTGTTCAGGGGCCGCAACGTGGTGCTCACCTCGGGGGGCTATGCCGCGAATCCGGCCTTGTTCGAGGAACTGAACCACCATCCCCAATATACCGCCATGCCCTACGCCTTTTCGCAGGGCATCGGACTGCGGCTGGGCCAGCAGGCCGGCGGCTATCTGCGCGGTGAAGGCAATTTCTTCATCGGCTTCGGCATGATCCTGGACAGCGATGCGTTTCCGGCGCCGATGTCGATCCGGGCCGAAACCTTTCCGGACCGCCGCCAGCCGTGGGAAATCTATGTGAACCGGCATGGCCAGCGCTTCGTGCGCGAGGACATGCCGAGCGTGGATGCGCGCGAGCAGGCATTGCTGGCCCAGCCGGACTGCCGTTACTGGATCGTCTTCGATGCCGCCATGCTTGCCGCCGCGCCGCCGCTGATCGTCGGCTGGACGCGCGAGCAGGTCCGGCAGGCCTTCGCGGCCGGCCGGCACAATTTCTTCACGGCCGATACGCTCGACGCGCTGGCGAAAATGACCGGCATCGACGCGGACGGCCTGAAGATGACCGTGCAGGGCTTCAATTACGGCGTGGAGACGGGCCATGATTTCCTTGGTCGCCAGCATCTCCCGATGCCGATCGGCGAGGGACCGTTCCACGCCATCCGCATGCAGGGCGCATCGATCTCCAGTTCGATCGGGCTCGCGGTCGACGGTCGGCTTCGGGTGATCCGGCCGGATGGGTCCGCGATCCCGAATCTCTATGCCGCCGGCGAAGTGATCGGCAGCGCGCAGACGTCCGGCGCGGCCGCCTGCGGGGGCATGCTGGCCACGCCGGCGCTCACCTTCGGCCGTCTGCTCGGCGCTTCGCTGGTGCCGGTCGGGGCGACGGCATGAAGCCGGGGCCGGGGAGGGCGAGCGGATCATGGTGATGCGGATCTATGGCCGGCCGACGTCGCGGGCCCGCCGCGTCCTGTGGATCGCACGGATGCTCGGCCTCGATTTCGAGAATGTTCCGGTGACGCCGGAAGAGATGCGCCAGCCGGCCTATCTGGCCTTGAATCCGAACGGGAAGATGCCCGCGCTGCGCGACGGTGACGTCACGCTTTTCGAATCCCATGCGATCCTCCTCTATCTTGCCCGCAAATATGGCGCGGGCGGTCCGGCGGCGCTCTATCCCGCCACGGTCGAGGATGAAGCCAGGCTCTGGCAATGGGTGCTCTGGGCCACCAACGAGGTCGATCCGCTGACGACCATCTGCCTGGTCGAGCGCCTCGTCCGGCAACCGCCCGAGCGTGACGATGCGAAGGCGGACGCGGCCGAGGTGGCGCTCGCGAAGCCACTGGGCGTGCTGGAAGGCGCGCTTCAGGATCGCGCCTGGCTGATCGCCGATCGGTTCACCGCGGCGGACATCGCCGTGGCCTCGACTCTGGCGCTCGCCCGTCGGTCGGGCATCGATCTTTCGCCCTTTCCCGCCGTGGAGCGCTGGCTCGACGATTGCCTCTCGCTGGAGCCGCAGGCCTGAAGGCAAGGCTTCTTCACATCTTCAATGCACGGAGTCTGCAATGGATATTGGTGTCTTCATCCCGATCGGCAGCAATGGCTGGCTTATTTCCACCACCTCGCCGCAGTATAAGCCGAGCTGGGCGCTGAACAGGGACGTCGTCGTCAAGGCCGAGAAATATGGCATGGAATTCGCGCTTTCGATGACGAAGCTGCGCGGCTTCGGGGGCAAGAGCGAGTTCTGGGATCATGCCATGGAGTCCTTCACGCTCATGGCCGGCCTCGCCGCCGTCACGAGCAGGATCAAGCTGTTCGCCTCGACCGCGGTGCTGGCCCTGCCGCCGGCGATCGTCGCGCGGATGATCGCCACCATTGACGATATTTCGGGTGGCCGCGCCGGCGTGAACATCGTGTCCGGCTGGCAGCAGGCCGAATTCAGCCAGATGGGTCTGTGGCCGGGCGATGAGTATTTCGCGCGGCGCTACCAATATTGCGCGGAATATGTGCAGGTGATGAAGGAATTGTGGGCGAAGGGCAGTTCGGACTTCAAGGGCGACTTCTTCACCATGGAGGATTGCAAGCTCAGCCCGCGCCCGCGCTCCGAGATCGGGATCGTCTGCGCCGGCCAGTCGGGCAGCGGCATGGCCTTTGCCGCGCAATATGGCGATTATAATTTCTGCATGGCCTCGGGGGTCAACACGCCCACCGCGAACAGCGCCAGCGTGGCGCGGCTGGCCGATGCGGCCGCGAAGACCGGGCGGGATGTGGGCGCCTATGTGCTGTTCATGGTGATCGCCGACGAGACGGACGAGAAGGCGATGGCCAAGTGGAAGCTCTACAATGAGGGCGCCGATCCCGAGGCGCTGTCCTGGATGTTCGAGCAGGCCGGGGCCGACACGAACGCGGATGCCGGTTCCACGGCCAGGACATTGCAGATTCCCGAGGGCGCGGTGAACACCAACATGGGAACGCTGGTCGGTTCCTACGAGAGCGTGGCCGCCATGCTGGACGAGGCGGCGCAGGTGCCCGGCGTCAAGGGCATCATGCTCTGCTTCGACGACTATGAGACGGCAATCGATGCCTTTGGCGAACGGATCCAGCCGCTCATGAAGTGTCGCGCGGACAAGCTGCAGCCGGCGGGCTGAACGCGGCCCCGGGACGCGCCGGGCGAATGTCCGGTGCGGCTTCGGAAGCAGAAGAGAGACAGGGTTTATGAGAGCGCTGCTGCAACGCCGTTTCGGCAATCCCGCCGAAGTCCTCGAATTCATCGACTTGCCGGACGAGCCGCTGGGCCCCGGTCAGGTGCGGATCAGGGTGGAAGCGACGCCCATCCATGCCGGCGATCTGCGCAACATCGCGGGGGAGCGGACGATGGTCCGGCATCCGACCGGCGGCGCCGATCTGGAGGTCAGGCTGCCGCAGGTGCCCGGCGTCGAGGGCGTGGGAAGGGTCGTCGAGCGGGCCCCGGATGTCACCGATGTCGACATCGGCCAGCGCGTGTTCCTTCCGATCCAGTGCGGGAGCTGGCGCGAGGCGATCGTCGCGGACGCGGCGACGCTGGTCAACGCGCCCGAGGGGGATGCGGTGCAGCTTTCGCTCATGGTGAATGCGCTGACCGCCGACATGGCGCTGCGCGACATCATGCCCCTCAAGGCGGGCGACTGGATCGCGCAGAACGGCGCCAACTCCAATGTCGGGCGCATCCTGATCCCGCTGGCCCGGGAACGGGGCATCCGCACCGTCAACATCGTCCGCCGCCCCGAGCTTGTGGAAGAGCTCACCGCGATCGGCGCCGACATCGTGCTGCTCGACGGCGACGACCTGGCGGCGCGCGTGGCCGAGGCGACGGGCGGTGCGTCGATCCCGCTGGCGCTCGATTGCGTCTCTGGCGATGCGACCTCGCGCCTCGCCGAATGCCTCGCCGACGATGGCACCATCGCCAACTATGGCGCGATGAGCGGCGAGCCCTGCAAGGTCGAACCCTGGATGCTGACCTACAAGCGGATCAGGCTGATCGGCTATTATATGGGCTACAAGCGCCGTGCCCGCTCCATTGACGAGCAACGCGTCATCTTCGGCGAACTGGCCGATGGCATCGTCGCCGGGAAATGGAGCGCCACCATCGCGGGGACCTATCGTCTGGAGGACTATGTGCCGGCGGTCGAGCATGCGGCGCGGGGAGGCAGGGCCCGCGACGGGAAGATCGTCTTCACCGTCGGCTAGAGGGGTTTCAAGGCGGATGGACCCGTCCGCCGGCTCGGAATGCACGGCAAACAAACGGAAAAACGGGGGGCGATCCGGGCCAAACGGCACCAGTGCTCCTGCGCAGGCAGGAGCCCAGGGTCCGGCCGGAGTGCCCTTGCGTCCTGGGCTCCTGCCTTCGCAGGAGCACGAGCTGGGTCTATCCGGAAATCACGGCAGACAAACGGACAAACGGAGTCGATCCGGGGCAAACGGAAACAGTGCTCCTGCGCAGGCAGGAGCCCAGGGCCCGGCCGGAGTGCCCTTGCGTCCTGGACTCCTGCCTTCGCAGGCGCACGAGCTCTTGTATCCGGAACGGACGGCACTGGCGATTTCGAGGCGGGCGGACTCACCTGCCGACACGGAAATCGCAGCAGACACATGGAAATCCAAGGATCGCCGGCGCGCCATGTGCGGGCATGGAGCAGGATGGGCGGCGTCAGTCCTCGTCCCGGACGATGCTGCTCCGGAGCGTTCGCGCCGCCAGCAGGAAATGCAGGATCGGCCAGATGGTGCCGATGCAGAGCACGAGCCTCAGCGCATGGCCGAGCGCGTCCCGGCCATGGGCGGGTGTCATGATGTCGC
>Ga0180223_1000298_pt1 | contig 73910 bp, 57 predicted proteins | sample eDN5th30CKraftOP_FD_151337 | JGI IMG/M metagenome (GOLD analysis project Ga0180223, IMG submission 151337) | Enriched Organic Plus compost microbial communities from Emeryville, California, USA - eDNA 5th pass 30_C Kraft OP (version 2) (version 2) ...
TTTGCAGCAGTGTTCCCGGCATATTTAAAGGCATTTTCAACAAATACGATCAGCAGCATCGGTGCGATCTTTATATCATTTGTTGACGGGGTCTGTATTTCTGTTGTCAGCACCAGCCGGTTGCCCATTCTTATTTTTTCAAACTCGATATAATTATTGATATAATCCAACTCCATATTCAGGGGCACATAAGTTTCTCCTGCTTCATATACAGAGTAACGCAGCAGTTCAGAAAGGCGGAGCAGCAGTGGCGGTATCTTTTCATGTTGTGTGATGGACAATCCATAAAGATTATTCAGCGTATTGAACAGGAAATGCGGGCTAAGCTGCGATTGAAGCAATTGAAGCTCACCCTTGCTTTGAGCTGCGGCTGTTCTGGCTTCCATTAATTGTTTCTGGGTAATGGAGCGGATCAATTTTACTGTCATGCCTGTGGCCAGGCTAATGATGATAAAGGGCACTGCATATAAAAAGAGGTTGGTTGTACCCTGGTTTCTCCGTGGAGAATCTACATGAAAGATCAGCCAGGAAATGCAGACTACCATTAATAAAGACAAGCCAATGATCAAAACCCTCGGGGATTTATCAGAGTGGGCCACCCAGGCACGACCAAGATAACGGCCTGCAAATACGCCCATGAAAAAACATATGGTGAGCCCGGTGGCTACTGTCTCCGGCTCAGATATATTCAGGGAATTTACATAGGTGAGGTTCGCTATCCAGACAGGTATGCCCAGCACAAAGGAGAACAGGAAATAATACCTGTTGCCAAAAAAATCTTTGAAAATACTTACACTCATAGATGACCTTTTGCTTACAGGGTAAATATCTGCTGTAACTGTTTCCCTGATAAGTTTTGCTGATAAAAATGCCGCTTTACCTGTCAGAAAGGCCTCGGGGCATGACCAATTTGTTCGTCCTGCTCCCGGCAGTTTCCGTCAGCAAAAAGGAAAGGTACAACACTATTATTTCCGGAGGGATTGGGCCCTGGCAATATTTGCGGAACAAACCGTTAATCATGAAAAGTTTTATTCTTTGTTTCGCAGTTTTACTGATCTCTGTCCCTTCTTTTTCTCAATCCATCACCGGTAAGGTGAAAGATAATAACCTGCAACCTGTGGCCGGTGCAACTATCCGTTTATTGAACCAATCGGATTCCAGTCTGATACAAACCACCAGCAGTGAAGTGGATGGTAGTTTTAGCTTCCCGCAACTGCGCCTGGGCAAATTCATTCTTACTATTGAAGCGATCGGACTGCAACCTTATCACAAACTGGTCAGTACAGACAGCATGCAAAGTGATCTACAATTGCCTGAGATCATCCTGCAGCCTGGTGATGCAAAGGAATTGACAGCAGTGGTGGTGAAATCAAAAAAGCCTCTACTGGAGCATTTTCTTGATAAGACGGTCGTGAATGCAGATGCAATGATCGGCAGTGCAGCCAGCAATGTGCTGGAAGTGTTGTCGCGCACACCGGGTGTAAGTGTAGACAACCAGGGAAATATCAACCTGAATGGCAAAAACGGGATACTGTTGCTGATCAATGGAAGGCAAACCTATATGTCTGCACAAGACCTGGCCACTTACCTCAAGTCTTTACCGGGAGCTATACTGGATAAAATTGAACTGATTGATAATCCTTCTGCACGCTATGACGCTGCCGGCAATGCCATCATCAATTTGCAATTAAAAAAGAACAGGACCGGAGGATTGACAGGCAGCATTGCCGCAGGATATGCACAGGGAAAATATGGCCGGCAGAACTATTCCATGAACCTGAATTATAATTATAAAAAGATCAACCTGTTTACCAATATGGGTTATAACGTTGATAAAAATTATACAACGGACTTATTTAACCGCCGGTATTATCATGAAGATGGAAGCCTCTCTTCTTCTGTATTACTGGACAATAACCAGGTAGGCACTGGCAGATCGTTCAATTTTATGGGAGGATTGGATTATGAACTGGCTGCCAAAACAACCCTTGGTTTTGTAGCCAATATCAATCGCGGCAACAGGGATGGGCGTTTTGATTATTACAGCGAAACATTTGATTCGCTTCAACAACCAGCAGGAAAGGGATATGGTAATACTATCAGTGATGATAAAAGAAATAATTACGGGCTTAATCTTAACCTGTTGCATAAATTTTCGCGCGATGGACAGGAACTAAGTGCGGACCTCAATTACCTGCAATACCGTTTCAATGGACAGCAGGAACTGGCAAACTTTCTGAACGAACAACCTGTCTCCCGTTTTGCTTATCAATTGCCTTCTTCCATTCATATTTATACTGCAAAGGCAGATTATGTGCAGCCATTGAAAAATAAGGGAAGACTGGAAGCAGGCATTAAGTCCAGTTTTGTGAAGAATGATAATACAACAGATTATTATGATAAAGAAGGAATAAGCCCCGTGTATGACCCGGCATTGTCGAACAGGTTTATTTACAAAGAAAATATCAATGCAGCATATATCAATGGCCTGCAAAACTGGGGTCGTTTTTCAACACAGACCGGTTTGCGTATGGAACATACCTATATCAATGGAAAACAACCCGCCAATGCTGTATCAAAAGATACAGGCTTTAGCAGGAATTATGTGAACTGGTTTCCTTCTGTTGCCGTGGGCTATAAACTTGATAGTGCCGGTAAGAATATTCTCAGATTGATGGTGGTCCGCAGGGTGAACAGGCCCAACTATCAATTACTGAATCCTTTTCTTTTTTATAAAGACAATTATTCTTATAGTGGAGGCAATCCCTTGCTGAACCCACAGTTCGTGACCCGTTATGAACTGAAGTATCAGCGTGGCCAGTTTTTATGGGCAGAGTTAAGCTATAATGATTTCCGCAAGGTTATCCTGCAAACGACCAGGACAGAAGACAGTCTCTTTATTACCCGCCCGAACAATTATGCAAAAGGGACCATGGTCTTATTGAGTGTTGGAGTGAATGTGTCACCTGCAAAATGGTGGTCGATAAATTCAACGATAAGGTTATCCCGTATTGGTTTAAGGGGAACGATTTACACCGAAGAACTCAGTCCGAATACGAATGTGCTGAGATGGGAACTGAATAATTATTTCACCATTAATCCCAGGCTTAATGCGGAACTCAGCGGTTACTATGCCAGTGCAGATATGAATGGTCAGACTTCAACCAGTGGTATATACAGAGTGAATGCAGCTATTCAGCAGAAGATCGGTGAAAAGGGAAGCATCCGGTTGATAATGGATGATATTTTTCATTCCTGGGTTTATCATAACCGGTCTATGGGGTTGAAGCAGGCAGATTTTATACAGACCAGTGAGTCGGGAACGCAGCGTTTTGGGTTGGCGTTTACGTATCGGTTTGGGAAGAAATCGGTGAAGGGGAGAAAGAGTGATGCGGTGGAGGAGGAGAAGGGGAGGGTGGAGTAAACGGAGAAAAGTAAAGAAAGGGTTTCCGGAACTTCTTTGAAGCTTCGGAAACCCAAATTATACAATGCTTTAACGCATTTTAATGATGACAGAAATGGTTAAGATCCTGAATCCTGTAGTTGTTGTAAATGCCTTTTGGCGTCTTCAATTTTTTCAGGAAAAAGAACTCTGTCTTTAAGCTTAAAAGCAACTCTTTGTAAAAGCTTTTTTTCTGATTTCTTCAGCTTGACTGCCTTTTTTGATTTTGTTTTCATACTATGATTTTGTTTTTTTCATTAAATAAATGGAGAAATAGTCTTTTCCTGGCTGATAATTCTCTTTAGAAAATGGACTTGCAGTATGTGAGTCGCCATTGTTCGAAATAATTCTATCGTTAACCGTATCAGTTTTTTCGTTGTAATCTCCAAAACCAACATTAAAGACTTCTACATCTTTATATTGGCCTATGGAAGTAAACTCGACGACCTTAACTGCCTTATGTATGCCATAACTTGGGAAATATATTCTCAATCCATCAGGCAAATGACAGACTTCGATAGGATATATATTAATAAGTTCAGGTTTCATATTCAGCACCACTATTTGTCAAACATAGTACAGCCCCGGAACTTTCAGATAGGAAAAACAACACCTGCCCCCGTTATTTTTTGGCTTTTCACCGCCACAAAAATCCATTCCCACTGAAAAAACAACCATCTACTAACTAAAACCACTTTGCCATTCAGTTTTTCTGTTCTTTTATAAAAATATCATGACATGAAAGCAATCGGCAATCCTTCTTTAATAAAACCGGAACGGATAAATACCACTTATAGGGTATTAATAGTACCTCTCTAAATCATATTTTTGACCGCCGTTGTTAACCTTTGTATAATTTATATACGCATATTGCAACCAATCCTGGCCGTTGCCGCCGGCTTACCTGCAAGGATTCGCTTTTTACTATTTTTAACTGCAGGCTTCAGAACAGGTATGAAGACCTTTGGAGCCACCACAACTATATCGTGTATGTAGTGGAAGGCCGAAAAGTCTGGCATACTTCCAGTGGCGCTTATGACCTGCATGATGACGCCTGCGTATTTGTGAGAAAAGGGGCTGCTATTGTTGAGCAGTTCTTCGACACAGAATTCTGCTTTTTCCTGTTTTTCATTCCGGATGAATTTATTTGTGATGTATTAAAAAGCAGGACAAAGCCATTGATGAGAACGGTAAAGCAACCTGATCAGATCATTACCATTCATAACAGCGCTACCATACAGGCCTACTTCCACTCCATGCTTCCTTATTTTGACGATGAGCGTGAACCTGATCAATCCTTACTGGAATTAAAATTCAGGGAGCTGGTACTTGCGCTTATCGACAACCCGCGTAACCATGAACTCTTATCTTATTTCTGTTCTTTATTACAGGAACCACAGGTCATATCCCTTCAACGCGTGATGGAAGAAAATTTTTGCTTCAACCTTAAGCTGGAAGAGTTTGCCCGGCTTAGTGCACGTAGCTTATCTGCTTTCAAAAGAGATTTTGAAAAGCTGTATGATATGTCTCCCGGTAAATGGCTGATGGAAAGACGCCTGAACCATTCGCTTCATCTTCTTACCAATATGGGCAGAACAGTTGCTGAAGCCGCATTTGAAAGCGGCTTTCAAAGCCCTTCTCATTTCAGCAGATCATTCCGCCAACGCTTTGGAAACCCTCCAGCGGCAATGAAACAAGTTGCTCAATTGAGTTAAAAAATGCCCGGCAATTTCCTGCAATCATCAGCAATGAACTTCTCAGTCATATCTCCGGGCTTTTAAGAAAAGCGTCTTTTTCCCTGCCCGTTTAGTTTTGCTTTTTTAATAATCATTAAAACTTATTCAATGAGCACAAAAACAATCCAGGGGAAACTGTGGAGTATTGCACCGCAATATTGGTCGAAGCATTTTGAGCCCTGGTTCCTGCCGATGTACAGGAAAGTACTGGAGCAGTTGGAATTATCAGGCGACAAATTATTACTGGATGCCGGATGCGGCTCAGGCCTCTTCAGCTACATGGCCATACAAGCCGGCGCACAGGTAGTAGGCATCGATGCCGCGCCCGGCTTGCTGGAAGTGGCGAAGCAACGTAATCCTAAAAACAATTTCCTCGAAGAAGACCTTGAAGCATTACCATTTGTAGAAGATACTTTTCATGTGGTAACAGGTTTCAATTCATTTCAGTATGCCGGTGATTTTGAAAAGGCACTCGTGGAAGCAAAACGTGTTTTGAAACCAGGCGGGAAACTGGTGATCGGCATCTGGGACAAACCTGCATTCAGTGATGCTACTAATGTATTAAAAGCGATCGGCACTTTATTGCCGCCGCCCCCGCCAGGCACTCCCGGTCCCTTCGCACTTTCTGAAGATGGAAGGATTGAAAACACGTTGAAGAAGAACGGGCTGAACCTTGAATTTAAAACGACAGTAAACTGTCCATTCCTTTATGCAAACCTTTCAGATGGTATTAAAAGCTTTATGGGCACTGGCCCTGCTGCTGCTGCCATGGACAATAACAGCAGAGAAAAAGTGGAAGACGCTATTGCCAAAGCATTACAGTCATACCAGGTGGCAGACGATTTTTACTTCCTGCAAAACCAGTTCCTCGTATTTATTGCAAGTAAATGACCGATAGAGACATCGGAAATAAACAGGGTGCATGGATCTTATTCATGTACCCTTTTCAATATTACAGATAAGGAAATCTTTTTTTTGCATTCTTTTAAACCTTCAGCCTGTTTTCTGTTCTACTATCTTAACCACAAAACTATTAAACTATGAAAGCGTATGTAACCGCTACAGCAAAACAGGCTGCTGTTATTCTTGCAAGCAGCCTCTTGTTTTTCACCGCATGTAAAAAAGACAATACTGATGATGACACTTCCATCTCTCAGGATGAAGCAGTAGAAGTAATGACACAGGGAATATCGGCCGAGTCGGGCGGCCTGGCTGAACAAACGATCACTGCTGCCAGGGTAGCCGGCGAATCAGCCAGGATCGGGTGTGGGCAATCGCTTGATACCACATTCAGCGGTCAAAATATTCCAGGTGCAGTGATCACTTACAATTACAGTGTTCATATCAACCGTCAACTCACCTGCGATCAGGGAGTGCCGCAGTCGTTCAGCTTCGATCTCGAAGGGCAAAGCTCTTATTCAGCGCCCCGCATGTCGTCCAGCGACAATACCACAGCCGGTTTTGTGATCGGTGGATTACAGCCAGCTTCTTCAGTGTATACGTTCAACCAGCAATATGAACGTAATGGCACCCAGCAATCCAAAATAAGGCATCAGCGTTCTTTCAGCAGCAAGCTCGTAATTACTTCCCAGGACATCTTAGTAGATAAGAACACGATGAAAATAATTTCAGGCACAGCTTCTGTTCAGTTTACCGGATCAGTAGCAGGAGGAAAAACAGTCAGCTACAGCGCAACACTTACATTCCTCGGCGATAGAAAAGGATTATTGACCTTAGGAAATGGCGCTACTTACAATGTTCAGTGGTAACAATCATTGAAACGGATATTATCCAAACGATCTCTTCCCGTTTTACCGGTAAAAATCAGACTTGGTAAAACGGGAAGAATATTTAAGGTTCAATTTCTCCCGAAAACATTTTGTTCTTTGAGTGAGAACGAAAAAAGGTATTGCTGTTTTTCAATACCAGTGAAGCCAGTATCATAAAAGCAGTAAGCAGCAATAAGGTATACTCCTGTTTTATATTCCGCAACAGAAATACTTCCATCAACACCAGTGCATGAATAAAACAGATCACCCGAACGGAGAATACATGGCTGAACCCATTATTGGTAAGCAGATGATGAATATGTGTACGATCTGCCTGGAAGGGTGAGCCGCCTCTCCAGGTACGTAAGGTGAACACACGGAGTGTATCAAACACCGGCACCAGCACAATGCCTAATACAAACACCGGTGCATTGGGTAATACAGGACGATTGGCAAATGTATTTACCTGCAGCAAACGGACACATAAGACGGCGATGATAAAACCTATGACCAGCGAACCGGTATCACCCATGAATATCCGGGCAGGATTGAAATTAAAATACAAAAATGCTAATACTCCTCCTGCCAGTGCAAAAGCGATCAAGGCCGTGTTGCCATCTCCGCTGAGATTGAGAAAAAGCCCCAGGGTGATCAGGCTCATAAATGCCAGTCCGCCTGCCAGCCCGTCAATCCCATCCACCAGGTTAAAGGCATTGGTGATACCTACAATGGCCAGAACAGTAAAAAAATACTGACTGTACAGCGGCAATGTTTCAATACCAAACAAGCCATTAAAAGAAGTGATCCTTACACCCGAAAGTGCAATGAGCGCCGCAATGGCGAATTGAACGGCGAATTTATATTTAGCGGACAGGTCTTTCAGGTCATCCATCACACCAATGATCAACAGCGCCAGCACAGCAAAAAAGAAAGCCACCTGTGCCGGTTCGGCAAGAAGTGGCAACCATAATAAAATAGACATGCCCATGCCTGCCGCAATAGCAAGTCCGCCCATGGTAGGCACAGGCGATTTATGCAGTTTGCGCGCATTGGGAATATCGTAAAGCTTATAGCGGTTAATAAGACCAATAAGTGGCGGGATGCTGAGCAACGTAACGATAAAAGCCGTGACAAAACTCAGTAAAGGGAACTTATAGTCCAGCAATGGCAGATGGACCTGCAGCAGGTAGAGGTGGTTATTCATTCAGGCCAGGTTTCTGATAGGTTATTGGTTCTAAAGCTGCAAAATAGTAGGAAATAAATTAAAGCACAATAGGAATTTTATTGTGTCTGGTTGGTTTTTTTCTGAAAAATTACGGGGAAAAAAACGGTGTCTTTAGTTTTTTGTTAAGATACTGTAACCAAGCCGCTTAACCTGTTTCCGTTATTTTTGCCAAAACTGTTTTTTATCTCTTCTTCACCGGCCATATTAGCCAGTCCTATCGAATATCTGAAAGGTGTGGGACCACAACGGGCAGAATTGCTGAAAAAGGAATTGAATATTTTCACTTTCCGTGATCTGCTTGAACATTTTCCCTACCGGCATATCGATAAAACGAAGGTGAATCTCATACAGGAGATCACACCTGCCATGGAATTTGTGCAGGTGGCCGTCAAATTGATACACCTCGATGTGGTAGGTGAAGGCAGGGGCAAAAGACTGGTAGCCCAGGTCAAAGATGCTACCGGAAGTATGGAGCTGGTTTGGTTTCAGGGCATCAACTGGATACAGAAAACGTTATTGCCGGACCAATCATACCTGGTATATGGCCGTCTTAGTTTTTTCCAGCAGACCCCGCAGATCGTTCATCCTGAAACAGAGCCCTGGACACCGGAAAAAAAAGAAGGCAGGGAATTCCTGGAGCCGGTATATCCCACTACTGAAAAATTAAAGAGCCGTAGCCTGGGCGGCCGGCAGATCGCCAGGCTCACACAGACCCTTCTCAGTCAATTGCATGAAAAAGATATACCGGAAAATCTGCCCGATACCGTTATCAGCAAACTGAAACTGATGAGTCGTTACCAGGCTTTCCGCCAGATCCATTTTCCCACCAATGCCGCCCAATATAAAGAAGCGGTGAAGCGGCTGAAACTGGAAGAGATCTTCCTGGCACAATTAAGAATGAACCTGCTCCGCTCCCGCCGCCACCGGTTTTCCAAAGGGGTGGTGTTTGATAAAGTAGGCGATCAGTTCAATACATTTTATAAGCAATACCTTCCTTTTGAACTGACCGGCGCACAAAAAAGGGTGCTGCGTGAGATCAGGACGGATACCGGTTCCGGCAAACAGATGAACCGTTTGCTGCAAGGGGATGTAGGCAGTGGCAAAACCATTGTGGCACTGCTCACCATGCTGCTCGCGATCGACAACGGATACCAGGCATGCCTGATGGCACCAACAGAAATTCTGGCCAAACAACATTTTGCCACCATTAGTTCGTTATTAAAAGAGATGCCGGTGGAAGTGGAACTACTGACCGGCTCCACCAAAACGGCTGCCCGTAAAAAAATAGCCAAAAAGCTGGCAGAAGGGACATTGGAAATCCTGATCGGCACACATGCCGTAATTGAAGAAGTGGTACAATTTCAACGGCTGGGAATGGTGATCATTGATGAGCAGCATCGCTTCGGAGTGGCCCAAAGAGCCAGGCTCTGGGAAAAAGCAGAAATACCACCCCATGTGCTGGTGATGACGGCAACACCGATCCCCCGCACCCTGGCCATGACGGCTTATGGAGACCTTGATTACAGCGTGATCGATGAATTACCACCCGGCAGGCAACCAATTACCACCGTACATCGCTATGAAACACAAAGAAGCCAGGTGATGAGTTTCCTGCGCGCTGAAATTGACAAGGGCCGCCAGGTATATATCATTTTTCCCTTGATTGAAGAAAGCGATAAACTGGACTATGAAAACCTGATGCGGGGATATGAAACAGTGAAAGGGTATTTTCCCGAACCCAAATACTGGATCAGCATGGTGCATGGCAAACAACCTGCTGATCAAAAAGAACAAAACATGCAACGATTTGTTGAGGGAGATACTCAGATCATGGTGTCTACCACAGTGATAGAAGTGGGGGTGAATGTGCCGAATGCTTCTGTGATGGTGATCGAAAGCAGCGAAAAATTCGGATTGTCACAATTGCATCAGTTGCGGGGAAGAGTGGGCCGCGGAGCAGAAAAAAGCTATTGCATACTTTTATCGGGACCAAAATTGGGTAATGATGCCCGCGAACGCATCAAGATACTGACATCCACGAATAATGGTTTTGAAATAGCGGAAAAAGATCTTGAGCTGAGAGGGCCTGGTGATATAGAAGGCACCCGGCAAAGCGGTATGTTGAATTTCAAGCTGGCCAATATCGTGGAAGACCGCCCTTTGGTGGAAGCAGCCCGGATACTGGTAGCAGAGCTGCTTGAAGAGGATCCGGAGCTTGTTTCGGCAGACAATTTGCGGCTTAAGAATTTCCTGCTTCAGCAGAAAGGGAAGATGGCCTGGAGTAAGATATCTTAATTTAACGAATGCTTTATTTCGAAATGAGTAACTTTAAAATAGACTTTTTCTATTCAAATTCCCCGATCATAAAACCTTCCTTATGCGATTTATTTTTACCTTCTTATTAATGACCAATCTGGTTAGTTTTTTAAATGCCCAAGAGGATAGCTTATATGGAATGACACAGCGTGGCGGTGGGAGCACTTCAAGATTGGCGACCTGTCCACAATGGATATATCACCCAGGCCCTCCTGCAAACAGAGTTCTCAATCCAATATTTGCTGCAATTGATCCTACAGGTTTAGGTCCTTTTGAAGTCGCTAATAATATTGACTACTGGGGAGCCTCTCATGGAACTCCTCAATTTAATGTTATGCATGGAGTACCGGCTAATTTTCCGACCGGAGCAAATTGTGCATCCATGTGGAGCGCCCGGACCAGAGCTGCAACCTTGGGAGAGGGGATCATAGGAAATCTGGGGGGATCGAATTTTACTACCAGTGCGATCGAGGCAAATAAGCAATATGTCCTTTCATTTTATCGCTCTTTTATATCAGAACCTAATAATCCGACACCAGCATTGGATGTAATGAATATTAGGCTTTTAAAGTGCCAGGACGCGATTCATACTGCTACCACAACCATTCCAGCAGTTCCGACGAATTCACAACAGGTTTATTGCGAAACGAACATTAATGCTGGATTTCAAAGGGTAGTGGTAACCTTTACAGCTAATGATGACTATGATTTAATCTGGATATATCCAGAACAAACTACAACCCTTGGGCAAGCATGGTTGAACGTCTCAATGGTGGAATTAGCGGAAACAAGTGTATTGCCTAATACTCTATCCGGGCCTTCTGGCTTGTACCTCGGCTTGGGTCCCAAACTGTTTAACACAGCCAATAGATGGTATGATCAAAATAATATTCTGATCGCAAACCTTAATTTAGGCGCGACCGAATATGATAATTATAATACATCTCCCCCTCCGGCATACGTTCCAGCAGGAGTAAGTTTTGGACCGATTGCTCAAATTCCAGGTAATCCGCAGACATATATATTAAAGGTTACTTTTTTGAACAATACAGTAACCAATAACACCTGTAGTGTGTCATTTAGCGGAACTTTAACATCGGCAAGTTCTCCTGTTGTATGGCGTTCACCCATTCAAACGGGAACAGCAACTGTTGAAGGGGACTTGGAAATACAGGCTGCTAATCGAAGTAGAATTTGGATTAATAATTCACTTTCTGAGGAGAGCAATGGCAATATCTATGTCTATGACTTAACTGGTAAAGCCATAACATCCTTACTCAATAGACAAATTAGGAAAGGGCGCAACGTTTATAATCTGGATAGGGTTATACCTAGTGGTATCTATATTGTAAAAGTGGTTTCATCCCAAAAAGTATACGCAAAAAAAATATTTATTAATGATCTTTAACCGAAAGGCAATAAAATCAATTTTTCAAAAGGGACTTATTCTTGTTCTATATCTGGTTCTTGCCAGAGGGGCACAAGGGCAGACCCTTGGGAGTTTGGAATTTATTGAGAACAAAGGACAGTGGGACAGTCAAGTTAAATTTAAAGCAGACGTTAATGCAGGCGCCGTATTTATCCGATCTACAGGCTTCACCATTTTACAACATAACCAGCAGGATTTTGAAGCGATCCAATCCATGATGCATAGCTCGCATGGAGAAACCCAGCGGTCTGCCAGTACCGGTAAGGTAACACTGCGTTCCCACGCATGGAATGTTGATTTTATAGATGCATCTCCGGAGATGCAGGTGGTACCGGATAAGGTAATGACATCTGTCAATAATTATTTCATTGGTGATGATCCTTCCAAATGGGGGCGCAACTGCCGCGTTTACCAGGCTGTTACCTTACAGGATGTTTACCCGAATGTGGATGTGCGTTACTATACGTACAATGGCAGATTGAAGTATGATATCATTGCAAAACCCGGTGCCAATATCAGCAAGATCGCTCTTCGCTATGATGGCGTAGATAAGATCCAGGTAAAAAATAAAGAACTTGTACTAGGCACCTCACTTGGTGAAAAAAAAGAATCGTATCCCTATACTTATCAGTCAAGCGCCAAAGGCCGTTCTGATATTAGCTGTAAATACGTAGTAAAAGATAATGTGGTGCGCTTTGATGTAAAAGGATATGATCCGTCTGCTACACTAGTGATCGATCCCACGCTGATCTTCTGTTCACTCTCAGGGAGCTCTGCCAACAACTGGGGCTTCACCGCCACTTATGGGCCCGATGGAAGTTTTTTTGGCGGTGGTATTGTATTTAATGGTGGCTCATTCCCTGTATCACCCGGAGCCTTCCAGAGTACTTTCCAGGGAGGTAATAATGATCCCAATGCGCCCATTGATATTGGTATTATAAAATTATCACCAGATGGTACCAACCGTATTTATGCAACCTATATCGGCGGCAATGGCAATGAGCAACCCCACAGTCTTTTCTGTGATCCTCAGGGCAACCTGGTGTTGGCCGGCAGATCGAGTTCTACTAATTATCCTAAAGGAGAGTTGATTGGAAGTGGCGGCGGTTATGATATCGTAGTCACAAAACTGAACGCGACCGGTTCTGATCTGATCGGTTCCAAAAGGATCGGCGGCAGAGGCAATGATGGAGTGAACATTACAACAACCCGGGCAGGTACCAATTCATTGCAACGAAACTATGGTGATGATGGCCGCAGTGAAGTAATTCTTGATGGTGCCGGAAATATTTATGTAGCGTCCTGCACCCAATCGGCCAGTAATCAAACCAATGAAAAATTCCCTACCACAGCAGGAGCATTCCAGCCAAATTTTGGTGGTGGTCTTCAGGATGGGGTAGTGATGAAATTTACACCGGATGTCGGCACCCTGTTATTTGCGAGTTATCTCGGTGGAATTAAAAATGATGCAGCGTACGTATTGAATCTCTCCCCGGCCGGAGACATCTTTGTAGCAGGAGGAACAGAGAGCAATGATTTTCCTGGTAATAAGGCCGGCACTATAGGGCCCACTTTTCATCCCGGTGCAACGGACGATGCAAGCATAGATGGATTTGTGGCACAGATAAGCAATAACGGAACGTCTATCATCCGTTCTACTTACCTGGGCACTGCCAATGCTGACCAGGTATATGGTATACAGTTCGATAGACACGGATTCCCCTATGTCACAGGCCAAACCGAAGGGGCATGGCCAGTTATTAATGCTACTTATTCTGGTGCTAATGGGAAGCAATTCATTGCAAAACTGCAACCGGACCTTTCGGCCTATGTTTACAGTACTGTTTTTGGCAAAGGTCAGTCCAGACCAGATCTTTCACCTACCGCCTTTCTGGTTGACCGTTGTGAGAACGTGTATGTTTCAGGCTGGGGTGGTGCAAATGAACAAACTAACCCATTTCATAGTGCAGGCGTAAATGGTCTGCCTGTCACTCCAGATGCATTAAAGTCAGTGTCTGTAGATGGGCGTGATTTCTATTTTTTTGTATTGAAACGAAATGCTGAGTCTCAGCTATATGGAAGTTTTTTTGGTCAGGATGCAGGTCGCTATGGTGATCACGTCGATGGCGGTACCAGTCGTTTTGATCCTAATGGTGTAATCTATCAAGCTGTGTGTGCCAATTGTGGCGGCGGTGCCACCTTTCCTACTACTCCAGGAGCTTGGGGACCTGTTAATGGGGCCCTGCCTGAAGGATGCAACCTCGGTATGATAAAAATAGCTTTCAATCTTGCCGGTGTAGGTTCTCTTGTCGGAGCAGCAATTGATGGTGTACCCAATGATACAGCAGGTTGTTTCCCGCTTAAAGTAGATTTTACCGACCGTATCAGGAATGCCCAGCAATATATCTGGAACTTTGGGGATGGATCGGGTGATGTAGGGCCCTTGCCTGCTGCCACTGGATACACCCAAAGTCATACATTCATGACAGTAGGCACTTACCAGGTAATGCTGATCGCTATCGATCCCAATAGCTGTAATGAAAGGGATACCTCTTATATACATATCCGTGTCGGAGACCTGCGGGCCAACCTGGCACTGAGCTTCGATAAGATCGGTGCATGTACGGCACTGGATTATCAATTCAATAATAACTCCACAACTGATCCAAGCAGACCTTTTACGGATACATCATTTATATGGGATTTTGGCGATGGCAGCCCAAGAGTAGTTGCCGGATTGAACAGTATTCCGCATACTTTCCCTGCGCCCGGTTCTTATACCGTGCAATTGATATTGAATGATACCAACTATTGTAATAACCCGGAGATACTGGATACAGTGATCCGCGTAGCGGCCAATGTAGATGCATTATTTGAAACACCACCTACAGGTTGTGCGCCTTACACGGCTGTGTTTACCAATACATCAGTAGGCGGTGTTAGTTTTGAATGGGATTTTGGTGATCCTGGCTCAGGTTCCAGTAATACATCTACGGAAGCCAATCCCACACACGTGTATGCTGTGCCCGGTACGTATCAGGTAATGATGGTGGCAAATGATCCGAACACCTGTAATAGAACAGATACGTTCAGGTACACTATTGTGGTGTATGACAAACCTACCGCCAATTTCAGTTACACACCGGTAACGCCTGTAGTGAACACACCGAATGTATTTACCAATCTTTCTTCAGCCAATGCGGTCCGCTTCAAATGGATATTTGGTGATGGTGATACACTGGCTACTACATCCCGGGCAAATGTGACGCACCAGTACAATTCCACCGGCACCTTCAATGCCTGCCTGGTTGCTTTTAATGAGCTTGGTTGTACGGATACATTATGCATGGATGTGAGCACACTGATAGTGCCTGCGCTGGATGTGCCCAATGCCTTTACACCTAACAGTGGCGATGTGAACAGCATAGTAATGGTGAGAGGTTTTGGTATCTCGAAAATGAAATTCACCATCTGGAACCGCTGGGGGCAAAAAGTGTTTGAAACAGGCAATCGCCTGCAGGGTTGGGATGGCCGTGTGAAAGGAGTGGTGCAGCCAATGGATGTATATGCTTATACATTGGACGTGGAATTTTTTGATGGCACAAAAGCCAGCCGCAAAGGGGATATCACGTTGATAAGATAAAGAATTAAAAAGTTTAAAGTTTAATGGTTTAAACGTTTAACGTTAAGCCATCGTACACGAATAAAAGATCCGGCCAGTTCAGCTAGTGGCAACCGGGAAAAGGAGGACCAGATATGAAGGAAATTAAGAGAATAGCGATGTTTGCAGTTATAGGATGCTGCCTGGCTCCGGCTGCCTTTGCGCAGGACCTGCATTTTTCCCAGTTCATGAATTCACCGTTAGTTACCAATCCTGCCAATACGGGTTTTATACCGGAAGGGGATTACAGGATAGGTGCCAATTTCAGGGACCAATGGTCAGCGATCATGTCTGTTCCCTATAAAACCTTTAGTGCTTTTGGAGATGTGCAGGTGATGCGGAATGAAGAGAACGGCTGGATGGGCATAGGTGGTGTGATCCTGCGTGATGTGGCCGGCAGTGGCAACCTTACTTCTACGAAAGTGTACGGATCTGTAGCTTATCACCAGATGCTTAATCTCGGAAGTTTGTTAAGCCTCGGCTTTAATGTAGGCTGGGCCAATAAGCAGATCAATGTTACCAATCTTAAATTCCCTGATCAGTTTGATGGTCATTTTTTTGATAACCATCTTCCCACCAGCGTAGCGCTTGCTTCCAATAATATCAGCTATCTGGATATACAGGCAGGTTTGAATTATGCTTATTTCCCTGACGACAGAACTTATGTGAACATAGGTTTCTCCACCATGCACATTAACCGCCCGCGTGAATCTTTTTTTGATGAGCAGCCGGGGATCAGCAACCGCATTCCCATGCGGCATACAGCCTTTATCAATGGCAGCTTTAAACTGAATGATCAATGGATCGTCAATCCCAATAGTTATTTTTCTTTACAGGCAAAATCTTATGAATGGCTGATAGGCGCCAATGCCCGTTACAATCTTTCCGGTGATGGGGAGAACATTCTCATCGGTGGACTTTATTACAGAAGCAGTGATGCGATCATTCCTATGGTGGGCCTTGGTTATAAAGATTTCGTGTTCACTTTTACTTATGATGCTACTATTTCAACTCTCAAAAATTATAACAACAGCCGCGGTGCTTTTGAACTCTCGCTCGTAAAAGAGGGACTGTTTGATCAATACAAGGGTAACCGCCGGGAATCAATGTGCCCCTCCTTTAAAGCATATTGATCTAAGTTTTTTTTCCGATTTTTACAATGTCGGAAAAATTTTGATGCATGAGCATAACAGAGTTATCAGCAAAAGAACAACAGGAGCTGAAAGCAATGCAGATCGTTTTTGTCAGTATTGCAACGGCTGCTTTATTGTTTTTGCTGGGAGCTATTGTGTTCAGCCAGTCCCACGGGCCTTTGGCACCGGGAGTAAAAGCTTACTACAACTGGCTGCTGGGTGGTGCAGCGATCTTCTCTTTTGCCTGCTCTATATGGGGCAGGCAGCAGTTTGCCAGGGGAGTTGAAACTGCTAAAACTTCCCTAAATCCGCTGGAAGGGAAATTAACAATGTACCGCACATCGTTAATCGTTTATCTTGCCATCACAGAACTGCCTGTTATATTTTGTATCATTCTTTCTTTACTGACCGGTAATTTTGTGTTCCAGGTGTATGCAGCCGTATTGATCGGATTTATGTTGCCGGCTATGCCACGGAAAGAAAAAGTGATCAGTCAACTGCAATAGGTCCATTTGGCCAAAAAAATAAAATATATGCAAATGAAAAGAATCGCTTACCTCGTAATAGCATTATCGCTTGTGGTGGTATCTGCCAGTGCGCAGGATGAAGGCTCGGAAGAGAAAGGCTTTAAAAAAGAAAATCTTTTTACAGGTGGTAGCGTAACGGTATCATTCTTTAATGGGCAAACCATATTAGGTGCCAACCCCATATTTGGTTATAAGCTGGCTGAATGGGTAGATGCAGGTATTGTTTTTAATTACGTGCATAGCAGCACCCGGGATTATATCGAGTATGACGATAAGCTGAGGCAATCGGTTTTTGGCCCGGGTGTGTTCACCCGCCTGTATCCTATCAGCTTTTTATTTGTGCAGGCGCAATATGAGCAAAACTTCAGCGCAATAAAATATACACCTGCTCCGGGCAGCACCAGCTATAACTCATATAAGAATAATGTGAACGCAGGTTCCCTGCTGCTGGGCGGCGGCTTTGCTTCCGGCAGGCAGCCCGGCTCCACTTCCTTCTTTTATATTTCAGTATTGTTCGATGTACTGAAAAATGAGAACTCACCTTATGTGGATGTATCGTATAATCCTGCCAATCCCTCGGCAAAACCCCGCGTGGATATGGTGCCGATCGTAAGGGCCGGCGTGAACATCGGCTTGTTTCAGGGCAGGTACCGTTAATGAGCGATCCTTTCGATCAGCTCCGAAGGTTCGTTCAACACTATCAAACGCTTTTGTGCTTCTTCATAAAGAAAGCCTTCGTCCTGCATTTGTTGGATATGCGCGATAAGGTGTTTGTAGAACCCTCCTGAGTTAAGGATAAAGATCAGTTTGTCGTGAATGGAGAGTTGGTTCCAGGTCACCATTTCAAACAGTTCATCAAGGGTGCCGAACCCGCCGGGAAGAACAACAGCCGCATCGCAGAGATCATACATTTTCTTTTTACGCGTATGCATATTATCTACCACCAGCAACTGGGAAAGATGGTTATGCTGCCGCTCCCAATCAACCAGCACCTGGGGAATAACGCCGGTTACGCCGCCTCCATGGCGCATGGTTTCATCGGCAATAGCGCCCATGATGCCAATGTTGCCACCACCATAGATTACCCTGATATTATGACTGGCACAAAGCAGACCCAACTCTGCAGCATGCTGAAGGAACAACGGGTTCTTCCCCGTTTTGGAGCCGCAAAAAACGGCAAGAGACCTGATAGGCATAACAAATAAATTTCAGGCGCAAAGGGAATACAAATTTGTTTACCTTCAAAAAATCTTTAACCCGCAACAAGGGTTCACTAAAAATTGAAATATGTCCGCCGGATTGTTATTTTCTTTTGTTATAGGATATTTTGTTCTATTGCTGATAGTAGCCTGGTACACTTCCCGAAACTCCAATAATGAATCTTTTTTTATTGGCAACCGCAACAGCAACTGGATGCTGGTAGCTTTCGGAATGATCGGCACTTCACTTTCCGGTGTTACTTTCGTGAGCGTACCTGGCGGTGTGGGTAAAGAATCCTTTGCTTATTTCCAGATAATGATCGGTTATCTGATCGGGTATGTAACGATCGCCTATGTATTGTTGCCGCTGTATTACAAACTCAATCTCACCTCCATCTATAATTATCTGCAAACGCGATTGGGCTTTAAATCATATAAGACCGGTGCTTCCTTTTTTATCTTATCAAGGACTTTGGGCGCTACTGCACGCCTTTACCTGGTAGTGAAAATTTTGCAGGATGCGATCCTTTCCAGTTTTGGCGTTCCTTTCTGGCTCACTACTTTGATCATCCTGATCATGATCCTGGTGTATACCTATGAAGGCGGGGTAAAAACAATTGTGTTTACAGACACCCTGCAAACCACTTTCATGCTCACCGGTCTTGTGGTCTGCGTGGTCTATATTTTAAATGCGATGGACACCAGCCTGGGCACTGCATTAACGGAAATGGGCGAAAGAGGCTATTCCAAAATATTCTTTACAGATCCTGACAGTAAGCTGTTTTTCCTTAAGCAGATACTGGCCGGTGCATTCATCACTATTACCATGACCGGCATGGACCAGGAAATGATGCAGAAAAATATTTCAGTTAAAACATTAAAGGACTCGCAAAAGAATGTGATCACGCTTTCAGTGATCATGTTGTTTGTGATCCTCCTGTTCCTGGTGCTGGGTGGTTTATTGTTTACTTATGCTGAAAGCCTTGGTGCAAAATATGTGACCACGATTGAAGGCGGTACGGAAGTGACCCGCTTTATGCTGGAAGGAAAGAATGCAACGGCTGATAAGCTGTTCCCATTGATAGCGCTGGAACATATGCCGCCTGTAGTATCTGTCATTTTTATTATCGCCCTGATCTCTGCTTTATTCCCCAGTGCTGATGGGGCCATCACAGCACTCACTTCTTCTTTCTGTATTGATATCATTGGTATGCAGAGAAAGCGGGAGTGGACAGACCGGCAGAAGAAAAAAGTGCGTCAGCGCGTGCACCTTGTATTTGCAGGCATCTTCCTCATTTTCGTAATGGTATTTAATGAAGTGAATAACCCGAGCATGATCAATGTGATACTTAAAGTGGCTGCTTACACTTATGGGCCTTTGCTTGGATTATTCACTTTCGGTATTATCACCAAACGGCAGGTGGTTGATAAATGGGTGCCGCTTGTTTGTATCATAGCACCTCTGCTGTGTTTCCTGCTCGAGAAATACCAGCAAAAGATATTAGGCTCATTTGAGATAGGTCTCGAACTGCTGATCATTAATGGCTTATTAACATTCCTTGGTTTGATGCTTGTTTCCAAAAAACAGGAAGCCCTCGCATAAAGAACCGCTTAACGGGGCTACCTTTGCAAAAAGCAAGAACGTGGACCTCATTAACCCCGATGTACAGGCGTATGCAGAAAAGTTCTCCTCTCCCGAGGATGAGCTTTTGCATGAGATAGCTGAATATACCATCCATCATCATGCAGATCCCCAGATGCTGAGTGGCCATCTCCAGGGAAAATTCCTGGAAATGGTGAGCCGCATGGTGCGCCCGCGCCGCATCCTGGAGATCGGCACTTTCACCGGCTACAGTGCTTTATGCCTTGCAAAAGGACTGGAGCCTGATGGTCAGTTACACACCATCGAATTAAGGGAAAACGATGCAGCCCTTGCACAGGGATATTTCAATCGTTCTGCATTGCGCAGCAAGATCATTCAGCATACCGGCTCTGCCAAAGAAGTGATCCCTACACTGAATGAAACCTGGGACCTTGTGTTCATTGATGCCGACAAGGTCTCTTATATAGAATATTTTGAATTGGTTTTTCCCAAATTGCGCCAAAACGGGTTTATCTTAGCAGATAATATTTTCTTTCATGGTGAAGTGCTGGCCAGTCCGGTAAAAGGAAAGAATGCGAAAGCCATCCAGGCTTTCAATGAAATGGTCCTGGAAAGAAAAGATATTGATAAGATGATGGTCACCCTGCGGGATGGCCTGTACCTGATACGGAAACTGTGATAAAAAGATATTCATGAACAACATGCGCATTGTTTTAATTGCAGGACTGCTTGCATTCACTTTTGCTGTAAAAGCGCAGGACGCTGCCATTATCAAACAATACATTGATAATTACAAAGAACTGGCTATTGAAGAAATGCAGCGGACCGGTGTTCCGGCTTCCATCAAGCTGGCACAAGGCATACATGAAACCATGGCCGGCACCAGCGTGCTGGTACAGAAATCCAATAATCATTTTGGCATTAAATGCAAATCCAACTGGACAGGCGAATCTGTGTCGCACGATGATGACGCGCGTGGTGAATGCTTCCGCAAATACACCAGGGCAGAAGACTCTTATCGCGACCATTCCGATTTTTTAAAGAACAGTCCGCGCTATGCTTCTTTATTCAACCTCGATCCGTTGGATTATTCAGCCTGGGCCTATGGGCTTAAGAAAGCCGGTTATGCCACCAATCCAAAATATCCCGTGATCATTATCCGTCTTATTGAAGATTATCACCTGCAGGATTACAGCCTGATCGCCATGGGAAAAATGCAAAGGGAAGATATTGCCATCGCGGCCAAACAGCCCGATGATCAGACAGCAGATACCGTTGCTGATGAAGATGCGGACACGGAAATGGTCAGTGAAGAGACTCCCGCTATTGTCTATCCTTCCGGAGAGTTTAAAATAAATGAGACACGTGTGATATTTGGAAGCAAAGGCACACCGGTATTGTTGATCGCGGAACAATATAATGTGCCGCTTAACCGTTTGTTTGAGTTCAATGAAATGAAGCAGGTAGAAGCTTTGCCAAACGATCAACTGGTATACCTGCAACGCAAAAGAAGAACAGGCAATAATGAATTCCATATCGTGCGGCGGGGAGAAACGCTGCGGGATATTGCCCAATTGGAAGCGATACGACTGGAATCTTTACTGGAATACAACCAGCTTAAGGAATACATGAAGCCGGCGATCGGGGAGAAACTGTATCTCCGTGGCGCTGCTCCTTCAGTGCCCAGGCTGGCAAAAAGAGATAACCAGGGAACTAACTAAAACGAAACTGCATCCTGATGGCTTTGATCAAAGTACATGATAAGACTTTTGAAACCTATCTTCCGGAAGAACTTATCCAGCAACGTGTAAAGGAACTGGCGGAGAAGATCAATGCTGATTACAAAGGAAAGCGGCCCTATTTCGTTGCCATTCTCAATGGCTCGTTCATGTTTGCTTCCGATCTTTTCAAACACCTTACCGTGGATGCCGATATTTGTTTTATCAAGTTGGCATCCTATAAAGGCACACAGTCATCAGGAAAAGTGCTCACGGCTATCGGGCTGGACGAAGACCTGTTTGGCAAAGACGTGATCATTGTAGAAGACATTGTAGATACAGGAAAGACCCTGCACCATTTTTTACCCCGGCTGGTGCACCAGCAACCCAAATCGCTTCAGATCGCCACCCTGCTCCATAAACCCGAAGCCACCGAATACCCGCTGACCCTTGGATACACCGGATTCGAAATACCCAACAAGTTTGTAGTCGGCTACGGGCTCGACTATAATGGACTGGGCCGCAACCTGAAGGAAATCTATCAATTGGTGTAACCGGCCATATTCGCGCCATTCATATAATTTTTATACTTTTAGGGGTTAATATATCCGATTGAAAGCCACAACTTCCATATTATTCTACCTGATCTGGAGTGTTGGTTCATCTGTTTTTGGCCAGCAATACTATCTCCGTGGCGAAGTAAAAGATGAATCGGGCAATGCCTTGCAAAATGTGGTGATCTTACAACCCCGCACTGGCTATATTTATAAAAGCGGCGTCACCGGCACTTTCGGTATTACCACTAACGCCCTGGTGGACACATTCCAGTTTTCATTGACCGGCTATAAGTCCGAACGCGTAGTGGCCAATGCCGGAAATTTTCTTTCAGTCCGTTTGAAGCTGGTACCTGCTGCAGCCAATTCTGCCAGGCCTTATAAATTGCTTTCGCTTACCAAAGGCATGTTTAAAGAAGACCACCGGAAATGGTTTGCCGGTGATGAAACCTATGTAAGCATTGTAGAGAATCATTTTGTGAATGCGCAGAAATATCCCTCCACAGGTGTGTCATTGAATGTGGACCGGGCTTCTTACAGCAATATCCGCCGCTTCATCACGCAAAGCTCTATTGTGCCGCCGGATGCAGTGAGGGTGGAAGAAATGCTGAATTATTTTAACCTTAACTATACCCAGCCAAAAGGGAATGACCTGTTTGCCATTCAAACCAAACTGACCAATTGCCCCTGGAACCCCAATAATCAATTATTCTATATCAATCTTTCTGCCCGCAAGCTTAACCTTGATACCCTGCCGCCCAGCAACCTCGTATTCCTGATCGATGTATCGGGATCGATGGACATGACCAACCGGCTGCCATTGCTAAAATCGGCTTTCCGTATGCTGGTCAATAACCTGCGGGAAAAAGATTCAGTGGCTATTGTAGTGTATGGAGGCGTAACAGGCATTATGCTCAACAGCACCAGCGGTGCCGAAAAAGAAAAGATCTATAAAGCCATTGATGAGCTCACGCCAGGCGGCACCACTCCCGGTGAATCGGGTGTGAAACTGGCCTACAGCGTAGCCAAAAAGCATTTTATCCCCGGAGGTAACAATCGCGTGATACTGGCCACAGATGGTGATTTTAATGTAGGGTTGCGTACAGAAGCAGAACTGGATGAATTGATCTCTCAGCATCGTCAATCCGGAATTTATCTTACCTGCCTTGGAGTAGGAATGGGCAACTATAAAGATTCCAAGATCCAGACACTGGCGCGAAAAGGGAATGGCAATTTTGCTTATCTCGATAATTTCAGTGAAGCAGAGAAAGTATTGCTGAAAGAGTTTACACAAACATTGTATGCCGTAGCAGATGATGCTTATCTCAACGTAGAGTTCAATCCCCATTATGTAAAACAATACAAGCTGATCGGCTTTGATAATAAAGCCGGTGCTTTAAGCGATACGCTGGCAGTAATTGAAGGTGGCGAAATAGGATCAGGCTATTCCATGATGGGAATTTTTGAAATAGAACCAATGCCCCGCACAGATACAATAGTGATTGAAAAACTGGCGCAATTAAAACTAAGATATAATCTCCCGCACGATACAACAACGCTGGAATTCGTTCACAACAGCTATTACGATTTCGAGCCTTTCGATAAGCTGGAACAATGCTACCGGTTTTCAGCTACGGTCGCCATGTTTGGCTCCCTGCTCAAGGCTTCCTCTCTTGCAAAAGCGCTTAACTGGAATGAACTTGTTCTGCTTGCGAGTTCTACGGCCAACCTGAATGATATCAATCAATCGGAATTTGTGACCCTGGTGCAGCAGGCAAAACTGTTGTATTCAAAAAAGAAGAAACGGGGAAGTGGGGATTAACAAAAAAGCCCTCTCTTATCAAGAAGGCTTTTTCAAACTTTTTCAATTCTATTAATGATGATGGTGGTGCTGATGTTCTTCCACCATTTTCGTAAAATCTTCTGCACTTACCGGCTTATCTGTAGGGTTGATCTTTGTTTCAGCCCATTCAAATACTTTCTGTGTCTGGATGCGGTTGTAGGCATCTTCCACATACTTGCGGTCTTTCATCATTTTTTCAATATAGTCACTTACCCAGGGCTGATCTTCCACACCTGCGCCCATACCGCCCATATAGCCGAGTAATTGCTGTTTGGCAAATTCACGGATCTCGTCAGGGCTTACCTGGATGCCGTTTTCCTGTACGATCTTATCAGTGATCAGTGTCCATTTCAACTGGTTCAGGAAAGTGGGAAATTCTTTTTCTACCTGCTCATCTGTTTTTTCAGCAGTATCTCCTTCTGATCCCTGTGTTTTGATCCATTTCTTCAAAAAGCTTTCTGGGAATTTGATGGAAGTATGGTCGGTCAGTTGATGAAACAACTGGTCATGGATCTGGTTCCTTGCCTGGCTGTTCCAGTAAGCCTGTATCTCTTCCTTGATCTTATTGCGGAAATCAGCTTCTGATTTTACATCGCCATTGGGATAAAGCTGGTTGAAGAATTCTTCATTCAGCTCTCTTTTTTCCAGCAAGCCGATCTTGGTGATCTGTATCCTGAAATGCTTCTCTGCAGAGGCCGGATCATTTTTGTCAAGACCAAGATCACTCAGAATGAAGTCAAGCTCTTTTTCATCAAATGCTTTTTTCAGTTCTACCACCACGAAATCATTCACATTCTTGCCGATCAGGTTGGGGCGGAAATCTTCTTTGAAATATTTTACCAGCAATGAATTGTCTTTGTGAATGCCGCCTTCTACTTCATTGGCATTTTCATCCACTTCAGAAAAGACCACGTTCAGCACGTTTTCCTCATTGGCTACAGAACCCTGATCCTGCATATTGCCATAGCGGTTTTGCAAACGGGCGATCTCGTTATTGATCATTTCATCTGTTACATCCACCACATAGCGGTCGATCTTTGCACTGCCAAGATCAGTCAGCGTAAACTCAGGCTTCATGCCCACTTCAAAATGAAAAGTGTAATCAGCAGGATTGTTGACGTCCAACTGGCGGATATCGGTTTCCAGCGGCAGGGGCTGGGCAAAGATGTCCAGCTTGTCATTTTGCAGATAGCCGATCAGTTCGCGGTCAACGGAGCGGAGCACTTCATCTGTAAACAGGGAAGGGCCATACATTTTTTTGATCAATCCGGCAGGGATCATGCCTTTGCGGAAGCCGGGTATATTGGCTTTTTTGCTATAATCTTTAAGGGCTTTTTCGAAAGAAGGAAGGTAATCCTGTTTTTCCAGCTTCACGGTCAGCTTCTCATGGAGCAAGCCGATATTTTCTTTGGTAACTGTAGCCATAATTGCGTGTTATAAGAAGTTTAAAAGGTTGAGAAAGTCAAAATTCAAAAGTAAAAATCAGAAAAGCGGTCGTTTTGAATTTCTACTTTTGAATTTTGATCTTAAACCTTGTTTTGTCCGGATGGAGGGACTCGAACCCCCACACCTTGCGGCATCAGATCCTAAGTCTGACGTGTCTACCAATTTCACCACATCCGGGATTGTCGTCCCGGGCTTTGACCCGGGAGCTGCTTCGAAACGGGTTGCAAATGTAGGCCTTTTCAATGAAAGAAAAAGGCCGCTTTTTCGTAAATTCGTTGTTATAACTACACGGATGGAGACAATCGCGCAGACGCCCAAGTATAATCTAAATGAGGAGCAGGAGAGGAAGTTGATTCTCAGAGAGTATCGTTCACTTTTGCGGTCATTGAAAGCTAAGATCAAGCCTGGTGACAAGGACTTGCTGAGGAATGCTTTTGAAATGGCTGCCGAAGCGCATAAGACCATGCGCCGGAAAAGCGGCGAACCGTATATCCTTCATCCCCTGGCCGTGGCCAAGATCTGCGTGGAAGAGATCGGGTTGGGCGTACGCTCCACCATCTGCGCCCTGCTGCACGACACGGTGGAAGACACCGATATTTCCCTGGAAGACATTGAACGGGAATTTGGGGCCGAGATCGCCCGTATTGTGGACGGCCTCACCAAAATATCCAATGTCATAGATGTGAATGCCTCTGCACAGGCGGAGAATTTCAAAAAAATACTGCTGACGCTTACGGATGATCCTCGCGTGATCCTGATCAAGCTGGCCGACCGGCTGCACAATATGCGCACCCTCGAAAGCATGAAAAGGGAAAAGCAGTTGAAGATCGCTTCCGAAACTGTTTATGTGTATGCTCCGCTGGCCCACCGGATGGGGCTTTACAATATCAAAACGGAAATGGAAGACCTCGCCATGAAATACATGGAGCCCGAGGCTTACAGGGATATTGCACAAAAGCTGGCAGAAACAAAACGCGAGCGTTCCAAATACATCAATGAATTTATACGGCCGATCAGGGAGAAGCTGGAAAGGAACCATTTCAAATTTGAGATCTATGGCCGCCCCAAAAGCATCCATTCCATTTCCAATAAAATGAAGAAAAAAGGAGTGGATTTTGAAGAAGTGTATGACCTGTTTGCCATCCGTGTTATTCTCGATTCCCCGCCCGAAAGGGAAAAAGAGGATTGCTGGAAAGTGTATTCGATGATCACGGATGAATATACGCCCTCACCTGAGCGGCTGCGCGACTGGCTGAGCAATCCCAAATCGAATGGATATGAAGCCCTGCACACAACCGTAATGGGCCCGCAGGGAAAATGGGTGGAAGTGCAGATACGTACCAAGCGGATGAATGAGATCGCAGAGAAAGGGCTTGCTGCCCATTGGAAATACAAAGAAGGAACACCGGATGAAAGCCGCTTTGATAAATGGTTTCAGCAGATACGTGAAGTGATCAGCAACCAGGAAGCCGACAGTATTGATTTTTTACAGGAATTCAAGACGAGCTTCCTGGCAGAAGAGATCTATGTGTACACTCCCAAGGGAGATGTGAAAATGCTGCCGGTGGAATCGACCGCACTTGATTTTGCATTTGCTATCCATAGTGCCATTGGTGTAAAGACCATCGGTGCAAAAGTGAACCACAAACTGGTGCCCATCAGCCATAAGCTGCGTAGCGGCGACCAGGTGGAGATCATTACCAGCAATAAGCAAAAACCTTCGGAAGACTGGCTGGGTTTTGTAGTTACAGCCAAAGCCCGCGGCCGTATCAAAGACGCACTGAAAGAGGAAAAAAGAGCTATTGCTGATGAAGGTAAATACACCGTACAGCGCAAACTCGAAGGATTGGGAGCTGCACTTAACCAGCACAATATTGAAGAGCTGGTGCATTGGTACAAGTTGCCTTCCCAACTGGACCTTTTTTATCAGGTAGCTGTCAAGAATATTGATTTGAAAGACCTGAAGGAATTTACTGTTATAGGTGATAAGCTGGAACCACCCAGGCCTGTAAAAACGGTACATGAATTCAAGCAGGAATTCTCTCCCCAGCATACTTCTGCCAAAAAAGATGCAGAGCTGATCATCTTTGGAGAAAGCAGCGATAAGATCGTTTATACCCTTGCCAATTGCTGTAAGCCTATCCCCGGTGATGACGTGTTTGGTTTTGTAACCACCGGAAAGGGGCTTACCATTCACCGCACCAATTGTCCCAATGCGGCCAAATTGCTGGCCAATTACGGGCACAGGGTGGTTAAAACCAAATGGGCAAAAAATAAGGAGATATCTTTTCTTACCGGTCTTAAGATCGTGGGTATGGATGATGTGGGAGTGATCCATAAGATCACCAACCTTATCTCCGGCGAAATGAAGATCAATATCAGCGCATTAAGCGTGGAAGCCAAGGAAGGCCTGTTTGAAGGCAATATCAAAGTATTCGTTCACGACCGGGAAGAGCTGGACAACCTGGTGCAGCGGCTGAAGGCCTTGCCGGGTATTGAGTCGGTGGAGCGTTACGATACTGAAGATGTTTAAGCAGACCTGCTTGCAGAGAAGATATTTTATTTTATCTTGTTGATCTGATTCCCGTATCAATACCAAACTACACACAACTATGAGACACGCCAAACGAAAGCTCTTATTGCTATGGAGCTTTTGTATGTGTATAGGTGTGCTGGCATCTGCGCAGGAAAACTTTACGGGTATCAATGATTCTGTTATCAATCTCCAATGCAATCAGGCCTGTGCTTCATTAAAGTTTAAAGTGCCCCACCTGAAAACGAGTGAAGACTACCAGGTGGTATCCATTCCTTTCAAACCTTATGCTTTTACAACAGCCGGCGGTAATGAATTGACAGGATTATATGAGGACGATATATACAGCGGTGCGATCAACCTACCCTTTCCGATCTGTTTTTACGGACAAACATTTAACCAGGTAGTAGTAGGTTCAAACGGATTGATAACATTTGATGCAAGCAATGCCAATTGTTTTAACGGGTATGCCATTACTCCTCCTATCCCTGGTGCCGGTACCGGCATTCCTTGTGCCATAGCCGCCGGAGATAAGCAATTGCCTTATTATCCGCGTGCGGCCATCATGGCTGTTTTTTCAGACCTGAAGCCAAAAGACAGTCCGGTTGATATGAAAATCGAATGGCGCTTTGAAGGTGTTGCGCCATTCCGCAGGTTTATTGCAAGTTGGAATAGAGTGGGCGTGTATAACAACCTTGCCTGCAGCATGGCTACGCCGGCCACTTTCCAGATCGTGGTCAATGAAGCCACTTCTGTTATTGATGTATACATAGCACAAAAGATCTGTTTTGACGGCAGCACGGGCAATGCTATTCTTGGAATACAGAACTGGGACAGGGATAAAGCAGTTGCCGCTCCTGGTAAGAACAGTACCATGTGGACCGCGCAAAAGGAAGCTTACCGTTTCATTCCTTCCGGCAACACTTCAAGATTTGTGAAAGCTGAACTGGTAAATTATACTTCGGGGCAGGTGATTGAAACGGCAACTGTTGCAGAAACCACACCGGGATTTAAGGACATCAGTTTTTTGGACAAATGCCTTTCAGCGAATTCAGAAAAATATATCATCCGTACCACTTATTCTTCTATCTGTGATCCTGCTGTTCCGATTGTTGTTAATGATACAATCACTATCAATAAAGGTGTGCTGCCGCTTTCTGTTACTACTGCAAGAAGCAATTGTGCGGTGGCTTCAGGAAGTATTACGGCGAATGTTGCAACAGGAGGTGGCGTGGTGGGGCCTTATACATATCAGTTGAACCCGGGAGCCATCACTATCAACAGCCCTGATCCATCAGCTACATTTAATAACCTCGCTCCGGGTGTTTACAGCATCACGGCTACAGGAGCCGGTTCATGCAGCCAAACGATCGATAATATTGAAGTGCTTTCCACAGGCACTTTTGATGTGTCTTATATTGTTAATCCTCCAAGTTGCCAGGGAGCGCAAAATGCCAGCATTGTGCTTACTCCTCCTGCAGGAGGTGGCCCATATAATTATACGATCAATGGAAGCCCGGCTACCAATGTGATCACCGGCCTGCCTGCCAGCGGGCCATACCAGATCAGGATCTGGACCAGCCCAACCTGTGAAGCTTTTGTAACCGTCCCCATGATCCCTGCCGGGACCGGTGTGCTTACCGGCACAGTGACTGCAACGCCCGCTACCTGCCCTGGTGTCAATAACGGATCAATCGCTGCAACAGCTACCAGTGGAAGCGGGCCTTACCAGTATTCCATTGATAATGGGCAAACCTGGCAGGCAGGTAATACATTCAATAATCTTGCCCCGGGAAATTATACTGTGTTGATAAAAGAAGGCGCCTGCACTTCGTCACCATTTACAGCTACAGTAACAACAGGTGCAGGAATAAGTGCTGATCTCAGTTCTGCCCCTGTTTCCTGCTTCGGAGGAAATAACGGAAGCATAATCGTTACTCCTTCCTCAGGCACCGGTCCTTATACTTTCAACCTGAATGGAACAACTACGCAAACCGGTGCGGCCGGTACTACTTTCAATGGGTTAACAGCCGGTGATTATTCAGTTCGTGTAACAGACGCCATTGGCTGCACGGTTGATCTGACTGTTCCTGTAACGCAACCTGCTATACTGGCCATTCCGCCACCCACTGTTCAGGCACCGCTTTGCAGTGGCGATAATAATGGAATGATCACAATAGATCCGACCGGTGGAAATCCGCCATACACTTACAGTCTTAACGGAGGTGCTTTTCAATCATCCAATGCATTCAAAGTAGGTGCAGGCGCTTATTCAGTGAGAGTGCTGGATTCAAAGAACTGCGGTGCTTTGTACAATAATATTACAGTGGCAGCACCTGCTGCTTTATCTGCTGTTATAAGCAACACTAGCAATGCTACCTGCGAAGGTGGTGCCAATGGTACCATTACAGTAGCCGCTACAGGTGGTTCAGGAAATTATCAATACAGCAACGGCGGAGCTTTTCAATCGTCCAATGTATTGAATGTGTTGCCCGGCACATACACCATTACAGTGAAAGATGTGAATGGTTGTCTCTTTACCATTCCGGATGTGGTTGTAGGATTGACAAACAATCTGAGCTTTACACCGCTTGCTGATCCTGCACCGATCTGTGAAGGCACCAGCACCAGTTTGCAGTTAACTACCAATGCAACCAGTTTTAGCTGGACACCTGATCAGCCCGGCGTGATCAATGATCCTGCCATAGCAAATCCTGTAGTGCGTCCTTCTGTTACCACTTTATTCCATGTTACAATGCGATTGGGTGTTTGCACAGCGCAGGACGAAGTGAATGTGCGGGTAATGCCTGCTCCTGTTCCCAATGCAGGGCCTGATGGAGAAATATGTTTCGGTCAGAATTATCAGTTGCAGGCCAGTGGTGGTCTGAGATATGCATGGACACCGGAACGTTTCCTTTCTGATCCGTTCAACAGCAGCCCGCAGGTATTGCAACCAGACAGGACGATCACCTATTCGCTCACTGTGTCGGATGTCAATAATTGCTCTTCCATAACGCCGGATGAAATTACGATCACGGTAATTCCTCCCATCAAAATAAAAGTGTCGCCTGCAGATACAGTAGTGTATGCTGGCGACAGGTTCCAGTTGATCGCATCTTCCATTGCCAGCAATTATACCTGGACGCCGGCTACCGGCCTCAGCAATCCATCCATTGCAGACCCTGTAGTAACAGCACCTTCGGTTGACGGGGCCATTGTCCGCTATGAGGTGGAAGCAAGCACGGCGGCAGGTTGCAAAGGGGAAGGCCAGGCTATCGTGAGAGTGTATAAAGGCCCGGATATTTATGTGGCAAATGCTTTTACACCCAATAGTGATGGCAAGAATGATGTGTTTATTCCCTTCCCGGTTGGGATCAGGGAACTGAAATATTTCCGGGTGTTTAACCGCTGGGGGCAGATGATGTATTCCACTACCACTTTACAACAGGGCTGGGATGGCAAATTGGCGGGACAGGACCAGCCCGGCGGCGTATATACCTGGATGGTGGAAGCCATTACGCACGATGGTCGGAAAATCACGAAAAAAGGCACCGTTACCCTTATACGTTAATAAATTATGGCCCTTTGGGCATAAAAAAAATAATTAGCCACCGGATTTATTCGGTGGCTTTTTGCTGAGGGCTTATTTTTGCGCCGGCTGATCAGGTTGCAGGTGGGAACAGTGATTTGCATAAAAAGCAGCTAAAGATTTTAATATAACCATCCAATTTTATGGTAGACGTTTTACTTGGCCTCCAATGGGGCGATGAAGGAAAAGGAAAGATCGTGGATTATTTCGCAAAAGAGTATGATGTAGTGGCCAGGTTCCAGGGAGGGCCCAATGCCGGTCATACCCTTTATATCGGCGACAAAAAAGTGGTATTGCACCAGATACCTTCCGGTGTATTCCATCCCAATAAACTCAACCTGATCGGTAATGGTGTGGTGCTTGACCCGGTGACGTTGAAAAGAGAATGCGACACAGTAGCTTCTTTTGGAGTTGATCTTCGCAAAAACCTTTTTATATCAGAACGCACCCATCTCATTCTGCCAACGCATCGTGCATTGGATAAAGCGGCGGAGATATCCAAAGGTTCCCAAAAAATAGGCTCTACCCTGAAAGGTATCAGCCCGGCTTATATGGACAAAACCGGCCGGAACGGTTTGCGTGTAGGCGATCTGCTGGATAAAAATTTCACAACTTCTTATATCCGTCTTCGGTTAAAACATCAGAAATTGCTCGACAACTATAATTTCACCGAAGATATTTCCGGATGGGAAGAAGAGTTTTTTGAAGCAGTGGAATTCCTGAAGCAATTGAATATTGTGAACGGAGAATATTTTATCAATGAGCAATTGCGTGCAGGTAAGAAAGTGCTGGCTGAAGGTGCGCAGGGAAGCATGCTTGACATTGATTTTGGTACTTTCCCATTCGTAACATCTTCCAACACTATTTCCGCAGGCGTATGCAGTGGTTTGGGTGTGGCCCCGCAAACGATCAGGGAAGTGATCGGCGTTACAAAGGCTTATTGCACCAGGGTAGGCAGCGGCCCATTCCCTACTGAACTGGAAGATGCAACAGGAGAAGAACTAAGAAAGATCGGGAACGAATTTGGTGCCACTACAGGCCGCCCGCGCCGTTGTGGTTGGATCGACCTGGTCGCGCTTCGGTTTGCCTGCATGGTGAATGGTGTTACAAAAATAGTCATGACCAAGGCCGATGTGCTCGATGCATTTAAAGAACTACAGGTTTGCACCAGCTATAATATTGATGGAAAAGAACGCCAGGACATTCCATTCCGGATAGACAGGTTGGCAGTAACACCGGTCTATAAAAAATTCCCGGGATGGAACATTCCCAGCAGTGCAGCAAAATCGGCGGCAGAATTGCCTGAAACCATGAAGAGTTATGTATCTTTTATTAATGAATATCTGGGCGTAAAAGTCCGTTACATTTCAAACGGGCCGGGCCGCGATCAGATCATTTCGATAGACTAAAAAAAGCAGGAAAAAAGTATTTAAAAATTTGGCGGATTAAAAACTTCGCTGAAATTTTACACCCATAACCCTAGTTCGATATGGCATCAAAATCCGACAAGGAAAAGAAAGTTCCGGGAAAAGCAAACAGCGATTCCGAAAAAGCATCCGCTAAAAAAGCGTCTCCCAAACCTAAGAAACAGGAAGAGGAAGATGACGATGATGATGAGCTGGATGAAGAATTTGATGAAGCTCCTCCAAAGAAAGGAGCTAAAGCCACTGCGTCTTCCAAAAAGAAAAAAGATGAGGATGAAGATGACGACGACGATGATGACGATATGGAAGATGAAGTGGATGATTGGGACAAAGTAGAAGAAGAGGATAACTGGGATCCTGACTTCGATGAATTCGACGTGCCCAAATCCAAAGGTAAAAAAGCCGGCCCCGGTAAAAAAGCGGCCGATGATGACGACGATTTCAAAATGGATGACGAATTCAAGGATATGTTCAATGATACTGACGATTTCGGCGACGAAGAAGATGATTATTGATTCACCAACAACCCATCATTTGTAACTATTATTCCGACTAACACTATATTTCCGGTAAATGATTTCCGGCAGATAAAAGAAAAGGTGTTGAACTGGGTACAACAGTTCGACACTTTTTGTTTTTTGGATAATCACCAGTACCAGATCGGGCCACATACACAGGAATGCCTGCTGGCAGCAGGTGTAAAAGACAGGCTGGATATTTCAGGCAATGATTTTTTGGAGCAACTGGGCCGGTTTACCGGTAAAGATCCCCGCTGGCTGTTTGGCCACCTGGGATATGACCTGAAAAACGGCCTGGAAAATCTTTCTTCTTCCCTTCCCGATCAGATAGGATTCCCTGACCTCTCTTTTTTTGAACCGGCGATCGTACTTCGACTAAATGAAACAGCGCTGGTGATTGAAGCAGATGATCCATTGACCATCTACAATGATATACAGGCAAGGCCTGCAACATCGGTTGCAACTCCTGCACAGCCTCTAACAATAAAGCAACGGGTTACACGGGAAGAATATCTTTCCATTATCCGGAAACTGCAACAGCATATCCTGCGGGGTGATTGTTACGAGATCAATTTCTGCCAGGAATTTTATTCAACCAACGCAGTGATTGATCCATTGCAGGTGTACCGGCATCTTAGCCGGGTGTCTCCCAACCCGTTTTCTGCATTTTACCGGCAGCATGATAAATGGCTGATCTGTGCAAGCCCGGAACGGTTCATAAAAAAAGAAGGAACAAGAATATTATCGCAACCGATAAAGGGAACGGCCAAGCGCATACTGGATGATGAAGCAAGCGATAGAAAGATCAGGCAGGACCTGTTCAACAATCCCAAAGACAGATCTGAAAATGTAATGGTGGTTGATCTTGTCAGAAATGATCTGGCAAAGATCTGTGAAGAAGGGACCGTGAAGGTGGATGAACTATATGGGATTTATTCATTTCCGCAGGTGCATCAGATGATCTCTACGGTGAGTGGGAAACTTAAAAAAAATGTATCGTTCCCTGATATCATCAAGGCCAGTTTCCCTATGGGCTCTATGACGGGTGCTCCCAAGAAAAGGGTAATGGAACTGATAGAGCAATATGAAAAAACAAAACGCGGCGTGTATTCCGGTGCTATCGGTTATATATCTCCCGGAGGTGATTTTGATTTCAACGTAGTTATACGAAGTATACTCTACAATGCAACTGCAAAGTATCTTTCTTTTCAGGCGGGTTCTGCTATTACATTTTATAGTGATCCGGAAAACGAATGGGAAGAATGCCTGTTAAAGGCCGCGGCAATCAGGCAGGCGCTTGGTATTTTTTGACCCTTAACGGGAATCCTTTCCTCATCCACCCGGATTCATGACAGTACGTTCTGCCATTTTGCCTTTATTACATTAATTTTTAGGAGTTTACCGGCAACAAAAACTTGTGGTATGAAGTTTGGAACCAACACGCAGTAACTAAAAACTAAAATATGATGTACGCTAAAAAATTGACTACAGGCGTTCTTGCCTTTGCGATAGTCATGAGTAGTTGTAAAAATATGAACAAGACCCAAAAAGGAGCAGCGATCGGTGCAGGAGGTGGAGCGGCAATTGGAGCAGTGATCGGTAAAGCTACCGGCAACACAGCTCTCGGTGCGATCGTAGGCGCAACGGTAGGTGGTGTAACCGGTGCAGTGATCGGTAAAAAAATGGATAAGCAGGCTGAAGAGATCAAGAACGAAGTGCCAGGTGCTAAAGTGGAAAGAGTGGAAGAAGGTATCGTTGTTGAATTCAATAACCAGATTCTTTTCGGTTTTGATAAATCAGATCTGGGTGCCAATGCCAAAGCCAGCCTGGATGAACTGGTAACCATTCTCAATAAATATCCTGATACCAATATCGAGATACAGGGTCATACAGATGATACCGGAACAGATAGCTACAACCTGGGCCTTTCTGAGCGGAGGGCTACTTCTGTAGCAGACTACCTGCGCTCACATAGCATCAGCGCATCAAGGATCACTACCAAAGGATTTGGGGAGTCTGCTCCGAAATATGATAACTCAACAGAAAATGGCCGTTCACAGAACCGCCGGGTTGAATTTCTGATCACAGCTAATGAGAAGATGAAGGCGGATGCGAAGAAAGAAGCCGGTAATTAACACGAATGATGCTAATTGGTACGAATGATGCGAGGTAACGTGAATCGGCGCGAATGGCGCAAATAATGCTAACTAAAATAGAACTTATGAAAACAAAACATCTACTGGCATTGGCAGCAGGATCATTATTATGCCTTGCCGTGTCAGCACAATCAAAAACAACATTTGGTGTAAGAGCAGGGGTAAATTTCCAGAATATTACTGGGGATGATGCTCAGGGCAACAGTATGGACAACAAGTTGAAGGTCGGTTTTCTGGCTGGTGTAAATGCTGAAATACCCATGGGAATCGATTTCTATCTGCAGCCTGGTGTTGTGTATGCTATGAAAGGAGCCAAAGCCAATGGATCAGATGATAAAGTGAACCTGTCTTATATTGAAGTGCCGGTCAACTTTCTGTACAAACCAGAAGTAGGTACAGGCCGCGTCTTATTGGGCATCGGGCCGTACATCGCTTTTGGTGTTGGCGGTAAAATAAAACCTGAGAATGGCAGTGATGTGGACATAACTTTCAAGAACACCATCTCACAGGCAGAAGCAACTACAGGTTATGGCACTTATTTCAAAAGGATCGATGCCGGTGGTAATCTTTTATTCGGCTATGAAATGAGCAATAATCTTTCTGTACAATTGAATGCGCAGTTAGGTTTGGTAAAGATCAATCCCAAAATTGAGGGGGTATCCAACGACGAATCTTCCTGGAAGAACACAGGTTTTGGAGTATCTCTCGGATATCGCTTTTGACATTTCCTGATAAATAAGAAAGAGGCCGTGCAATATTTGCGCGGCCTCTTCATTTATTTAAATCCCGGTATTGATTATTGTTTGCTGAACGAATAATTAATGTACAAAGGCTTTCCGTCAAAGCTCACTTCCGATTGTAAAATCATGGAAGCGCCATCTGCAGAAAGTATTTTGAAACGATAACCATCAGTAATATTCTTGGCTTTTACACCGCCTTCAAGTCTCTTGAACTGGAAAATGGGTTGATCGCTATTTTTTTGATACGACCAAACGATATTGCGCTGGCCTGGTGTGCAACCTGTACTGGAAGAGTTGATCGTGTAAGAACCATATCCATTAAATGGAAGCACCCAGGTGCTGCCAGTGAGGCATGCTTCATCCCCTTCGTCCAGTAAAGTTGTTTTGATCTTTTCACCGGAAGACAATCCTTCATAAGTGACCGAATTCAAAACCCAATTACCTTTTACATTATCACGGCTGGGAACGGATACAGCGTTCTTGCTGGAAGAACAGGCGGCTGCCAATAGGGCGGCTGCCAGGAATGGGACAATTTGCTTCAGTGTAATTTGTGCCATAAAATCAGGTGTTTAATTTGAATGATGTTCGTGTACATATACAGGAAATATTGTGCCTGATTTTGTTGCCACATAATTGATCTCACAAGGCACACAGAAATATACGCTTATCTTTTCTTATTTACGGGTTTATTGCGCTTATGGGCGTACTCTTTTGCGGAGAAGGCTTCTCCCACAAAGACCACAAAAAAATATTTATGCAAGTGGTAAGCATTAAGTTTTCTTTGTGGTCTTCGTGTCTTTGTGGGGATTCCCAATACTCTTAGCGGGGCAATGCTGAAGTTTGTACGTTGCTGTCAGGATTAAGCAGCAATTCCATACACTCGTTCAGGATCGTTAATTTTTTTGACATGAACAGCTCCATTTTTTCTGCCGGCAAATGCAATTCATATTTGCCGTTGACTGCAATAAGCTTATCAAAATCGGGATTGATCTTACTGAATGCTTTTGCATCCATAGAAAGATGCTTAACGATCACGGCAGCATTATAGCGGCCTGTAATGGTATGGGCCTCGGCATCTGCCAGTAAAACCGCATTAACAGGGTTTGCTGCCAGTTGACTGGCTTCTTCTTTCGTTAAAGTAGTAATGCCACCTTCTCCTTCCATGATATAATGAGTGGCAATAAATTTCTTTACATGATTGCGGGATTCAGCCGGCAAATATTTCTGAAGGGTCCAGAAATCCTGGCTGCCGCTTTTTTTAATGGCTGCATTCACTTTACCGGGTCCGCCGTTATACGCAGCGATCACCAGTAACCAGTCGCCATACAATTCATAGAGGCTGGTGAGATAGCGGGAAGCTGCATGCGTGCTCTTGTTGAAGTTGCGGCGCTCATCCACTTTGCGGTTCACTCTTAATCCCATATTGCGTGCCGTGGTGGGCATAAACTGCCAGGGGCCGACAGCACCTGCCCATGAACGGGCATTGGTCTTGAGATTGGATTCGATAACGGCCAGGTATTTCAATTCCTTTGGCAGTCCGTGCTCTTCAAGAATATCGTCCATCATGTCGAAGTATGGCTTGCCCGTGGTGCGAAGCTCTTCCATGCTTTTGCCATACCGTTCCATATAATCTTCCACAAAATCGATCGCCAGTGGATTGAGTTGTTCTGTATTGATACCGTTGGAAAGGGTAGTGGAAACAAACAGGTCTTTAAAACCTTCTTTGGGGTCGGCTGGCAGGCTGGCGGCAACAGCCGGCTTGTCCAGTGAATCTTTTTTGTTTAGATCGGTGGTATCTGAGAAGGGAGGCTTTATAGGGGTACCGTTACCCGCCCCTGCATGAGCAAAGCCGAAAGATGCAATAGAAAGCATGCAGGTGATCCCGAATTGTTTTAACATCACAGCGAATTGTTTTAATGCCAGACCGCCCCTGATAGACCGGCCTTTTTTAATTCAGAGATCAATTAAAAAGTCAAAATTTAAAAGTAAAAAATGCCATTTCAGGTAATGCTCCTTTTGCATTTTGAATTTTTACTTTTGAATTAAACACTTCAATAGACGACGCTGAATTGGTTAATTAATGTACTCCGCAGGAGTGTATTGGTTGCTCGTTTATCGCCTCATCACTTGCTCCGAAAAGCGCAGCAAAGATAACTCATCAAAGCGGTTTGTCATCGCCTGCAGGCCAAAAGGCATGCCAGTACTGTGGGTAAAAAGAGGGAGGGAAATGGCCGGAATACCGACTAAATTGGCCATAACGGTATAAATATCAGCAAGATACATGGCTATGGGGTCATCCATTTTCTCGCCGATCTTGAAAGCCACCGAAGGGGTGGTGGGCAGCAGAATTACATCAAAGTCTTTGAAAATCAGTTGAGTCTGATCTGATAATAATTTCCTAACTTTTTGGGCGCGGGTGAAATAAGCATCATAATACCCGGCGCTCAGCACAAAAGTGCCAAGCATGATCCGGCGTTTTACCTCCTTACCAAAACCGGTTGACCGGCTTTGCTTATAGAGTTCAGTCAGATCGAGTCCCTTTTCCGTGCTCCGGTAGCCGTACTTAATGCCATCGAAGCGGGAGAGATTGGAAGAGGCTTCGGCCGTAGTGAGCACATAATAGGCCGGTACAATATGATCGATCAGATCAAAAGCCACGGGCTCCACCTGGTGGCCTTTTTGCCGGAGCTGTTCCAGCAGGTTTTTTATAGCAGAAGCGATCTCCGGATCAAGACTGGGATGGTCAAGCGCTTCGGCCAAATAAGCGATCCGGTATCGCTGATCGGTTTGCAATAAAGCGGGGTAGTTCTCCACCGGCTTATGAGAAACGGTGCTGTCATATTCATCCGGCCCGGCCATTACTTCGAGCAGGCGGGCGATGTCAGGAATATTATTGGCGAATATGCCTATCTGATCGAATGAGGACGCATAAGCGATGAGGCCATACCGGGAAATGCGGCCATAGCCAGGCTTCATGCCTACAATACCGCACAGGTCGGCAGGCTGACGAACAGAGCCGCCGGTATCACTTCCCAGTGAAACCATGCAAAGGCCGGCCTGCACAGCTACGGCTGATCCACCGGAAGAACCGCCCGGTATGCGGGATTCATCTTTTGCATTCAGCACTTTTCCGTAAGCAGAATTTTCATTGGTGGAACCCATCGCAAATTCATCGCAGTTGAGGTTGCCAATGATAATAGCTTCTTCGGCCAGTAAACGGTCTACAGCAGTAGCTGAATAAATGGAAGTGAAATCGCGGAGGATATTTGAAGAAGCGGATACTTTATGGTCCTTGTAGCAGATCACATCTTTTAATCCGATAACAACACCATGGAGCTTGCCGGCAGCCTGGCCGGTCTTTCTTTTTTCGTCCAGCTCCTTTGCTTTTTGCAATGCTTCATCTGCATACACTTCAATGAATGCATTCAGGTGGTGGGTAGCGGCAATTCTCTGGAGATAATGCTCAACTGCCTGCAAACAGGTCGTCTTTCCTTCCTGCAGCGAAGCATGATATTGCCCGATAGAAGAAAACTCAAACAAAAGCAATAATTCTTTTCGATGAAAAAAGAGATGGAAACAATGGGATGAGGGTACTCGTATTCTATTTCAAAAACAGAAACTCAAAAACATAGCATAAAGCCAGAGTTTTGTGTTCCTGTTCTCGCTTTAGAAAATAGTTCTGCTACTAACAGCGTATGATCAGGAATTCTTGATATCGCTGGTACTTTCTTCGATCTCCTTTTTCACATTGCTTTTTGCGTCATTGAACTCACGAACGCCTTTACCCAGACCACGCATCAGCTCAGGAATTTTGCGGCCACCAAAAAGCAACAGTACGATGATCAGGATGATGATGATTTCATTCGTTCCCAACACGCCCAGTAAATTAGCTTGTATCATAGTCATTATGAGATTAGAAGTCAAAGATAATAAATAAGTGCCGCTAAAATAAGCACGTTAACAGAACAACAACCAGTATCCCCAAAATAAAAGCCCGCAGGAAGCGGGCTTTCAAAATATGCTGAATTTTTTTTATTTGGCTTCAGTGGCAACAACCATGCGTTTTTCACGGATACGGGCACTTTTACCGCTACGGTTACGCTGGTAGAACAGTTTAGCACGGCGTACATTACCGGTTTTGTTCAATACGATAGAGTCAATATTGGGGGAAGCGAAAGGAAAAACCCTTTCAACGCCAACACCATCAGAGATCTTCCGCACAGTGAAGCTGGCGGTAAAGCCTGTTCCCTGTTTTTTGATCACATCGCCTTTGAAAGACTGGATCCTTTCCTTGTTACCTTCAATAATTTTATAGTTAACAGTGACATTATCACCGGCTTTGAAAGCGGGGAACTCTTTTTTGTTGCTCAACTGCTCATGTACAAATGCAATAGCGTTCATGACTCTGATTTTTAAGGATGGCAAAGGTAGGGAAAAAGTTTAAGGTTTAAGGTTTAAAGTTTAAAGTTTAAAGTTTTTTGAGATCACGAATTTAATGGCTGATAGTTAATTATTTAAAGTGTTAGATTGTTGTCAGAGGATCGATGGCCGATGTTCGAATGGCCGAGGGCCGTTAATATGCAAGCCGGACAAGCAATTCCTCTTCTATTGTCACCCCGGCCCTGGTTTAGGAAAATTAGCTGGTACTGTACACTAAGAGCCGGGGTCTCCCCAACGTTGAGGAGCCCCCGGTTCTTATATTCTTTAAACTATAATGTGTCCTGAACCAGGGCCGGGGTGACAGCAGAAAATGTTTTTCGGCCATCGGCCATTCGAACATCAGCTATCGACCTGACCCCTCTACCGTGCCACGTTCACCGTTCTTTTCTCCCGTATCACGGTCACTTTTATCTGGCCCGGGAAAGTCATTTCGGTCTGGATTTTTTGAGCGATCTCAAAAGACAGCTTTTCTGAATCGCCATCGGTCACTTTATCTGCTTCCACGATCACACGCAGTTCACGGCCGGCCTGGATGGCATAGGCTTTTTCCACACCATTATAGGTCATGGCCAGGTTTTCCAGGTCTTTGATCCGCTGGAGGTATTGTTGCATGATCTCCCTCCGGGCTCCGGGTCTTGCACCGCTGATGGCGTCGCAGGCCTGAACGATGGGGGATATCACGTATTGCATTTCCATTTCATCGTGGTGGGCGCCGATAGCGTTTACTACGGCGGGGTTCTCACCATATTTTTCTGCCAGTTTTGCTCCCAGCAGGGCATGGCTCAGTTCGCTTTCTTCATCGGGCACTTTGCCAATATCGTGCAATAGACCGGCACGTTTGGCCAGTTTGGGGTTCAGTCCCAGTTCAGCAGCCATAGTCGCACAGAGATTGGCTGTTTCCCGGCTGTGCATCAGCAGGTTCTGACCATAAGAGGAGCGGAAGCGCATACGGCCTACCATTCTCACCAGTTCTTTGTGCAAGCCATGGATGCCCAGTTCGATCACGGTCCTTTCCCCGATCTCCATTACCTGGTCCTCGATCTGCTTACGAGTTTTTTCTACTACTTCTTCAATACGGGCAGGGTGGATACGACCATCGGTCACAAGACGCTGAAGGCTCAGGCGAGCGATTTCGCGGCGAAGCGGGTCGAAGCTCGACAAAAGAATCGCTTCCGGAGTATCATCTACGATCAGGTCAACCCCGGTCGCAGCTTCAATGGCCCGGATATTCCGGCCTTCACGGCCAATGATCTGGCCTTTTATTTCATCGCTTTCCAGGTTGAAAACGGTAATAGAGTTTTCGATGGCCTGTTCAGCCGCAGTACGTTGTATGGTTTGGATAATGATCTTGCGGGCTTCTTTGTTAGCCTTTTGTTTAGCTTCATCAATGATCTCCTGTTGAAGGGCCAGTGCCTGGGTATGCGCTTCATTTTTCAGGCTTTCCACCAGTTGATTCCTGGCTTCATCGGCGGAGAGGCCGGCGATCTTTTCCAGGCGGCGGATATGCTCTTCCTGGTGTTTTTCCAGTTCAGTGCGCTTGATATTTACCAGGTCGATCTGGCGGTTGAGATTATCTTTAATCGCCTCGTTTTCTTTGATCTGCTTATCGAGGTTGGCTTCTTTCTGGTTAATGCTTTGTTCTTTCTGGCGGATACGGTTTTCGCTGTCGTTGATCTTGCGGTTGCGCTCATTCACTTCCTTATCATGCGCCGCTTTCAGTTGCACGAGCTTTTCCTTTGCTTCCAGCTCTTTTTCCTTCTTGATCGTCTCGCTTCTCAGTTCTGCTTCTTTCAGCAGGGCTTGTGATTGTAATTCAGCCTCTTGTATTTTTTTCGATGTATCCTTGGCAAAAATGAACTTACCCGCTACGATGCCCACTACCAGAGCCCCTGCGCCTATGAGAATGAATATAATATTTGAGTCCATGAATTTGTAGTTTAAAATAATCCGGTTTGATATGGTTTATGCTGCGGTCCATTAAGTTAGCAGCCACCTGTTTATGACAGGTAACGGGCGAAGATACAAAAGTGGACGCGAATTTGGTTCAGGGTGAATAATGCGAATAATTTCTGACAGCGGGAAGTCTCTGGTTAAGGGCGCGGATGGCGCGAATGGGAACTCCGGCAGGGGGAGCTACATTTCGGATTTGAAAGTTTAATAAAATAAATGGAGCAAGGGGCGTGGTCTGCCGGGTGCCGCATATATCTAAATTGTTTCCGGGAATTACTGAAATGAGGCGTATTTCAACGTGTATTTTCTACAATAGGAGACTATTCGCGCCATCCGCGCCGTTAATCAGAAACTTCCCCCGTCAAAGACCATTCGCAATATTCGCGTCTATAAGTTTTTCGAGGGCAGAGAGCTTTTCCGAGAGCTCCTCCTGTTGAATATTGGCCGCTGCCCCCCCGCTTTGCTCCGTAGCCAGCCACACCAGCACCATAGCGATATAGTCCTGCATGTCCTTGCCGGCAAAATGGGTCTTGTATTCCAGGATCTTGTCGTTGATGATCTTGACGGTACGGCGCACAACTTCCTCATCCTTAGGGTCCAGTTTGATGCGGTAGTTGCGGTCGCCGATTACGACAGTAGCGGCAATTAATTGATCCATGCTATTGCATTTTTAAAAAACAGTGTCTATATTAGTTTCCTTGTTTGTTTTACAGGCAAGAACCTGTTCCCAAAATTCAATCCTATTCGTCCCTAGTGATGTAAAAACCAAACTAGAAGCCCATGTTCGCCAAAATTAAATCATCGACCTTTATCGATGCCCTCCAGTTCGAACTCACAGCCCTCAAAGGAAATCTCTTAAGAGGCGTTCTCAAAGATGATAGCGGTAGCGTTTGCAGCGTAATGGAAAAAAATGTAGACGCTGAAAAAGAATTTACCTGGCAAGGACTGAATGACCTGCCTTACGGTCGCTATACCTTAGAGCTTTTTCAAGGTGGGGATGAGATGCGGCTCAATTTGGTGAAGAGAGTCTAAGAGTACTTATTCGGATAGCATCGCTATACAACGGTCTATCTCCTTTATATAAGTATTCAGCTTCTTCTCAAAATCCTTTTTATCTTCTTCACTCATTTGCCCACTGCCCAGTTGAAGGATCGACACCTGCTGCTTTAATGCTTCTGCCGTTTCCTGGTACTGGCTCACCTGCTTCTGCACTATTTCCAGCTCTTCCCTGAGCAATTGATTTTCCTTTTGCAGGGAAGCATGCTGCTTCAGCAGTTGCTGCAGCTTATCATAAATACGTTTTATTTGCTCTTCACCGGAAGACATTTCAGCCATCAACTTTTTATTTCAATAAATCTAACCCAGGCTGTCAAAAACCAGGCCTTTATTTTCTGATCTCGGCCTGCAATTCTTTTTCAAGGGTGGTCATGATCTTATTTATCCAGCCATCGATTTCTTTATCCGTCAACGTTTTTTCTTCATCCAGGAAAGTGAAACTGATCGCCATGGATTTTTTGTCCTTACCCAGCTTTTCACTTTCGAATATATCAAACAGCTTCAGTTGTTGCAGCTTGCCCAGCTTTATTTTCTGAACAGCTTTTTCCACTTCGCCATAACTGAGCTGCCTTCCTACCACTATGGCCAGGTCGCGCTGCACAGAGGGGAACTTAGGGATGGCCTGGAAGGTCGGTTTATAGCCGGCTGCTAACCGGGAAAGCAATTCCCAGTTGAGGTCCGCAAAGAAAACCGGCTGCTTGATATCGAACCGGGCCAGTGATTTTTTATGTACTGCACCTGCCTGCACAATCACCTGTCCATTGATGCTTACCTGCAGCCCGCTTTCAAATTTCGGATGCTCCAATGATTGCCAGTTGGCCTCTTTCACGCCCAGCAATTGCAGCAGGTTGCCCACAATTCCTTTCAATACATAAAAATCCGCAGGGGTTGCTTTACTACGCCAACTGTCTTCCTGGTTCTTGCCTGTAATATATAAACAAAGATGTTCGGGTTCCGTGTACTTGCCACTGCCGGTAGTATGATATGTTTTCCCGTATTCAAAGAAACGCAGATCATAGTTGCGGCGGTTCAGGTTATGCGCAATAGCCTCCAATCCTGTTTCCAGCATAAACGGACGAAGGATATTCAATTCAGCACTGAGATTGTTCAGCATTTTCACCGATCCTTCCAGCTCTGCTTCACTGAAATAAGCTGAATTGGTAATGGAATTGGTCATGATCTCATAAAACCCGAGACCGGTAAGATAGTTGGCCAGCTTTTCGCGGTACACTTCCGTAGCATAATTCTCTTCGGTAGATGGCGTAATGGTGATGGCATCAGGGATCGTTACATTATCGAGGCCATCTATGCGCAACACTTCTTCCACCAGGTCGGCCGGCAGACTGATATCCGGTTTATGATAAGGCACTGCCACACGCAGTTCATCAATCCCTTCTTTTACTATTTCAAAACCCAGGCTGATCAGGATATTTTTTACTGCATCAGGATGATAATTTTTCCCGCTCAGTTTTTTCAGGTAATGATATTTAATGGCAACCTGTCTCTTTTCATTTTTATCGGGATAAATGTCTACGATCTCTGAAGCGATCTCTCCTCCGCATATTTCTTTGATAAGACCGGCTGCTCTTTTCAACACATTTACCGTTGCAGAAATATCCGTTCCCTTTTCAAAACGGGTAGCTGCATCCGTACGCAATCCATGGCGGAAAGATGTTTTACGGATCGTGACCGGATCAAAACAGGCGCTTTCCAAAAAGATATTTTTTGTTTCATCGGTAACACCACTGTGCAAGCCGCCAAAAACGCCGGCAATACACATTCCTTCTTTTGTATCGCAGATCATCAGGTCTTCACTGCTTAATGTTCTTTCTTTTTCATCAAGCGTGATAAAACGGGTACCGTCTTTCAGGTTTTTAACGATCACCGTGCGTCCGGCGATCTTATCTGCATCAAAAGCATGCAGGGGCTGGCCGGTTTCATGCTGAATGAAATTGGTAATATCTACCAGGTTATTGATTGGCCGAAGGCCGATCGCTTTCAGTCTTTGCTGCAGCCATTGCGGTGATGGTGCAATGCGCACATTGGCAATGCTGACACCTGAATAGCGGGGGCATGCTTTTTCATTCTCCACTTTTACCTGGATGGGAAGGGAGGTATTATCTGTTTTGAAACCATTGCCATTAGGCAGTTTTGGTTTCAGGTCTTTTTTATCATGATGGGAAAGATAGGCGCATACATCCCTGGCAACACCCCAATGGCTCATGGCGTCCATACGGTTGGGCGTAAGGCCTATTTCAAAAATATAATCTTCGTAAGGTTTGAAATAGTCCGCTGCCGGTGTGCCTGGTTTCAGATCGGCAGGCAATACCATAATGCCGGCATGTGAATTACCCAGCCCGATCTCGTCCTCTGCGCAGATCATGCCATGGCTTTCCACGCTGCGGATCTTTGCGATCTTCATCGTGAGGGGTTCGCCATTGGTGGGATAGATAGTAGTGCCGACCGGGGCCACCACCACTTTCTGGCCGGTAGCCACATTGGGTGCGCCGCAAACGATCTGCAATGGTTCGGCAGCACCGGTATTTACGCGGGTCAGGGTCAGTTTATCGGCATTCGGATGCTTTTCTGTATGAACCACTTCTCCGATGACCAATCCTTTCAGGCCACCTTTTGCTTCTTCATATTTTTCCAGGCTTTCCACTTCCAGTCCAATGGAGGTAAGGATACGGCTCAGTCTTTCAGGCTCAACTGCTACAGGCAGGTATTCACTCAGCCATTTGTAAGAGATCGTCATGTATAGTCAGAGTTCTTTTAAATTACGGCCAAAGATAAGCAAAGCGGGAAAGAGATAATGCTTAGGGTTAAAACAAGTAAGGATTCAGTTCCTGCAATCTGGTTTTCCCACGAAGACAACCAAGACCACAAAGAAATATTTTGCCCTACTTGATTACTATGTTTATAAAGTCGTAGCGCGAGCCATTTAGACCCTAATTCTTTGTGGTCCTGGTTGTCTTCGTGGGAAAATATTCAACCTGGGCTAATACTTCAAAACACGTAAAAGAACAAGCGAATTTGAGCCTTGACTTTCCTCTGAGGGAATCATAATTTGCATAAAACTAACCGCATGGCAAAATCTGCAAAAAGCATCGCCAAAACAATTGATGCTGACTTTGAAGAAAAAACAACCCTCGACACCGTTTACCTGATCGATGGCAGCAACCGGGATGTTACATTGGAGATCATCGTCGGAGCACCGGGGCAAACAGCCGTTACCGATATTATTTTGCAGGACGATAATATTGTAAAAGGAAAGAAGGGATCCATCAAAGAATTCCCGCTTGGTACCAATAAAGCCCTGAACGGGAAAAAAATATTTATTACAACGGTAGTGACCGACACCGCTAAGGACACCAACAATACAGAAGAGATCATCCGGCTGCGTGGAGGGTTAATGTTTATTGAGTACAAACTGTTCAAGATCGTAAAGGATGAAGGCGACAGCGCCATTTTTACTTCAGTAATTGAATTCTTCAAAATTTAATTCAACCAGATGAAGACTATCTGCTTTTTGATTGCAGCAGTGATCCTGTCATTCCCTGCATTTTCACAGGAGGATGATACTACAAAAGTAAAGCTCGACCTGCTCCGTGCACCCAGTTCACCTGCAGCCAATCTCCTGGATTTTGCTGTAAGCGATATTGAAAAGCCGAGTGATGTTTCTGCATTCATGGCTTCACTGCAAAGCGCAACGAACAGCAATTCACTGTTGCCTTCCAATTATGCGGTTGATCTGGCCCCTTTCTGGTTGTTCAGAGGAAAAGGATTGACAACAGATAAAATGGATTCCAAAAAATTCAGCGATGTATTCAGGCAAACATTTGTGTTCTCCACTGCTGTACGTGGCTCGGATTCCTCATCAAAAGAATATGATCCTGCTAATTTTTACAGCGCTTTCGGTATAAAGTTTTCGATCAAACGTGGATCATTCAGCAGGCAAACCAGTGAAACGCTTGATACCATTACCTTGCTTGCCGCTCAGGTTGCAAGTGATGTGAATGCCACATTGAAAGCAACGCTTGATTCCAGCAGCGAATACCAGGCGCTTGCAGAAGCCCGGCGAAACAAGTTGATAGCAAACGGAGGAAATATGGATGATCCGGAAGTGATCGCCATCAATAAGAAAATGGCCAATCTGCAGGAATCTTTCAGAACGAAGATCATTGGAGAGAAGGAACTGTTGCAAAGCAGGTTGAACTTACTGAAACAAAAAGCACAAAGCTTCAAAATAGAACGCTTTGGATTTTTTATTGATTTTGCCGGAGGCCTTACCCTTGAATATGTAGATAAGATATTCAGCCGTTCAAATGTGCACAATGGCGGGGCCTGGCTTACATTCGGCGGCAACTATGAATCCGGTTTTTCCATATTGGGCCTGGCAAGATATTTATACAATCCCGATAAAATATTTGCCGATGCTGCAGGCGTTATCAAGACCGCCAGTATTTCAACACTCGATGCCGGTGCACGTATCATCTATAACAGCCCGATGAGCCGTTTTGCAGTGAGCAGTGAAGGAATATACCGAAGCGTGCTTAATAAGCACACCATCGATCCTTCCTGGAGGCTTGTCCTGAATGCCGAATATGACCTGGGAAATAACCAGCGGCTCACTTTTTCTTTCGGAAGGCATTTCAGCGGAACGATCACCAAAGGTGGAAATGTGATCGCTGCATTGAATTTCCTGAAAGGGTTTGGCAACAGGAGATAGCTGCCTGTTATTATTTCAACAGGTGCGGCTCGATCAGCGGCTTCCAGATAGCATAACCTTTTGCATTCATATGCAGGTTGTCTGATTTGAAAATATCCGTCATAATGCTGCCGTCCTTATTGAGCATGTGATGGAATACATCGATAAAAACAGTATTCTTTTTTTTGCGGATAAACTTTTTGATCAGTTTGTTGCCCTCCTGCATTGTCTTCAGATTTTTTTCCCGGGAAGGGCTTGGCTTCATCGAAATATAGGCAATAGGGATTTTGGGATAATGGCTCCTGATAAGGCTGTGCAATTCTTTAAAGCGGCTCAGAATGGTTTGCCCGGTTACATCAGCACCTCCAAGATCATTTTCACCACAATAGATCACGATCTGTTTGGGATTGTACCGGAAGATAACATCATCTGCATACATGATCAGGTGAGGAAGGGAAGAACCTCCGAACCCGCGGTTAAGGATGGGATATCCGGGGAAATAATCTTTCACATCTTTCCATAAAGTAAAAGAAGAGCTGCCAATAAAAAGTATGGGACGTTCGGGAGGGGCATTCAGTGAATCCAGTTTTTTGAAATACCGGATCTCATTGATAAAGGGTTGTTCGTTGTTTTGCGAAAAGGAAAGAAAACTGTTGATCAAAAACAGGACTGCTATCAGGAAACGTAATTTCATTAGTATATTATTTCAATGATTAAAATAGATGTCAGATAAATACGCGGCTGTCATAAGTATAGTTTTCACGGAACTCCTTGGGTGTACAGCCTTTTTTCTTTTTAAAAATGCGGTTGAAGTTAGAAATATTGTTGAAGCCGCAATTATAAGCCACTTCTGATACAGATTGCGTGGTATCGATCAGCATGCGGGAAGCATGCCCAAGCCGTATTTCGATAAGGCTGTCGATAAAACTGATGCCGGTATGCGTTTTAAAGAAACGGCTGAAAGATACTTCGGTCATATTGGTAAGCCGGGCTGCATCAGCCAGCAGGACTGTTTTATCAAAATTGAGATTGATATATTCCATCACTTTTTCTATACGACGGCTGTTGTAGGAAGGTTGCAGGTTACTGAAAGAGGCGTCTGAAAGTATCCGCATATTGCGGGAAATGGAGAGATCATGGAAAATGGACATCAGTTCCAACACCGAATCGAACCCCTGTTTGCTTTTAAGCTGTTTCAGCCGGGGAGCCAATTGCTCTGCCGTGGCTTCGGAAAACAAAATGCCCCTTTTGGATTTTTCAAACATTTCCCGCATAAAATGGAGCTGGTTGCGGCGGAGAAACCTTTCATCAAAAAGGTCCTTATGAAACTGGATGGTGACTTCGTGGATCTGTTTGTTTTTGTATTTATGGGTTTGCCACACATGAGGCAGGTTGGGGCCGATCAGCACCAGTTCCAGGTTGCCGATCTCTTCAATATGGTCTCCCACCATTCGCCGCGCACCCGATGCACCCTCAATAAAATTGAGCTCAAACTCCTCATGGTAATGGAGCGGAAAATCAAACTCTGATTTAGTTCTGGAGAAGAGGGTAAAACAATCGCTGCTGGTCAGTGGGGTGATCTCCTTAAGGATGTTTTGCATAATTTGGGATAAAATAGTATTAATTTCTTCCAAAAAAAAGCCCCGGATGGTTTTCTGTTCATAGCCCAGAAATATTTGATTTTCTAGGGCGTCGGGTACACTAAAACTAATAATATTTACTACTCCGATCAAATTTGTACAAATAAAGTATTGGTAATAGATATAATAGTATTATATCTTGCTTGAATGAGGTACCTATTTTTGGACAAATAATAATTGTTGCTATATGAGAAAAGAATTGCTGCTTGTTTTTCTTCTGTCGTTTTTGACTGCAACGGCAGTGCTGGCACAGACCCGGGCCATTTCGGGCACGGTGCTCACAGAGCAGAGGTTGCCGCTTGCAGGCGCCACTGTGGCGGTGAAAGGTTCCCAATTATCGGTGCTTACAGATAAGGATGGCAAATTTTCGCTGTCAGCACCCGATGGTGCAAAGCTGCTGGTGGTAAGTTATGTGGGCATGGAAACACTTGAAGTGGCACTTACCCGCCAAACTGCCTATGAAGTGCAATTGGTACCTTCTGCATCCAGCATCTTATCAGATGTGGTGGTAGTGGGTTATGGCACTGCCCGCAAAACAGATCTTACCGGCGCCATCCAACGCATCAGCCGCGAAGACCTGGTAAAAGACATTCCTACCAATATTCTGCAAGCCATGCAGGGCAAGCTGGCCGGGGTTAATGTAACGCAGAATGATGGTGCACCTGGCGCCGGCCTCAGTATCCGCATCCGTGGTTCCAATTCAGTGCTTGGCGGCACAGAGCCATTGTATGTAATAGATGGTGTGCCCTTCAATAACAATAGCAGTGGCACAACGCCGCAGGCTATTGGTGGTGATGAAAAGCAAACCCTCAATGCACTGGCATTTATTGATCCGAATGATATAGAATCGATCGACATTCTTAAAGACGCTTCCGCTACGGCTATTTATGGATCGCGTGGTGCTAACGGCGTGGTGCTGATCACTACACGCAAAGGCCGCTCCGGCCGCGACAGGGTAGAGCTCAATGCCAGCGTGGGCATGGCAGAAGTATCTAGAAAGCTTGATATGCTTTCTGCCTATGACTATGTGAAATACCAGAACCTGGCTTATGAAAACTCTAACCTGTATGAAGGGACCAACTATGTAATTCCTTTCCCCACTCCTGAAGATTACCTGAGTAAGAATGTGAACTGGCAGGATGCCATTTTCAGAAAAGGAATGTATCAGAATTATACCGCCAATTTCTCCGGCGGTAATGAACAGGGCAATCACCGCATTGGTTTCAGCTACATGGACCAGGAAGGAACGGTGATCAATTCCAATTATAAAAAATTCGGCATCAGCCTTAACCTGAACCGTAACCTGGGCAAACGGATCAAATTGGGCACCAGCACATCTGTTTCCAAAACCATTACCAATGGTGTGAAAACAGGCACTGATAAATCTGATGCTGCCAGTGCAGGTGTGATCCGTTCTGCTACAACTTATCCCACCAGCATCTCCGATGTGGAAGGATATGATGAAGCAGGGCAGGGATATTTTATTACCAATCCGGTCATCTATTCCCGTGATGTGCTCAACCAGGTGAACGGTATCAATATCTTTTCATCCAACTACCTGGAAGTAGCCTTGATGAAAGGATTGAAGTTCCGTCAGAATGTAGGGGTGAACTATGGTACCAGCACGCGTGATCAGTATTATCCCCGTACGGTTTATGAAGGATACAGCGTAAGAGGCTGGGGACTTAAAGCAGATAATCTCTGGAACAGCCTGATCTCAGAAAGTATCCTGAATTATAATACTACCATTAATGATGATCACAGCATTGGAGGCATGGCTGCTGCTGCCTATGAGCGTACAGATGGTCAATGGAAAAGAGCGGAAGCCAAAACATTTCCCAATGATGTATTGAAAAATGAAAACCTGGCAGCGGGCGAAATGATCATGCCGGTTATTAACAGTCGTTATCAGTCTACACTGATCTCTTTTCTTGGCCGGGTGAATTATGCATACAAAGACAAATACCTGCTGAATGCTTCTTACCGTCGTGATGGATCAAGCAAGTTTGGCCGTGAAAATAAATGGGCCGGGTTCTCTTCCTTTGGTGTGGCCTGGAAGCTGTCGAAGGAAAACTTTATGTCCCGTGTGCGTGGTATCAGTGATCTGAAGCTCCGTTTCAGCTATGGCCAATCAGGCAACCAGGGTATCGGCTCTTATGCATCTTTATCCAAGCTGGCTGTATATAATTATGTGTTTGATGGCGCTTTGCAAACCGGCCTGGCCGATGATGTGTATGCCGGTGCTGCCAATGAAAACCTGAAATGGGAAACCACATCGGCTTACAATGCCGGTCTTGACCTGGCCCTTTTCAAAAACCGGCTTACGCTGAGTGTTGACGTGTATCAGAAGAAAACAGAAGACCTGCTGCAGTTTATTACCACTCCTGCTTCTACCGGATTTGAACGTCAGTTGCGCAACTCCGGATCTGTACAGAACCGGGGTATAGAAGTGCAGCTTGGTGGTGATATTATCAAAGGCAGGAATTTTGAGTGGTCTGCCAATTTCAATATTGCGTTCAACCGTAACAAGATCCTTAGCCTGGGCAGTGATGTGCTGGAACAATATGCCGGTAATATCTCAACCGGTGATGCGCCCTTTATCCAGGTGGCCGGCAAGCCTATTGGAGCATTGTACGGATATGTGGAAGATGGTTATTATGACAATGAAGCCGAAGTGCGCAGTGATCCGATGTATGCAAATCAGTCTGATGCCATTATTAAACGCATGATCGGTGAGGTCAAATACCGCAATCTGGATAATGATCCTACTTCTATTTCAGTAACTGACCGCACGTTTATCGGCAATGTGAACCCTGACTACACATTTGGTTTCACCAACAATTTCAAATACGGCCGTTTTGATCTCAGCGTTTTCGTAAATGGGGTGCAGGGAAATGATATTGTGAACATGAACACACGCTTTAATGGCAATCTGGGTTCATTCAAAAATATTTCTTATGAAATGTATGAAACAGCCTGGGAAGCTGGCAAGGACAATAGCGAGGCCACCGGCCCCAAGATCATGCGTCAGTTCTGGCGTAATATGCTTTTCTCCCGCCGGTTCATTGAAGACGGTAGCTTCGTACGGATCAAGAATGTGACACTGGGTTATAATGTACCGGTTTCATTCCTTAAAGGAGTTACGTCTATTCGTGTTGCATTTGGTGTAAATAACCTGTACACCTTTACCAACTACTCAGGCTTTGACCCGGAAATGAACAGTTATGGCGACAATCCTGCTTTGTTTGGTGTGGACCTGGGTGGTTATCCCAATGCACGCACTTATAACCTAAGCATTCGCTGCAATTTTTAATGCCAAACCGAAAAAGAAGAAATCATCATGAAATATAGTATCAAATACCTGGTTGCTTCTGCCTTGCTTTTTACGATGCTGCTGGGAGTGTCGTGTAAAAAAGCACTGGAAGAGAAGCCCTATTCTTTCCTTTCTCCCGAAAATTTTTATCAATCGGAAAGTGATGCCAAAACAGCTATCAATGGCGTATACAATGTCCTGTACTCATGGGATATGTATATGCAGCCTTTCTGGAACCTGACTGTGCTGGATGATGACCATGTGTCGGGGGCCGATTGGTACCTGGGCACATCAGGCGCCGGCAACCCGCAGGGATACTGGGGGGTGGACGGTCCCTGGGTAGGTTGTTATTCTATGATCGCACGGGCCAATACCGTATTGGAAAATGTAAGTAAAATGGAAGGGAATATTGATCCTGATATCAAGAACCGTATTATGGGCGAAGCGCATTTTCTGCGTGGCTGGGCTTACTTTCAACTGGTGCAGTTATATGGTGGTGTGCCGATCAGATTGAAATCACTGGAGATCGATCAGGAATCAAGCAAACCCCGCGCTTCAGTAGTGGAAACCTACGAAGTGGTTTTTGAAGAATTAAAACAGGCAGAGACCCTCTTGTTTCCGCGCGGACATGAAAAGGCTGGTGAACTGGGACGTGCTACCCGCGGACTCGCGAAAGCATTTCTGGCCAAAGCCTATCTTACCATGGCATCAGGTGCTGTAACAGGTGGTACCATTACCGTGCGCGGTGGTCAGAACAACAATCTCTACGACTATCCCAAAAATGTAGTGGCCGGACTGGAAGGTGTGGATGCCCAATCTTATTTTGCTCTTGCCCGTGATAAGGCACTGGAAGTGATCCAAAGCAATGAATACAGTTTGTTTACCAGTTGGAAGGACCTGTGGAATAAAGCCAACCGCAACAAAGAAGAACATATGTGGGAAGTGCAGTCGCTGGCAGGTACAGCATTTATCAATAACCTGCATAACTATTTCTCTCCTTATTCCAGTTTTGGCCGTGGTGCTGTGTGGATGACCAACAATCATTACATGGATTATGAAGACCAGGACAAGCGTGTACTGGATGGAGTGGCACATAACTACCAGAGCAATACAAACTACCGTTACTATTATCCGTCCTGGCAGGCGAACCTTTACCAGGTGGTAAATGGTGTAACGTATAATAATAATGGTAATACAGATAACCGGGCCTATATCATCAAGTATGCATCAGTAGCAGACAGTACCGTTGCCAACAGCGATGCGTTTTATCCGCTCATGCGCTATTCAGAAGTGCTGCTGATGTATGCAGAGGCAGCCAATGAAGCATCCAATGGCCCCACTACTGAAGCATACAATTATCTGAATGAAGTGCGTGGCCGTGCCAATGCAACTGATGCACCTGCTGGTATGACACGCGATCAGTTCCGCAGTTTTGTAATTGCAGAAAGAGCCCGCGAGTTTGCACTGGAAGGCATACGCCGCTTTGATCTCATCCGCTGGGGCATTTACCTGGATGTGATGAATAAAATTCAGATAGGTCAGAATAATATTTCCAAAGTGAGGGCAGCGCGCAACCTGCTGTTGCCAATCCCGCAGGGAGAACTTAATAGTAACCGGGCCATTACTGCCAATAACCCCGGCTGGTAAACCAAAATTTTTCAAACAATAACCACTTGTTATATGAAACGAACACTTCAAACCTGTTTTTCTCCCACAGCACTGGTAGTTTTGCTGCTGATGTTGCTGGCAGTTGCCTGTAAAAAGGAGAAGCAGGAAGATACCAATCCACCCGTGATCACGGGAGTGACCAATCTGCTTGACAGGGGCAATATGCTGGAATCAGCCGATTTTGATGAATGGATCATCATCAAAGGCCAGCACCTGGCCACCACTTTTAAAGTGGATTTTAATGGAGAGATCGCGGCTGACTCACTGGTATATGCCAATGACAGCATCATTACTGTAAAGATCCCTAAAACACTTCCTGACCCCATTAATAATCCCATTACAGTATCTACTAAATACGGGACGGCTACATATAATTTCCGTATCCTTCAACCACCGCCGGTTATTACAGGATTTGATCCGGTGGCAGGGCCGGAAGGCACACAGGTAAACATCCTGGGCGATTTCTTTAATGGTGTTACCAGTGTTAAGTTCAATGATGTGGAAGTTCCCATCATTTCAAAAGCCAAATCAACTATCACCGTACAGGTGCCACAGGGACAGACATACGGTTATGTATATGTAACTACACCGGTGGGTACGGCGAAATCAGAAAAAGTATTCGGATTTAAATTAGTTGTATACGATGATGCGCTGGCCAGTGGTTGGTCCAATACATCCTGGAGCACTGCAACAGACTATGCGCATGCTGATACAGTAAGAAGAGGGGCCTATGCACTGAAATCACCATTTACAGGAGCCTGGGGCGCAGTGCGTGTAACCAAATCCGGGTCTGCAATTGATCTGGCCGGTTATAGCGGTGTGAAATTTTCTATCTATGGCGGCGAAGGCTCAGAAGCCAAGAAAGTAAAACTGCTGATCAATGGCGTCACAGCTACCGGCTATACGGTTACGCTTAAAGCTGGTCAATGGACCGATTTCCAGTTACCGCTTTCATCATTGGGCAATCCCACTACATTGAGCACACTCACCTTTCAGGAGTTCAGTGGTATAAAACAACTGGTCTACTTTGACGATATTGGGCTTTATTAATTGTATCTATCAATAAGCATGGTTCAAACAGGGAATAAGCAATCGAACAGCATCCGGCTCCTGCTAACAGGAGCAATGCTGTTATGTACCGGTTTGCTGCAGGCGCAGAAACCTTCCGATCCATCAGCTACAGTGGAAGCGCGCCACTTGTTTGCTGGTCTTGATCAGTTAAGTAAAGCGCATACTCTTTTTGGTCATCAGGATGCGCTAGCGTATGGTGTGGGATGGAAAAGGATCAGTGGCAATAGTGATGTAAAGAATGTGACAGGCGATTATCCGGCGGTATATGGTTGGGACCTGGGATTGCTGGAGTTGGATTCTTCCCGCAATCTCGATGGCATTCCTTTTAACCTGATACGTGATTATATCAGGCAGGGTTACGACCGTGAAGGAGTCATCACTATCAGTTGGCATTTACGAAATCCGCTTAATCTTGAGTCAGCCTGGGATACTGCTGCAGGAAGTGTACGCGCCATACTTCCGGGAGGTGCAAAACATGAAGTGTACAGCAACTGGCTGGATAAGCTGGCAGATTACCTGGGAAGTTTAAAAGGAAGTAATGGAAAATCCATTCCTGTTCTGTTTCGCCCCTTTCATGAATTGACCGGCAACTGGTTCTGGTGGTGCCGCAATGTTTGCACGCCTGAAGAGTTTATTGCCCTGTGGCGTTTCACTGTACAATACCTGCGTGATACAAAAGGATTGCACCAGCTTTTATTTGTGTACAATACTGCTGAATTTAAAGATGCGGCTGATTTCCTGCTTTGCTATCCCGGAGATGATGTGGTGGATGTGCTCAGTTTTGATATGTATCAGCATGGAGATAATCGGGCAGCTTTCAGCAATGAAGCCCGGCGCCGCTTAGCCATCATCTGTGAACTGGCCAAAGACAAAAAGAAGATAGCTGCTTTTGCAGAAACAGGGTATGAAGCTATTCCCGATGCTAGTTGGTGGACAGAAGCATTGCTGCCTGCCCTGCGTGGATTGCCGGTAGCCTGGATACTTGTTTGGCGTAACCACGGTTATATGCCAAAAGAAAAAAAGATGCACCATTATGCGCCATACAAAGGACATCCCTCTTCCACCGATTTTATAAAATTTTATCACGATCCCCAGATGATGTTTGAACGAAAACTGCGGGCTCAGCACATTTACAGGCAATGATATGAAGCTACAGTTGATTGACATGCTGATCATGCTCGCCTACCTGATCACGATGGTAGTGGTGGGCTTCTGGATGAGAAAAAGAGCCAGGCTTAATAAAGAAAGTTATCTGATGGGAGGTAAGTCGCTTCCCTGGTATATGCTGGGATTGAGTGATGCCAGCGATATGTTTGATATCAGCGGCACTATGTGGATGGTGGCCCTCTGTTTTGTATATGGTATGAAAAGTATCTGGATACCCTGGCTGTGGCCGGTATTCAACCAGGTATTCATGATGATGTTTTTGTCAAAATGGTTAAGGCGTTCTAATGCCAATACCGGAGCAGAATGGTTGAACACACGTTTTGGCACAACCGGCAAAGGTGTGCGGGGTGCTCATAGCGTGGTGGTAATATTTGCGCTCATTGGTTGCTTTGGTTTTCTGGCTTATGGATTTATCGGACTCGGAAAGTTCATTGAGATCTTTGTGCCCTGGGAAGCAGTGAGTGGTTATATCCCCTTTGATGTAGCTCCTGCCTATGTTCCGCATTTTTATGGCATCGTGTTCACGCTGTTTGCCATGTTCTATTCCATTATCGGCGGTATGCACAGCATTGTACTGGGTGATTTTATCAAGTATATGATCATGATCGTCGCCTGTGTATCAGTAGCGGTGATCGCAATGACGCATCTGCATGGGCATGGTGGGCAACTGCAGGTACCCGATGGCTGGCTCAATCCGTTCTTTGGCTGGAATCTGGGGCTCGACTGGAGCACCACAACCATACCGGAAGCCAATCAAAAAATTGCCGATGATGGTTTCGGCCTGTTTGGCCTTTTCTTTATGATGATGCTGTTCAAAGGCATTTTTGCCAGTCTTGCAGGCCCGGCGCCTAACTATGATATGCAAAAGATACTGTCTACCCGCTCACCCAAGGAAGCCAGTAAGATGACAGGTTTTGTATCGATCATTTTGTTGCCTGTCCGCTACTCTATGATCATCGGGTTGACAGTACTGGCTTTGTTATATTATAAACAAATGAAGCTGACCGGTGCTGATGGTACCGACTTTGAACGGATATTGCCAGCTACGATCAATGAATTTTTACCGGCAGGCATTATGGGGCTTGTGCTTACCGGTTTGCTTGGAGCATTTATGGGCACTTTTTCGGGAACGCTCAATGCAGCGCAGGCATATATCATCAACGATGTATACCTGCGTTATATCAATCCTTCGGCCAGCAACAAGAAAGTGATCCGGGCCAATTACCTGGTAGGCATTATAGTAGTGGCGATTGGTATTATACTCGGTTTTTTTGCACATGATGTAAATAGTGTGCTGCAATGGATCGTAGGTGGATTATACGGTGGTTATATAGCTGCCAATCTTTTCAAATGGTACTGGTGGCGTTTTAATGCACATGGTTTTTTCTGGGGCATGGCCAGTGGTATCGCAGGAGCGCTGGTATTCCTTAAAGTATTCGACGGCTTGTTCCTTTATATCTGGCCCGTACTGTTTTTGATATCTGTTGCCGGATGCCTGATCGGTACCTATACAGCTCCGCCTACAGATATGGAAACGCTGAAATCGTTTTACAAAACAGTAAGACCATGGGGCTTCTGGAAGCCGGTGCATAAGCAGGTGGTTGCTGAAGATCCTTCATTTGAACCTAACCGGCGATTCAAGCTCGATATGTTCAATGTGGTGCTGGGCATTATTGCACAATGTTGCCTCACGCTTTTACCTATGTATATCGTATTGTGGATGAAACTTCCCCTGCTGATCACGATCGCTATACTGACAGTGATCGTTATTATCCTTAAAAAAACCTGGTGGAATAAACTTGAAAACTAAATAACCTTATTACATGAATAAGCAGTTTAAAGAAAGAATGCAGATGCTGGTGGAAGATTATGAACAGCTTCTGAAACGGGAGAATAAAAAACTTGAATCTGTACACGGGCTCTATCACCGGTATCTTCATCCGGTATTGAGTGCCGAGCATGTGCCGCTGACCTGGCAATATGATTTTAATCCTGCTACCAATCCACGCCTCTTGCTGCGCAACGGGATCAATTCAGTGCTCAATGCCGGAGCTATCAAATGGAATGGAAAGTATCTGCTGATGGCACGTGTAGAAGGGTATGACCGCAAATCATTTTTTGGTATTGCAGAAAGTCCAAATGGTACAGACAACTTTGTGTTCCGGGATACGCCTGCTATCATTCCTGAAACAGATGAACCGGATAGCAACGTATATGATATCAGATTGGTAGAGCATGAGGATGGTTGGGTATATGGATTGTTTTGCACAGAGCGCCGGGCAAAAGATGTTCCGGAAACAGATCAGTCGTCTGCTGTAGCGCAGTGCGGTATTGTTCGCACCCGTGACCTTATTAACTGGGAACGCTTACCTGACCTGGTAACGCCCTCTCCTCAGCAGCGTAATGTAGTGCTGCATCCGGAGTTCGTAAATGGTAAATATGCTTTTTATACGCGTCCGCAGGATGGCTTTATTGAAGCCGGCAAAGGAGGTGGTATCGGATTTGGATTGGCCGATGATATTACCCATGCAGTGATCAAGGAAGAACTTATTGTTGACCCCAAAGTGTACCATACAGTATATGAATTGAAGAACGGTTCAGGCCCTGCACCTTTGCGTACTCCGCATGGATGGTTGCACCTGGCGCATGGTGTGCGCAACACAGCCGCAGGCCTTCGTTATGTATTGTATATGTTCATGACTGATCTGCATGATCTGACAAAGGTGATCTACAAACCTGCGGGTTATTTCCTGGCACCTGAGGGCATGGAACGGATAGGCGATGTATCAAATGTTGTTTTCAGCAATGGCTGGATACTGGATGATGACGGCACTGTATTCATTTACTATGCTTCTTCCGATACACGCATGCATGTGGCCACTACCACACTTGATACATTGATTGATTATGTGATCAATACTCCGGCCGATGAATTTACTTCTGCTGCTTCAGTAAAACGTATTCAGGCACTGGTGGCAGCAAATAATGATTTTAAAGAATGGCTGATGCCGGATGCAACACCAGGAATAAAGGCGTACAAATTATCAGAATGATCATGTTGCGTCTTTTCAAGAACCTTACGTTCTGGGTTTTGCTGGCTATTGTTTCAGGCGTTTTGGTGGGCCATTATTTTCCCCAGATAGCTGCTTACCAGGTATTGCCCCGCTCATACCAGTTTCATTTGCTGGGACAGGAGCTGAATTTTAAATCGAGTTTCAGTGAACTGCTTGGATCAGGTTTTATCAGCATCGTGAAACTGTTTATTAACCCCATTATCTTTCTGACGATCACACTGGGCATTCTCAGCATGGGTAATCTGAAGAAAGTAGGTCGTGTTGGGGCAAAAGCGTTATTATATTTTGAAGTGGTCACCACTTTCGCACTGATTATCGGGGTGGTTGTGGCTTTGTTGATACAGCCTGGTAGCGGTGTAGATACTTCTGCAGTGAAAGGTGCTGATATTTCTGCGTATACCAAAAAGGGAAATGGTTTTAGCTGGTGGCAATTCCTCAAAGACAATTCTACTTTACAGGTATTGCTGGCGGCATTAGTGCTGGGCATAGTACTCAGCCAGATGAAGAAAACAGAACGCCTTGTAAAGATCATGCATACAGCGTCCCGTTATATATTCAAGGGATTGCACCGCGTGATGTTGCTGGCTCCTGTTGGCGCATTTGGCGGGATGGCATATACGATCAGCAAATTTGGGATTGATACTTTATTGCCGCTTGGCAAACTTATGATTACGGTATATATCACCATGGCCGTATTTATTTTCCTGGTACTGTATTTTATTTTACGGATGTATAAGGTGAACCTGCTCCGTTTTCTGAAATATATCCGGGAGGAATTATTGATCGTATTAGGCACTTCATCATCAGAAGCTGCACTGCCTTCACTGATGGAGAAGCTGGAACGGATGGGATGTTCCAAATCCATAGTCGGCCTGGTAGTTCCTACAGGCTATTCCTTTAACCTGGACGGAACCACTATCTATTTGTCCATGAGCATGATATTCATGGCGCAGGTATTTCATGTACACATGAGCTTTGAGCAGATTGCGGCCGTCATTGGCATACTTATGCTCACTTCAAAAGGCGCAGCGGGCGTTACCGGCAGTGGTTTTGTGGTGCTGGCTTCCACTCTTACAGCAATTAAAGTGATACCGGTGGAAGGACTGGCTTTATTGCTGGGCGTTGACCGGTTCATGTCTGAAGCCCGTGCTATCACCAACTTCATTGGGAATGGAGTTGCAACCATCTGGCTGGCCAATAATGAAAAGGAATTTGATCACGATAAAATGGAGAAAGCCTTTTCACGTGTATATGAAACGGAAGATATTATCACCGATAATATAGAAGCGGATACGGTGGCAGATGATAATTGTAATAAGAAATGACCGGCAATATTTTTTCGCGAAAGGCAATTAGTGCCGTTCAAATCCGCTCCGTTTCACTTCTATCTCTTTGCAGTTAATTGATCATGCCCTCAATTCCACTTTGAAAGCAAGACTGAAATAAGAAAGATAATGTCCGCGCTGGTTGATCGAATCTGCGTTCCATTCATGCCCGAAAGTAAAGGGATGCTGGTTGTCGCAGGCGGCTTCTCCAAGCCCTACCAATGCATTGTGGGTCTTTACGCGGAATCCATAAGTAGATTGTTTTTTTAATTCCAGGGTCGGAAGTGAAAAACGGATCCATTTATGATGATCTTCTTTTTCTACTGCCAGTGTGCACTGGCCAAGTGAAGGGCCCCAGGTTTTATTGATGGGGTCAAATTCGTGTAAGCTGAGCTGGATATCGCCGGGGTATTGCACAGCGGAGGCAAACAGTTGGATATTGTCCAATTGCCCTTCAGCAGGGCAGATAAAAGTTTGTCCTCCGAAATGATCGGTTGGGTCGGTGTGGAGATGGCCGATCCATAGGGTCGTGTTGTTTTCCACCTGTGTGAGCACCGGGCGGGGATGGCTGCCAGCTTTGAATGTATCCATATCTATTGTTTTTTAAGTAGTTAAATAAAACACTATCAGGGCAGCTTGGTCGATAGGAAAGAACTGAAAATAGAACTGATTAAGCACGGCATTTATTGTGCCGGTCTGAGAGAAAGAGCAGATCAAAATAAGGATCGCCAAGGGCGCAAAGGATACGCCAGGAACGCAAAGGATGTGCTTGCGCTCCTGGCGTATCCTTTGCGCCCTTGGCGATCCAACCTATGGCCACTGTGCATTAATTTCCAAAGCATAAACCACCTGTTTTCCTTAAATTGGAGGGACTATGGGGTGTGTTATGGCCATTATGTGGATAACCCCGGGTTGGCAGGTGAAAAGATGGTGAAGAAAGAAAAATCTATATAAAACCACCGGGGATTGATGATTGAGGTCTATTTTCGCCTTCTGACTACGGGAACATTCCGATAACACAGAGATAATATTTTCTTAAAGCAAGGCTGGAATACCGCCCCCAAAGTCATTGGTGCATAACTAATGGTTTAAATCTTTTATCGCTATAACTGAACGATGGACCTGACCAACCTGAATAAAGACCGCAAGCAAAAAAGAAGATCTTCGTTAGACCTCGGCACAATGGTATACGGTAAAGTACCCCCACAGGCAAAAGACCTGGAGGAAGCTGTGCTTGGGGCTATTATGCTCGAAAAAAATGCGTTTGATATAGTGATCGAGATCCTGAAGCCTGAATGTTTTTATGTGGAAGCCCACCAACGCATTTTCCATGCCATCCAAAGCCTGGCGAACAAAAGCCAGCCCATCGATATCCTGACCGTAGCAGAAGAACTGCGCAGCAAAGATGAATTGGAAATGGTAGGCGGTGCTTATTACGTGACCAAACTCACCAATTCCGTTGTTTCTGCTGCACACATTGAAGCGCATTCCAGGATCATTCTTCAAAAATTCATTCAACGTGAATTGATCCGTATCAGCGGTGAGATCATCGGCGATGCCTATGAAGATACTACAGACGTATTCGATCTCCTGGATGATGCAGAAAGCAAATTGTTTGAGATTACCAACAACCACCTTCGTAAAGATTATAACTCTATCGATACCGTTCTGGTAAATACCATCAAGCGGATCGAGGACCTGCGTCAGCGCAATGAAGATGTGACCGGTGTGCCGAGCGGTTTTGCAGGACTTGATCGGGTGACCTACGGATGGCAGAACACTGACCTTATCATTCTGGCAGCCCGCCCTGCGGTAGGTAAAACAGCTTTCGCGCTTAACCTTGCCCGCAATGCAGCGATGCACCCTACCAAGCCAACACCAGTTGCTTTGTTCTCCCTGGAAATGAGCGCCGGCCAGTTGGTGCAAAGGATACTTTCTGCAGAAAGCGAAATATGGCTGGAAAAGATCGCGCGTGGTAAAATGGAAGAGCATGAAATGAAACAATTGTATGCCCGCGGTATTCAACGACTGGCGCAGGCTCCTTTGTTTATTGATGATACACCAGCGCTCAACATCTTTGAACTGCGCGCCAAATGCCGCCGTTTGAAGAACAAGCACAATATTGGCATGATCATTATCGACTACCTGCAATTGATGAGCGGAACAGGTGAAGGCAAGAGCACCAACCGTGAGCAGGAGATCAGTAATATTTCCCGTAACCTCAAAGGCCTTGCAAAAGAGCTAAACGTTCCGATCATCGCTCTTTCACAGTTAAGCCGGGCAGTGGAACAAAGAGGTGCGAAAGAAGGAAGCCGCGTTCCTCAACTGAGTGACCTTCGTGAATCAGGTGCTATTGAACAGGATGCCGACATGGTAATGTTCCTCTACCGTCCCGAATATTATGATGTAACACAAAGCGCCGAAGGTGAGAACATCAAAGGTCTTACAGAGGTAAAGATCGCCAAGCACCGTAACGGTTCACTGGAAACAGTGAAGCTGAAAGCCCTGCTGCATATTCAGAAATTTGTTGGCTGGGATGAAGATCCTTACAGTGGCATCGGATTGCCGTCTGGCGGTTGGCGCCCTGTGGAAGACAGTGGTGGTGGCGGTGAAAAATTATATATTCAAACCGGCAGCCGTATGAATGACCTGCAGGATGATGAAGATGCTCCTTTTTAGTTAATAAAGAAGATAAATGATAGCAGTCCAATGATTCATTGGACTTTTTTATTTTTACAGCAATGGCTTTACCCTTTTTTTATATTTCCAACTATGATACAGCACAGAAAGAGATCGTGCTGGACGAGGACACGTCAAGGCATGTGGTGCAGGTGCTGCGGATGAATGCAGGAGAGAAACTCAATCTTACAGATGGCAAAGGGCATTTACTTACAGCAGTAATAAAAGACGATCATAAAAAACACTGCGTGGTGGAAGTGGAGCAAACTGACCTGGCAAATATGCCGGCCAGGAAAGTGACTATTGCCATATCCCTATTAAAGAATACCAACCGCTTTGAATGGTTTTTAGAGAAAGCAACGGAACTGGGAGTAACGGAGATCATTCCATTACTATGCATAAGAACGGAAAAAGAAAAGTTCAGGCACGACAGATTGCAACAAATACTTGTAAGTGCCATGCTGCAATCGCAGCAGGTATGGTTGCCGGTATTGCATGAACCGGTAGCGTATGAATTATTATTTCGCCAGGAAGAATTGCAGGCTGTTCAACATAAATACATTGCCCATTGCGAAGAAGGACAAAAACAGGAACTGGCAAGTGTATTGGCCGACACAGCAGACAGCCGCATCATCCTGATAGGCCCAGAAGGTGATTTTACACCTGAAGAGATCAGCCTGGCACTGGCCGCTCATTTCAAACCTGTGAGCCTGGGAGAAACCAGGTTGCGTGCTGAAACAGCGGGAGTGGTAGCAGCTACCTTACTTTGCCTGGTCTGAATCAATATCCTCAGGCCTTTCTTCCAATCTTGGTTGATTGAGCTTCACTACTCTTCTTGCAGCTTTTTTCATCATCACCATATTCAACACTTCTACAATAAAGGAGAAGGCCATACCGAAATAGATATAGTTTTTAAGGTGCAGTTCATGCGCGCTCTCACTGTCCCAACCTTCGATCACCAGGCTAAGACCGATCATTACAAGAAATGATAGGGCCAGCATTTTTAAAGTGGGGTGTTTCTGTATAAAAGAAGAGATGGCAGGACTGAAAAGAAACATGATGGCCATGGCGATCACCACTGCTGCAATCATGATGGGAACATGCTGCGCAGTGCCACCGGCTGTGATAATGCTGTCGAATGAGAACACTGCATCGATCACCATGATCTGTACAACAGCCTGGCCAAAGCTCAATGGTTTTTTCTTTATGGCCGTTTCATGCATATCATCCCCACCTTCGAGCTTATGGTGTATTTCCCGCACTGATTTATAAATAAGGAACAGGCCACCAACCAGCATCACGAGGCTGGCCAGGTCAAAACCTTTATCGAATAAAGTGAATACAGCTTTCCCTTTTTGTTTCAATAACCATCCCAATGCCAGCAATAAAAGGCTGCGGGAAATAATGCCTGTGATCATCCACAGGCGGCGCGCCGCTTTTTGATCTTTACCAGGAAGACGGTTAAGAATGATGCTGACAAAAATGACATTATCAATGCCCAGTACTACTTCCAGGATAACCAGGATAAAAAAGCTGATGATGCTTTCGCTCGTAAATAAATGTTCCATTGTGGTGATTGCAAATGTTGGTTTAACGCCTTAAGCCGGTTGAATTACTTTAATGTGTGGCAAATTCTTTTTACAATGGCAGGCCCTTCATAGATAAACCCTGTCCATACCTGTACCAGGGAGGCGCCGGCATTCAATTTTTCTTTGGCATCATCGCCAGTAAAAATACCTCCTGAAGCGATGATCGGGATTTGTCCGCCTGCTTTCTGGGAAATATAAGCTACCAGGTCGGTAGCTCTTTGCCTCACCGGTTTTCCGCTGAGGCCACCTGCACCAATAGCTTCAAGTTTGTCTGCAGGGGTTTTCAATCCTGCACGGTTGATGGTGGTATTGGAACAAACCAATCCATCCAGTTTTATTTCCAGTGAAAGATCGATCACATCATCTACCTGGTCTATGGTAAGATCAGGTGCTATTTTCAGCAGGATAGGTTTGGCAACTGCCTTACCATTATTGATCATCTGCAAATGACGCAATATTTTACCCAGTGATTCTTTTTCCTGCAGTTCACGCAAGCCGGGAGTATTGGGGCTACTGACGTTCACCACAAAATAGTCTACATAAGGATGCAGTTCGCGGAAGCAGCTATCATAATCCTTCCACGCTTCTTCATTTGGTGTTACTTTATTCTTGCCGATATTTCCGCCGATGATGAGGCGGGGTTTATCAGCAGAACGGTTTTCAACCTGCTGCTTCCATTTCTTCAATCGCTCAGCTACCCGCTTCACCCCATCATTATTAAATCCCATCCGGTTGATCAATGCCTGATCATCGGGCAGGCGGAATAAACGGGGCTTATCATTTCCGGGTTGAGGCAAAGGCGTTACGGTACCGATCTCTACAAAACCAAATCCCAGTGCTTCCAGTTCGCGGAGATAGCGGGCGTTTTTATCAAACCCTGCACCAAGTCCAACAGGATTTTTGGGACGAAGGCCGGCAACAGACCACTTGCTTTTACCCATTGGCTTTGGGCTGAAGGCAGCAGCAAGAAGCGCACGGCCAATGCCAAGACTGCATAGCAGCTTAAGGAAGTTCATAGTAAAATAATGCACCCCTTCTGTAGGAAATAAAAACAGGAAACGCCTGATCAGATTGTACATAATGCTGCGAAGATAATTCAAGTTAAGGGCCGGGTTTGGTTAGTATGAAAACTGTGAGTAAATTTGGGATAGAAAGTTGCATAAACAACCATTTAGGTATTTAAAATAATAAACATGCAAGAAGCATATATAATCGCCGGATACCGTACTGCTGTTGGTAAAGCCAAAAGAGGCGGGTTCCGTTTTTACCGTCCCGATGATCTGGCAGTGGAAGTGATCAAAGGCCTGATGGCTTCTGTGCCGCAACTGGAAGCCAGCCGCGTGGATGATGTGATCGTAGGTAATGCGGTACCGGAGGCTGAACAGGGCTTGCAGTTTGGGCGCATCATTTCTGCAAGGGCATTGGGATTTTCAGTGCCGGGTGTTACGGTGAACCGTTATTGCGCTTCAGGTCTGGAAACGATTGCCATGGCCACTGCCAAGATCCGCACAGGCCTGGCTGATTGCATTATCGCCGGTGGCACGGAAAGCATGAGCCTGGTGCCCACAGCAGGATGGAAAACCGTGCCTGCTTATTCTATTGCAAAAGAGGATCCTGATTATTACCTGAGCATGGGGCTCACGGCTGAAGCAGTTGCAAAAGAATACAACGTGAGCCGCAAGGACCAGGACGAGTTTTCCTATCAATCACATCGCAAAGCCATTCATGCCATTGAGAACGGCTATTTCAAATCGGGCATTCTCCCTATCAATGTGGAAGAAGTATATCTTGATGAAAAAGGCAAAAAGCAAAAAAGAAATTATGTAGTGGATACGGATGAAGGTCCCCGTGCAGATACATCGCTGGAAGTGCTGGCCAAACTGAAGCCTGCATTTGCAGCAGGCGGAGTGGTTACGGCAGGCAATTCATCACAAACATCCGATGGTGCTGCTTTTGTGATCGTGATGGGTGAAAAGATGATGAATGAATTGGGCTTGAAACCTATCGCACGGCTGGTAGCCTGCGCTTCGGCCGGTGTGCATCCTCGCATCATGGGTATTGGCCCTGTGGCTGCGATCCCCAAAGCATTGAAGCAGGTGAATATGAGCCTGAATGATATTGACCTCATTGAATTGAATGAAGCGTTTGCTTCGCAATCACTGGCCGTGATCCGTGAGGTAGGGCTTGACCCGGCAAAAGTAAATATCAACGGCGGTGCCATTGCACTGGGGCATCCTTTGGGTTGCACCGGTTGCAAGCTGACCATTCAGATCGTGAATGATATGAAACGGCTGAACAAGAAATACGGAATGGTAACAGCCTGCGTAGGTGGCGGGCAGGGAATTGCCGGCGTGATCGAAAATTTATAATGGCAAAACCATTACGGCTTTTCTACTACTCAATAAAGTCACGCATTTCTACTATTTGTCCATTGTATTTTCCCGATTTATGGGATTAAGGCGCAATATTTGATACAAAGCGGGCGAGTCTTTGTTCAATATCCATAAGAAGCCAAAACCAACTATAATGGACAGAAGAGCCTTCCTCACTGCCAGGCGTGTAAGAAAGACAGCGCTCCCACCTGCTGCCAGTTTCCGTACAGAATCCGGATTGAATCCTTATCAGGGGCCCTGGACCCGCAATGAAGCCCAACATTTATTAAAGCGGACGATGTTCGGTTCTGTAAAAACAGATATTGATCATTTCGCTTCACTTGGCATGGAAGAGGCAGTGGATGAATTGCTGAATCCCATCGCTGCTTTACCTACGCCTCCTGTAAATGATTATTCGCAGGACACTCCCGATCCTGCTGTGCCGGCAGGCACTACCTGGATCAATGATCTCAGCAAAGACGAAGAACTGAATATAGCCCGCCAGTCTTCTTTCAAAAAATGGTGGGCAGGGGTAATGCTTAACCAGGACCGCAGCATCAGGGAAAAACTGACTTTGTTTTGGGCCGATCATTTTGGTACGGAAACCAATACTATCAGGGCCGCTCATTTTATTTACAAGCATAATGACCTTCTCCGCAAAAACTGTCTCGGCAATTTCCGGCAACTGGTAAAAAATGTGACCATTGATCCCGGCATGCTGATCTATCTGAATGGCTATTTGAATGCAGCTTCAGCACCGGATGAGAACTATGCGAGGGAACTGATGGAATTGTTTACGCTTGGCAAAGGCCCCACTGTTGCTTATACAGAACCCGATGTGAGGGAAGCTGCTAAAGTGCTTACAGGCTGGAGGATAAATCCTGACACGTTTGAAGTTTATTTTGATGACACAGAGCACGATGCTACCAATAAAACTTTTTCTTCCTACTATAACAGTACCACTATCACAGGCCGTGCCGGTGCTGATGGCGCGCAGGAAACGGATGACCTGATCACCATGCTTTTTACCAAGCAGGAAGTATCAAAATATATCTGCCGTTGCCTCTACCGCTGGTTTGTGTATTATAAAATAGATGCAGCTACTGAAGCAAATGTGATCACACCGCTGGCAGCTATTTTCCGCACCAGCAATTACGAGATCAAACCTGTACTGGATGTCCTTTTCAAAAGTGAACATTTCTATGATGTACTGAATCAGGGATGCCTGATCAAAAGCCCGGTTGACCAGGTGATCGGCTGCATGCGTGAATTCAATGTAGTATTTCCTCCGGCGGCAACGGAGTATGATGATACGTATGCCATGTGGAACTATCTGCGCAACTGGATGACTTCAATGGGCCAGAATATCGGTGATCCGCCTGATGTATCGGGCTGGCCGGCTTATTACCAGGAACCCGCTTTTCATGAAATGTGGATCAATCATGATACGCTTCCCAAACGCAACCAGTTTACCGATGTGATGACATGGAATGGTTATACAAAAAATGAAAAAACGATCATCATCGATGTGATCGCTTTTACCAAAACCCTTTCCAATCCCGGCGATCCCAATGCGCTGGTGAGTGATGCACTGGCTGTGCTGTATCGCGTTCCTATTTCAGATACGTCCAAGCAGACCATTAAGCAATCCATTTTGCTGAGCGGGCAAACACAGGATTATTACTGGACGAATGCATGGAATGGTTATCTGGCAGACCCGACCAATATGCAGGCAATGACGATCATCGGCAATCGCCTGAAAAGTTTTTATCAATACCTGATGAACCTGTCCGAATACCAATTATCCTAAAACCATCTTATGAGAAGAAGAGATTTTCTGAGAAATACCTTACCGGCCGCAGCCGTATTGCCTGCGGTGGTGGATGGGTATTCCATCAAAGCATTTGCCGCAAATTCTCCTTTGTTGCAGGCCCTGATGAACCCCACAACAGATACGGACCATGTGCTGGTGATCGTGCAACTAAGCGGCGGGAATGATGGATTGAACATGGTGATCCCTGTTGCCAACTACAGCAATTATTATAATGCCAGAAGCAATGTGGCCATTGCAGAAAATAAAATATTGAAACTCGATGGCTATGCCAATACAGGATTGCATCCGGCGATGACAGGAATGCAGGCGCTTTATAATACCGGTAAATTGAATATTGTGCAGGCAGTGGGTTATCCATCTCCCAACTTCTCTCATTTCCGCGCTACGGATATATGGATGAGTGGTTCTGCCAGTGATGAGGTAGTGAGCACTGGCTGGGCAGGGCGTTACCTTAACACAGAATATCCCAATTTTCCCGAAGGATATCCCAACAGCACCATGCCCGATCCACTGGCCATTCAGATCGGTTCCATCACTTCACTGACCCTGCAGGGGCCTGCGATGAATATGGGCATGAGCATTACCAATCCAACCAGTTTTTATAACCTGATCAATAATGTGATCGATCCTGCTCCGGACAACCCGATGGGTTATGAGCTTACTTATATCCGCACCATCGCCAATCAGACCAACAAATTTGCACAACGGATCATTGCTGCTGCAGGCCAGGTGACACAGCAGGCAGCTTACCCGGAAAACAATTCGCTGGCCGATCAGTTGAAGATCGTAGCAAGGTTAGTGAAAGGAGGTTTGAAAACAAGGATCTATATGGTAGGTATGGGAGGGTTTGATACGCACTCTTCACAAGTGGAAGCTGCTGATACGTCCATCGGTACACATGCCACTTTATTAAAAACTTTATCGGATGCTGTTAAGGCTTTTGTAGATGATTGCCAGTTTCTCGGTGTGCAAGACCGTGTGATGGGTCTGACGTTCTCTGAATTCGGGCGCCGCATTAAATCCAATTCCAGTATGGGCACTGACCATGGAGCTGCAGCGCCGATGTTTATTTTTGGTAAACAGGCGATACCCGGTGTAACAGGTAATAACCCTTCCATTCCGGGAGGAGCTTCTGTGCAGGATAATATTCCATTTCAATATGATTTCAGAAGCGTGTATGCGTCCATCCTGGAAAAATGGTTTTGCGTACCACCGGCTACGCTGGAAACTATCCTGTTCAGAAATTTCCAAAGCCTTAATATTGTAAGCGATGCAAGCTGTAAAGGAACAGGCATTGATGATCCCAATCAAACAGCCGGTGATGAACTGATCACGAATTATCCTAATCCATTTACCAGCTCTACTACAATTAAATACAAAACAAAAGGCGGACATACCCTGGTGCAGGTGATCGATATGCTGGGCCGGGTGGTGCGTACGCTGGTGGACAGTGATCTGCGGACTACAGGAAGTTTCACTACCACATTTGATAGTGGTGGATTGCCATCAGGCGTATATTATGCAAGATTGCAAAATGAGGCAATCCAGCAAGTGAGACCGATGTTGAAGGTGAGGTAGCGCGAGGCCGTTCATAATAAAGAGAAGATAAGGCTGCTGAAAATTGTGTAATATAGCAGTCATGGAACCCATCATAAGCATCCGCCATCTCTCCAAAAATTATGGTACCAAATCAGTACTGCAGGATATTAATCTTGATGTTTACCCCGGCCAGGTGATTGGTTATATCGGCCCGAATGGAGCGGGTAAAAGCACTACCGTAAAAATTTTATGCGGACTTCTTACCGATTACCAGGGAACGGTGACGGTAAAGGGTTTGGATGTGAAGCAGAATACGCTGGAAGTAAAGAAGCAGATCGGTTATATACCTGAACAAGCAGAGTTGTATGATGTGTTAACGCCTAATGAATATTTGCGGTTTACCGGGATCTTGTATGGTTTGGATGAAGAAACCTGTGCAGAGCGTATACAAAAGATCATGTCGGCATTTGGAATGGAGGGGAATATCAATCAGCGCATGGACACTTTCAGTAAGGGCATGCGCCAGAAAGTGCTGATCGCTTCGGGATTACTGCATAACCCCGGTATCATTATCCTGGATGAACCATTGAGCGGGCTGGATGCCAACAGTGTGATCATTATGAAAGAGCTGATCAGCCGCCTTGCCAAAGATGGAAAGACGATCTTTTATTGCAGTCACATGATGGATGTAGTGGAGAAAGTAAGTGACCGCATCGTACTGATCAATGGAGGAAAGATCGTTGCCGATGGAAGTTTTGACCAGTTGAAACAACAGGAAGGCAATAAAAGCCTTGAACAGATATTTGCTTCCCTCACTGCCACCGATTCCTTGTCTGCCACCGCAGAAGAACTGGCTAAAGCAATGGAGAGCCGGTTATGAATATCATCAACAAAGGATTCCTGAAACTTGCTTTGCTTCCTTCTCCTGTTTATAAAAAACTGGGTGTGGATCAACGTGCGCTATCGGCCATTCTTCGTATTAAATTAACGATGGACGACCGCAGGCCAAACACTTTGCAGCAGGCAAGGCAACAGGGATCTGATAAACAGGTTTCTTCTGCTACTATTTTTACGATGCTGATCAGTGCTGTATTCGGTGCGCTGTACCTGCTTTCATTTTATATCGGCAGCAATATTGTTACGGGCATGAGCTTTTATTTTTTCATGTTCTTCTTTATGCTGTCGGCCACATTGATCTCTGATTTTACTTCGGTGCTGATCGATGTGCGGGATACATTTATCATTCTACCCAAACCTGTAAATGACCGGACCGTGCTGATGGCCCGGCTGCTGCATATTTTTATTCATATCAGTAAGCTGGTATTGCCGATGGCATTGCCCGGCCTGATCTTTATAGGTGTTAAATATGGATTGCCCTCGTCTTTATGGATGCTGGTGATGATCTTCCTGCTCACCCTGCTGGCCATATTTTTTATTAATGCCGTCTACATTCTTATTCTCCGGATAACCACGCCGCAGAAATTCCAGCATGTGATCAGCTATTTCCAGATCGTGTTTGCCATTGTGATCTATGCCAGCTATCAGATATTGCCACGGATGATGGATACAAGCGGGTTGGCTACGTTTGATATTACCCAATATTCATGGGCCGCATTCTTACCGATGTACTGGATGGCAGTGGGCTGGGAAAGTCTGAGCAATTTTCAGTTTTCGGATAATGCCATCATTTTTACAATTGCGGGCATACTGCTGCCACTGGTATCTATCTGGATAGTGATCCGTTTTCTCGCGCCTTCGTTCAACAATAAACTGGCGCTTATCAATAGCACGGCCGACAATCAGAGTGCGGCAAAAAAGACAACTGTTGTCCGGCGGCACAGCCTGTCTGATAGGATCGGGAAGGCCGTGACCAGTACCGCAGCAGAAGCTGCAGGATTTTCCTTTGCCTGGAAAATGTCTGGCC
>Ga0180223_1000299_pt1 | contig 73778 bp, 83 predicted proteins | sample eDN5th30CKraftOP_FD_151337 | JGI IMG/M metagenome (GOLD analysis project Ga0180223, IMG submission 151337) | Enriched Organic Plus compost microbial communities from Emeryville, California, USA - eDNA 5th pass 30_C Kraft OP (version 2) (version 2) ...
TCAACCACTTGCCCTGAACCCGCTTGCGCAGAATGTACGTCTTGATACCACTGGCACCCATGCGGAGCCTCAGGCCGGGGACGATACCATCGGCCAGCTCAATCTGACCAGCCGCCGGCGCCTTGAGTCCTGCGATCTTCGCGTCCGTCAAACCTACTTTGTTCGCCATATGTACCTGCTACCTTAGGTAGCTTTTTGTAGTGGATACTGGCGAACATTTCAAGAACAATGCGGACTATGAATCGCAGATTTCCGCCATTTTTGGACACATGCGGACGCGCTAGGACCCTCTGATCATGGCTCTTAATCAGCGGGTCCTAGGTTCGAGCCCTAGTGCGTCCACCATTTTTCTTCCTTCATTATCAAGAGTTTACGTCGAGGCCGGCGACAAGCCTGAGCCGCGGGCGGCTCTCACTGTGACCATTTTTGTGACCTGGGCTTTCCAGCTTTTCCGGGCAGTTAGACTTTTTCGTGTCTGTGACCGGATTAATCAGCGGGTCTGTGCCCGGTAAAATCAGCTGGTCGGCATAAGGCTGGAGATGCTTCACCGACATGTGCGCATAACGCCGCACCATCGTCTCCGATTTCCATCCCCCCAGCTCCTGAAGCACCCAGGTGGGCACGTCATTCTGCCGGAGCCAGGTCGCCCAGGTGTGCCGCAGATCGTGCCAGCGGAAATCCTCGATCCCGCACGCCTTCAATGCCGCACGCCAGGTCCGCGTATTTGCATTGGCGAGGCGCTTGCCCCGAAATGTGAACACATGAACCGGATGCTTGCCCTTCTGCCGCCGTAACACGCCAAGGGCCGCCTCGTTCAGGGGCACGCCGAGCGCTTCCCCGTTCTTGGTCTCGCCATATCCGATCGTGACGATGCGCCGGGTCATATCGACCTGATCCCATCGCAGATGGAGTATGTTGCCCTGACGCAGGCCGGTCGACAAAGCGAACAGCACCACCTCGCGCTGGTGTTCAGGAAGCCGACCCATGAGCTCGGCGGCCTGATCATGGGTGAGAAACCGCACCCTGACCCGGCCACTGCGCGCATAGGTCTTGAACGCCGGCACATGCGCGATCCATTCCCATTCCCGCATCGCCTTCCGGAAGATCGCGCGGATGAGCGCGACATAGAGATCCTTGGTGCGATCGCTCTTGCGGGCGAAATGGCGCGATATGAGCCGGTCGATCATGTCCCTGCTCACCTGATCCAATGTCTTGCCACGCAGATGCTTGGTGAACCACCGGATCCGGCTCACATCGTCCCGGTAGGACTTCTTGTGTGCCTTCTCCTTCAGCCACCGCAAAGCCGCCTCGTCCCAGGTCCGTTTCGGCTTCTGCTTCAGCCTGGCAAGGTCCCACAGCTCGGCCTTCAGCTTGTCGTGAAATTCGAGCGCCTTTAGCCTGTCGGTCGTTCCAGTAGAGCGTCTAATGAGCGTTCCGTCAGGTGCTGTGAGCTTGACGTAATATTTTCCTGCACGTTTCCAGAGTGCCATAATGCCTCCTTTGTTGGGGCACTCGACTGCATTCGTGCGGACGCAGAATAGCCCGAGCGAATCCAGGCGACAAGTTCGCCTTCCAGAAAGCGCCACTGGCGCCCGACCCGGGCCGCCGGAATGCGCCCCTCGGCCAGCAAATTGCGGATGGTATTGGGGTGCACCTTGAGCAGCGCCGCCGCTTCCCGGATGGTCAGAACGCGCTCGGCTTCCTCGCCCATGGTCAGACCTGCAGCACCAGCTGCGCGGTCATGCCTTCCGCGTCGGGGAACAGCATGGCGCTGAGCGGACAGAAGGGATCGTCGATCCGCACCCGCCAATATTCACGGCCAGGCTCGCTACGCGACAGGCGCTCCCAGGCGTCACCGATATGCTGCCAGCCCAGCATGACCCGGAATGCCGGGGCGTGGTCGCTGACCCGGTTGTCGTTGGGAACCAGACGGATCGCGCGCTGGACGGAGAGGGTGTTGATCTCCCCTTCCCATCCGCCCTGCTTCGAGCGCCGGAAGCGGCCGATCGTCCGCTTGCGCGTCATGTACCGGCCTCCATGTCCTTGCGCGCCTTGGCAAAGGCGCGATCGCCGGCAAGGAAGCTGTCAAGCATGGCGGGCACAAGATCCGCCACTTCGGCCTTGTCGCCATAGGTCCGGTTGTAGATCGTCGCATAGTCGCCGAGCGCATGGGCGAGATCGGGCGTGATGGTGATGGCCAGTTTGACCGGTGTCCGGTCCGGCAATTTTGCAAGCTTGAGCATCGCGGCTCTCCTTGTCTAGCGAGCGCCCGCCCAGGGCCGCAGCACGATGTCCTTGTGGACGATCACGCGCAGCGGCCATCCGGGACGGACGGTGATGGTGGGCTGGGTGTTGAGGTTCTTCGAGACGATCTGCTGCCCCGCCTGATTGGCGGATTGCTGGGTCGATTGGCGTATCGCGCGGACAAGATCGCTCTCGTCACTGCCCAGCGTGAGTTCGGTGCCGACGCCGAGCAGCGTCGAAAGCGCGACGCCCTTGAGCAATTGCCAGCTATGGAAGTCGACCTTGTCGGCCAGCCCCGCATACCCCGCGCTGTCGGTGGCTGGCAGATTGTCGATCTGGACCGAACTGCCGTCGGGCAGAATGATCCGCTGCCACACCAGCAACGCACGCCGCTGGCCGAAAGCCACGACGCTGTCATAGCTGCCGATCAGCCGCGAGCCTTGCGGGATGAGCAGGATACGCCCCGTGACGGTATCGAAGACCGGTTCGGTCACTTGCGCGACCACCATACCCGGAAGGTCAGAATTGAGCCCCGTCATCAGGCTGGCGGCGATGACGCTGCCCGCCATCAGCTGATAAGGCGATGCAGGGGTCTGGAGCGCATGGGCATTGGTGATGCCGGCCGACGCCTGGTTCTCGACAAAGTCGAGCTTGCGCTGCTGGTTGTTCTGGTCCCGCTCCGGATCGAGCGCGAGACGACCCGCCTGTTCGCTCTGGGCTGGCGCCGCACTGCCTGTGGGCGTGCTCTCCCCAACTGCAACCGGCACCGCTGCACCCCGCCCAGACGACTGAACCATGACGCCTGCTTCGCGGGCCTGCGCCGCCTGGGCAGCGATCCGCTGACGCTCAGCCTCGGCGGCCTGCTCCTCCATAGTCATGGACGGCGGCATGGCGCCCGGATCGGTTGCCGGATCGATGCCGAGACCGCGCTGGTGCTCGAGGATCGGTCGGCCGAGATCGCCGGGCAGCGGATCGCCCAGCACCGGAACACCCGGTGGCAGCTCGCCATAGGTTCCTGGCAAATTGGCGACGGCATCGGCCGGAGTTCGCCGGTCTGCGACGGCCTTCTCATCAGCGGTCGCGACCACCTGCAACGTCTTCGGCCCCAGCGCCATCCAGGCGACACCAGCGATGGCGAGCGAAGCACAAGCGGCTCCGCCGATGATCACACCGCGCCGGAACCTGACAACACGCCGTGGTGCGGCGCGCAGGACGAGCTTTTCCGCACTCAGCTTGGCCGGCTCAGGCGGGGGCGCTGCCGGCTCACCGTCAGAACGGGGGTCCGGGCCAGCGTCATGCTTGTCGGGACCGTTCATGGACGTGCCCCCCGCTGCGCTGCATCGGCCCGGGAAATGCGCACGACAGACTGCGGGTCTTCGCCAAGCCGCAGCTCGGCGGCGCCGAAGAGGCGGTCGACGATGTAGTGATTGCCACTGACACGGTAGTTGACCAGTTGGCTCTGGCCCAGCGGCCCGACCACGAACAAGGGCGGCGCCTCGCCCTGATCGAGCCGGGCTGGGAACTCGATATAGACCTTGTTGCCATCGTCCCATGCCCGGACGGGGCGCCAGGGCGGATTGTCGCCGGTAATGGCATAACGGAAGCGCAGATTGGTGAGTGCGACATTGTCCGCCACCGGCCGTGCTTCCTCGGCACGTGCGTTCTGCCGCTGCAAGGCCAGCAGCCGATCCTGCGGGTAAGTCCAGCTGATCGCCGCCATCGCGGTCTTGTCGGTGCTTTCGAGCGCCAAATGATAGGCGCGGCGGTCGGTGGTGATGACCATATTGGTCGCGAGTCCCGGCGCGAAGGGCTTGACCAATATGTGCGCCCGGGCGGTCTCGCCGGCCCCGCTCGAGGTATCGCCGATGACCCAGCGCACGGTATCGCCTGCCGAAACCGCCACGAGCTTCTCGCCGGGCTGGAGCGCGATGTCGCTCACCTGTTCCGGGGCGGCATAAAGGCGGTAGAGCGCGCCGTCGGTCCAGGGGTAGACCTGCACGGCGTTGATATAGCCTGCGCTCGACGGTTCGCGCGTGGCCGCACGGTTCGCCGCTTCAACCCGCGCCGTGGGAGGTCCGGCCTCGGCCCTGACCGACGGCGGCGGGAGAAGCTGGCCCGGCAAGGGCAGCGGCACGGGTGTTTCGACGATCTCGACAGGCTTGGCTGGTTCAGCTTCAAGCACGGCAGGCCGAAACTGCACGCTGTCGAGCGCGATCGCAGGCGGCGGCGTCTTCCCAGCGCAGGCGGACAGCAGCACCACTACGGGAAGAGACAGGGAAAGACGGGCAATCATGGACGGACTCCTTTCTGTTCTGGGTCGGCAGCCATCGGGGGCGCGGCGGCAGAGGCTGCGGGCACAGCAAGGTCTGGCGTCTGGACCTGCCGCGGAGATGGGGATGGCTGGCCATCGAGTTCGCGGGCCCAGTCGATCGCATTGACGAACAGGCCGAGCGGGTTCTTGCGCAGGGCATCTGCCGTTTTCGGCGGCTGCATCGTCACGGTGAGCATGGCCGTCCAGCGCTCGGTCTTCGCGAGACTCCCGCGCTCATAAATGCTCTCGGTCCATTTGACCTGAAAGCTGCTGTCCGAAGCGCGCACTACGCTCGTCACCTGGACCGAAACGCTGCGCTGGCCGATACCAGCGAAAGGGTCGTTGGCCCTTGCATATTCGTTGAGGAAGATCGCCGCGCGGTCGGTGGCGAAGTCATAGGCATCGAGCCAGTTGCGTTTCACCAGCACCGGGTCGGTCGAGACCGAGCGGACATTCGATATGAAGCGCCCCAGATGCCAGGCGACCTGCCCGTCCGTGGGCTGGTAATTCTGGATTGCCGGGGCGACGCTGCGCGCTTCGCCGAGACGATCCACTTCCACCACATAGGGCGCGACGCGGCTCTGCATCGACTGCCAGACATTCGCACCGATCAGGACGCCGGTAAGACCGAGGCAGGTAAAGGCGACAAGCCGCCAGTTCCGGGCCTGGACGCGGGCCGAGCCGATACGCTCATCCCAGAGCTGACCGGCACGCTGATAGGGTGTCTCGGGCTGGGGCGTCACTCCATAGCGCTGGATCGATCGCTTGAAGATCATGGGGTTTACTCCTTCTCGCTGAGGTTGGGATTTGCGCCGCTGCCGGGCCGGTCTCCGTCGCGCAGCGCCTGCATCGCCATGTGCCGGCGATGACGGGCGCTTTGCTCGGAGCGCAGGCTCTGCGCCCAGGCCGGCGTGCCGGCAGGTGATGCACCCGCCCCCGCCGCCGGCCCTGTGCCGGAGGCGGGCGATGAGGCGGGCGGTGTCGATGAGGGTTGCCCGGCGTTCCAGGCGGCCTGTCGGCCCTTCTCCACGCTGGATTTGAGTGGGGTTGCGATGCGCGAAGCGGCCGCTCTTGCGCCTTGCGATGCAGCACCTCCGGCAGCAGTGGCCAAACCGCCAAGGCCGGCACCGATGCTTGCGCTTCCGGCGGTTTCCTGACCGAGCCGGTAGGCGTTCGACGCAGCCGAACCCATCGCGGTTCCGGCCCGGATCGCGCCCATGCCGCCCCGTCCCGCCATCATCGCGCCGCGCGCACCGAGCATTGCAGCGCCGCCGGACATGATCGCAGCGCCCGCCACCGTGCCGACAGCGGCACCCGCACCAAGCTGCGGGGCACCGGAAACAAGGCCCGCCGCAATGCCGGGACCGAAGATGCCAAGGCCGAACAGGGTGAGCGCGCCCATTAGCAGGCTGAGCGCCTCGGCAATGTCCGGTTCGCTACCGACGAGCGCGGTCAGTTCGTCGAAGAGGTTGGTGCCGATCCCGACGATGACCGCGAGCACCATGACCTTGATGCCCGCAGACACGACATTGCCGAGCACACGTTCAGCAAGGAAGCTGGTCTTGTTCCAAAGTGCGAAAGGCACGAGGACGAAGCCTGCCAATGCCGTCAGCTTGAACTCCAAGATGGTGATGAAGAGCTGGATCGCGAGGATGAAGAAGGCCAGCACCACCAGGAGCCAGCAGATGAGCAGCACCGCGATCGAGAGGAAATTGCCGAAGAATTCCGGAAATCCCGACAGCTCGGAGACCTGATCGAGCAGCGGATGCGCCGCCTCGAAGCCGGTCCCGGCAATTGCACCGGGATGCATCAGATCGTCGGCCGAGAGGCCTCCCCCGCCCGCGGTGATCCCGAGGCCGGAAAAACTCCTGAAGATGATCTCGGCAAGCGTGCTGAACTGGCCGATGATTAAGGCGAAGGCCCCGACGTAGAGGACCTTCTTGATGAGCTTGCCCAGAACATCCTGGTCATTGTCCATCGCCCACCAGAGCGCCGCGAGCGTCACGTCGATGCCGATCAGCACGCTGGTAAGAAACGCGACATCGCCCGAGAGAAGCCCGAAGCCGCTGTCGATGTAGCTGATGAAGGCTTCAAGAAAGCCGTCGATGATGTTGAGGTCGGGGTTCATGGGCCAGGCCGCCTTCCGGATGCCGTCAGTCGCGCGTGTAGATGCGGGCCGAGCCGATGAAGCGCCGGGTCTGCTCGCGGGCGGCTTCCATGGCCTGCTGCTGCCTTGCACGCTCGAGCGCTTCGGCGCGATATTGCGCCGCCATCATCTGCTGGATCTGAAGCTGTTGCTTGGCCGACAGCGCGATGAGCTGGTTGGTCGCCTGAGCCGCCTGCAGACTGCCGGTCGCGGACTGGCTTTGGGATACCAGTTGCGCGAGGAGGTCCGCATCCTCGTCAATATTCTCGACCACCTGCGCCTGGACCCGCATGGTCTGGCGATAGCCCTGCATCGATGTCGCAAAGCGGGTCCGCGCCTGCGCTACGATCTCGCTGGTCGACAGCGCCGTGTCGAAGGCAGCGGGAAACTGCCGGCGCAGCGCCTCGTCGGTTGAGGCAAGGTCGAAGGCGATGCCCTCGGCCTGATCCATCAGCGTGCCGATCTTCTGCATCGACCGGGTGATCTGCGTCCCCGCAGCTGCGCGATCCCCCGCTGTCGAAGCGTGTTGAGCGCCGCATATAACGTCGTTACGGGAACACCGCGAATAGCGGCGACCCGCGCAAGTTCACCGCCTTCCGAAGTGTCCTCGCCATCGATTGAATAAAGCAGGGCAAGGTCTTCGGCAGCGGAAAGCAGATCCCGGTCAGGCTCGTTGCGCTGGTGAAAAATCCGCTCGAAGAGGTCACGGCTCTTGAGCTTTCCCAGGGTCTCGCCTTTCCCGAGGGTTTCGGCGAGGGCGCGCGCGACGCGGAAATTGCCGTCGCTGAATTCCGATATCGTGCGCCGGTCGACCTGTGTCACATTGGGGAAGGTTTTTTCGAGCCACAGCTCCACCATTTCGGGCGATGCTGATTGCAGGCGAAAGACCTCGGTACGCTCGGGCTCATCGTCGCGAACATCATATTCGACCGTGAGGAGGCTGACCTGGCTCCCCGTTTCCGAACAGATGCGGGCAAGTTCGCTGTGCGTTGCCGGATTGCAATTATCGACGATCAGGATCGCGCGTTGCCGTGCGATAACTAGCTGGCGCGCCATGTCCCGGGCGGTCGGGTCAGTCTCGACCGAATAGTCGGTATACACGGCAAGCCCCGGATCGAGCGGCGCCTCGCCAACACCATCCTCGAACATTGCCTGCACGAGACGAGTCTTTCCGAGACCGGACAAGCCGATCAACCGGATACATTGGCGAGCTTTGGTCAGAGAAACGCGAAGCCGGGCGATACCCTCGCCGATGGTGAGTTGCTCGCGGTCGCTCGTTCGCTCATCGGTTAGGCAAGCCTTGTCGTTGAAGAGATAGGGCGTCTCTTCGCTCACGCCGACGCCGCACCAATCGCCGATGCTGCTCCAGCCAGACATACCGATGCCGAGCCGCGTGCGGACCCAAGCGGCAATTCCGGGATAGTGATTGACCCATGTCGCCAGCCGGTCGCGATCGTAGAAGTCGCTATGCAAATGCCCGACCTCAGGCAGGTCTTCGAGCTGCGCCCGGATCGCATCGCGACGATCGCTCAGCGGCTTGTCTGCAACCGACCCTTGCGCGCTAACGATGATGTAGGCGCCCGAGCGAGCGGCGAGTTCGGCGATGACCGGCCGTAGTACGCCGCCAGGACGCATCTCATCGCGGATCGCGCTCGCCGGCATGTCGGGCTTTTTCACCTGAAACCCTGTGTGCTGGCGCGGCACGAAATCCGGCATCGGCAGTGCGGACGGGCACTCGACCCGGACATCAAGCCCGCCATCGGCCGCATCCTGATTGCCGCCAGCGGTTACCGACGAACTGGGGCAACCCTGTGCCCGCAATTCTGCCAAGGCGAGACGTGCGACGAGTGTCCGCAGATCGGCGTCATTGAGGTCAGCGACTTGTGCGCCAGTAATTTCGAACATCGTCCCCCCCAACCCCCTTTCATCAAATATAGGAGAACATGCGGGAGAACAAAGAGCGGTCAAGCGATAGTTGGTCCGCTACGGCCGCGGCCGAATTGCCAGTTGATCCGTCGCCACGCATGATGCCGGCGACTGGCTTGCTGAGCTGGCGCTCCAGCGCCGGTCGCCACGGCACGAGCGTGAACTCGCGCGATCCCGGCGGAGAGGCTGTTGGGCCAGCCGGCACATTTGATACCATTTGAATTGCTGTTCGCTCTCGCCCACGCCTGTTCCTTGTCCTAAGTTTGAGAGATGTCAGGATCGAAACAGCACTTTATCCCTCGCATGTTGCTCCGCGCGTTTCGAATGAACGCAACCGGCAAGGTCGCGCGAGTGCGTGTGTTTCGTGCTGATCGAAGCTATACCTCGCCCGTCGAGGACGTCGCGGCTGAGCGCTTCTTCTATTCCGACTTGGAACAAGGCGGTGCCGAAACACTCGACGATGTAATCACCCGCTATGAGATCGGGTTGGCAAGTGACTTGGCTGAGCTGAACGCGACGAGCGGTCCAGCATCACCCCAAACGGCCGCGCGAGTGGTGACGCATCTGCTCGTCCGGAACGACCATGCCTTCGTCCTCGCCCGCCCGCACGATCAGGGGCACGATAACGCCGCGCGCCTTCACCGTGGCGAGAATGTCGGACACGTCGGGCGGCTTTGTCCCGTGCCGCATATTGGTCTTGCTGACGAACAGCTTGCCAAGATCGATATTTGCCAGTTGCATGAGAGTTCACTCCTTTTCTTGGGGGTAGACCGGCTGCGTCCGCTACGTCTTGCAAGGATGGCGGGTGCAGCCGGGATAAGCGCCTTCAAGAGCGGCGCGGCTCATCCGTGCGGGTTTGCCCGGAATTGCGTGGGGTTGAGGCCGAGCGAAATGGCGGCCTCGCACAGCCAGCGTTCGCGCTCGACGATGCGGCCTTGCCGCCTTGCGGCTTCGGCATAGACAATGAGCGGGAAGCGGGCGGAAAAGGTGAGGTCGCGCTCGATCCGACAGCCATAGGGAAGGCGCAAGGCTTCGATCTCGGCGAGACTGAACGAACCGAGTTCCGGGCATCCGAAGCCAAGGTCGGCAAGCCCGAACAGCGTGTCGCCATCGGCATCGAGTTCCGAGGCCAGCCATGTGGCCGCGCCCATTGGATTGAAGAGTTTGAGCAGCGGCAACTGTCGGGCACCGCGCGCCTCGCCCTGTGCCAGCAAGCGACGGCGAAGATCGTCGGGGAGCAGAATCATGCCGCCTGCCTCCCCAGCTCGTCGCCGGTCATCGCCTCGCCGTGGCCAAGAATATAGTCCGCTGCCTTGCTCGCCTGCCCTGCCGCGCGGAAGATCGCGCGATTGTCTTCGCGCAGCACTTCGAGCCACGATCCGACATAATCGGCGTGCCGCACGGTCGGTGCGATCCCCAAGGCCGCGCAAATGAACGCGGCGGAAATCTCGGCGCACAATTCCTCGCGCGCATAGGCTTTGGAACCGAACCGGCCGGACAGGTCGCGACCGAGCCGGTGCCCCGCCCCGCTCCAGTGCGAGAGTTCATGAAAGGCGGTGCGGTAAAAATTTACCTGATCGCGAAAGGCGGGCTGCGGCGGCACCGCGACATAATCGCCGCCGGGCGAATAATAGGCCTGCGCGCCGCCGATGCGGAAATCAGCACCCGTTGACGCGATCAGGGCCTCGGCATGAGGGATGATTTCACGCTCGGGCAAAGGTGCGTTCTGCGTGACCAGCCCCTCGCGCAGCCCTTCGCACTGCGCGACATTGAAGACGGTAAAGCGTTTCAGGAACGGCACCGCGCGGGCGTCGTCTCCACTCTCATGGGCGCGCGCTTTCTCCGCTTCGGGAATGAAGCGGTCGGCATAGACCACAGTCACGCCCTTCTCACCCTTGCGCACGGCCCCGCCTGCCTGCAGCGCCTGCCGGAAGGTAAGCCAGTTTTGCGAGGGATAGCCCATACTGGTCGCCGCGCCCCAGAGCAGCAGCACATTGATGCCCGAATAGGCCCTTGCGGTGAGCGCATTCACGGGAAGGCCCGGCCCACCGCACCGGCTGGAATCCCAGGGCTGAACCCACGGAAAGCGCCCTGCTTCCAGTTCCGCTATGATCTTCGCGGTCACCTCGTCGTAAAGGCTGACGCGCGTCTGCGCCCCTTCCTGACGATCCCTGTTGCGGACCTCGCCGCCTGAACGGCGCTTGCGGGAAACTCCCATGATCTGCCTCCTTCACTGGCCAAAACCCGCCGCAGTTCCCGCCGGGCGTGGCGGGTGGGCGGCAGAAGCGACCGGAAAGGCCCGCGCGAAGCGGCGGGCGGCACCCAAGCCCGGGCCCCCGGCGCGGTCACGCGACGGGGTGGGTGCAGGGGCGAAACGAAGTGGAGCAGCCAAGCGTCAGCGCCAGGCTTGCCGCCGGCCGCGGCGGGCCTAGGAGGAAGCGCCGACCACCCGGCACGCCCAGAGGGACTGCCCAAAAGCAGCGCCGGCGCGCGGCGAGCCCGCGCCGCCTACAGACCGGGGCCGCATACGGCCCCGGCACGCGTCAGCGATCGTCACCTGTGGCCGTGACGGCATCGCCGGCCCGGTGGCGCCGCAGCGTCAGCAAGGCGGCATAGAGCGCGGTCGCCCGCATGAGCGGGCTAGACGCCATGAACATGGAGCAACACTACAACCGATCACCACAACAGCTTGCGCCAACCACCCCGGATCAGACCATCTGCGGTTTGCAGCAAGCGCCTGACATGGGTTCGTTGGTAGTCGGATGGACCGTACCAGTCGTGCCGAACGGCCTTGTGGCCATAGAGAACCGACGCGATCTCCCGATGGCTGGCCCCGGCCTTGCGCCCATCCCAGGCCTGGAGCGCACGCGCCCAGCGCCGCGCCCGCCGCTCGGGCGGGAACAGGCTGCGCGGGAAGCGGCCAAGGCGATGGAACGCCGCGAGACGGCGCAGCGACAATATGCGGACCTCGAAAGCGTGGTCGCCGGCAACGAGAAACTCCAGCGACACTGGCCCGGCAAGGACCGTGCCGCTGCAGATCTTCATACGGATACAGCGCGAACCCTCGGCGATCAGCACATATTCGCCCCGGCCCGGCACCTGAAGGACCACAGCCGGATACGGCAGGCGAACAAGGTCGAACAGCTCGCTCCCCGCCTTGTTCGCATCTAAAGGATGGGCGCGCACGACCAGGACTGGCGGGTGATGCGCGGCACGCCAGAAGACATGACCGGCAAAATCCGCACAATCCTTGAAGGTAGCCAGAGGTAAGGGTTCCGTACCGGTCCAGTCGCACAGGTCTCCGTTCAGCAGACAAATGGGTGGCTCGGCGCGCAGCAGCAGCCCACCGGCCTCGCGAAACAGCTGGCAATCCTTACCGATGGCACGGCGCAGACATTCCCATGCCCATGTGGCCTGATCGAAACCTGTCAGGCGATCGTAGCGCGCACGGTCGCGCCATTCGGACGCATTCGCGCCCGACGGAATGTTTCCGTTCATGGATACTCTCCCTACCGACCTTGGTTCAGGATGGTCGGTCCGGCGAGTGCCCCGATCGCGGGCACTTGCCCCAAGTCGCTCTTTTGCAAAGTCATCCCTGGATGCTTGGGAGTCATCACAGAAGCGGCAGGCTATTGTCTCACGGATAAACGGGACAAATGCCGCAAAAGACCGGCAAAAACACTTTCTTTGGCGTTAAACACGTCCGAATTGAACGTCTCGAACACCTCTCTTCAGATCCAATATTTGAATGCGTAGACGATGGACATCACGCACCCCGCCGTCAGGACGACGCCCCTCACGACATTGGCAGGCAAAGCGCGGACCAGATGGCCGCCTGCGTAACCACCGACGATGGCGCCGAGAAGCATGGGGAGCGCCAACGGCCAGTGCACGGCCCCGCGCAGCAGAAAGAATAGATTGGCTGCAATTGCGACGATACTCGCGAGGAGATTTTTCACAGCCTTGATGCGGCGAATGTCATGCGGTTCGGACAGCCTGAGGATCGCTGTCAGGATGATGCCAAGGCCTGCGCCAAAGAACCCGCCATAGATTGCCGTCAACGCCAGCAGCCCTGCTTCCCGCCGCTTTGCGCCATCGTGCCTGCTTTCCCTGCTGTCCGCCGTCCTCGCAATGCGCGGCGACAGCGCGAACAGCAGCGTTGCGCCTGCGATCAGTGCAGGAATCGGCATGGTGAAAAGGCGGTCTGGAATAATGAGCAAAAGACCGGCACCAGCCAGGCCTCCGGTGGCAGAAAGCAGGAGTAGCAGGCAAAGGTGACGGTCAAGGACCGGCAGGCTCCGTCGATCCGCAAGCACCGCCAGCAGATGCCCCGGCGACACGGCGATGGCATTGGCAATATTGGCCGCGACGGGATTGAGCCCTGTAGCCAGCAGAACTGGAAAGGTGATCAGGGTCGCACCGCCGGCCACGGCGTTGACGATCCCACCGATCACGCCTGCAAGAATCAGTATTGCTGTTGTCCAGTCGATCATGCCCGCGAGCCTGAACCAAGGACGCGAGCAAGTCTGGAATGTTTGTGATCAGCAGCAGCCTTTGCGGTAGGCTCCCGGCGTCGTCCCGAAAGTCTGGCGGAACAGGCGGCCAAGGTGGCTCTGATCGGCAAAGTCGAACCGGGCGGCGACATCTGCCAGCGAATGTCCCCGAGCGATCGCCTGGCGCACACCGTTGAGGCGGCACATGATGCGATAGCGATGCGGAGGGAGACCATGCTGCTGCACAAAGGTCCGGCTGAAATGCTCGCGCGAGACCCCCGCCGCGCGTGCCAGCGCCTGTATTGGGACTGGACCATTTTCGGGCCCAGTGCTTTGCGTGCCATACCGCTCTGATCCGGCCAGCGAGGATCCTGACAAGACCAGTGATCGCAACAATGGCCGAATGCTCACGGCAGGAAGGCAGCGGGGATAGGCGCCCAGGTCAAGGGGCGCATAAACATTCAGGCAGCGCCCTTCGGCGGTTGCGCTATCGATAAAGCGATGCGGCAGACCGGCGGGAAGGTAGAGGCATTCGCCTGCGGTCACTTCAACGATCCCGTAGCGGGTTTCCGCCCGGCGCTTCCCGCTCTGAACCAGACAGAGCTGGGCAGTCTCATGGAAATGGAGGCGCAAATCCGGCAGAGCATTTCCTGCGCATGAAGCCAGTTCGATTGCTCCGGCCCGCCTGTAACTCCACAAGTCAGACCAGACCGCTCGAAGCGCTGCCTCCGGCAGTCGCCAGCATGGCAGCGATATCGCGAAGCGCCTGTTCAAGAGCATCGCGCGAGCGCAGGCCGCCAAGACACAGACGGACGCCAGAGGGTGCAGCCTCATCGACAGTCGGTCCGTCAGGCGGCGTCAGCGCGATGGAGGCACGCAACGCGCGGGCGCTCAGCCGTTCGGCATCGAGCATGGGCATCGGCATCCAGACATGCAGGCTGCGGCCCGCCCCCGGCGGGGCCATCGCCTTGCCGAGGATCGACGCGGCCAGCTGTGTCCGCGCCTCGCTTTCGGTGATCACATCGTCAGCGATCCTGTCGGCCGTTCCATCCTGTTCCCACTGGCTGAAGACCAGACCGCCCAGCGAGGGTGGGCTGTAGCCAAAGGCACGAATGCCCAGCAGCAGGCGATCGCGAATATCTTCATTATCAGGCGGCAACAGGAAACCGAGCCGCAAACCGGGTGCGACCGCCTTGGAAACGCCCGCGACCATCAATGTCCTTTCAGGCGCGAGATCGGCAAAGCAGTCCGGCGCACCGTCATCTGCGAACACGCGATAGGCATCGTCTTCGACGATCATCAGGTCATGGGCGCGCGCGACCTCGATGATTTCAGCGCGGCGCGCGGCATCGAGGGTGATCGTGGTCGGATTTTGCAAGGTCGGGATTATGACCAGCACCTTGGCGCCAGTCTCCCGGGCACAGCTGGCGAGCGCTTCGGGATCGATGCCGCGCTCATCCATGGCAACACCCTGCAGGCGGTAACCCGCATGGTCGGCCAGTGTCCGGATGCCGGGATAGGTTGCGGCTTCGCACAGGATCGTATCACCCGGCCGCGCCAGCGCCGCGAAAGCGAGCGCAAGGCCATGCTGCCCGCCATTACACTGGATAACCCGATCCGCAGCCGCACGCATTACGCCATGACGGCGCTTCAACCAGGAAGCCCCGGCCTCGCGGATCGAGGCCAAGCCTTCGGGCGGCGCATAGTTCACCGCTGTCGCGAGATCGGCGCGCTGGCGCACGCGGGATAGCCCCTCCCCGATCCAGCGCTCGGCAGGATCGAGCGGCGGCACATTATGCGCCATGTCGAGCGGGCCGGTGTCATGTGACGCGGCATGCGGCCTCGCGCGATCGGCAACGAACGAACCCCGGCCCACATGGCTGGAAATAAACCCCCGCCGCTCCGCCTCGACATAGGCCCGGCTGACCGTGCCGACACTCAGGGACAGGCGGTGCGCCAGATCGCGCTGCGGTGGCAAGCGGTCGCCGGGCACAAGGCGGCCATCGCGCACATCGCCCTCCAGCGCGGTCACGAGACGCTCGTACACCGGCGCACTGCCCTTCGAGATATCCGGCTGCCAGTCCTTCATTGCCATCCCCGATCTATATTGAACCGGTGCAATATCACATTTGACTCATAGTTCAATCATGATCATCCAGCGGTTCAGGAGAACATCATGGACACGAGTCTGCTTGCCCCGCTTGCGCTGTACAGTTTCGTCTGCACGGCGACACCCGGCCCCAACAACATCATGCTCGCCTCGTCGGGGCTGGTTTTCGGATTCCGGCGAACAATCCCGCATATCTTCGGGATCAATTTCGGCTGCGCGCTGATGCTCGTGCTCAGTGGGCTGGGCCTGGGGGCGCTGTTCGAGGCATGGCCGGTGCTGCGCTGGGCGGTGCGGATCTTTGGTGCCGTCTATCTTACCTGGCTAGCGGTAAAGCTTTGGCAATCCGAAGGCGTCGAACGGCGTGAGGGCGCGCATCCGCTGACTTTCTTGCAGGCAGCTGCCTTCCAGTTCGTCAATCCCAAGGCCTGGGCGATCACTATGCCTGCCATCGCCAGCTTCACTGTGCCCGGTCGACCGCTCGCCCTGCAGCTCGGCGTTATCGTCGCAGCCTTTGTGCTGATCGGGCTGCCTTCCATCGCGACCTGGGCAGCGATGGGCGCAGGAGCCCGCGAACTGCTGGAAAGCCGCAAGGGCATGATCGTCTTCGTGCGCGTGATGGCGATCCTGACCGCGCTCACCGCCCTGCTATTTCTGATCTGATGGACAACGCAATGAACCGGGAAGAAATGGAGACATTTGCGGCGAACTGGATCGCCAACTGGAACGCGCGCGATCTCGATGCCATTCTTGCGCATTTTGCCGAAGAGGCGCGCTTCATCAGCCCGCTTGCCGCGGAGCTGACGGGTTCGCCCATCATCGAGGGCAAGGCCAATTTGCGCGCTTATTGGTCACAGGCACTGGAAGCTTCGAGCGAGCTGCATTTCACCCTGATCGGCGCCGTCTGCGATGTCGAGCGGCAGGTACTGGGCGTCCACTATGTGGCCCGACGCAACGGCAAGGCCAGGCGGGCGCTGGAAACGATGCGCTTCGTCGATGATCGGCAGGCCGAAGGCGAGAGCTTCTACAGCGCCCAGGAAACGCCGCATGACGATTGATCCCATCAACGGTGGATGCCTGTGCGGTGCCTGCCGCTACACAAGCACCGGCGAGATCCTCAAGATTCGCTCATGCCATTGCCATCGCTGCCAGAAGGCGACTGGCGCAGCATTCTATGCGCGGATCATGGTGCAGTTGGACAGTGTAACCATGTCCGGCCCGGTTGGCTGGTTCGGCACCGAAGCGGGCGTGCGCCGGGGCTTTTGTGAGAGTTGCGGTACGAGCCTGTTCTCGGAAAGGCAAAGCGCCAACACGATCGGGCTGAGCATGGGGAGCCTCGACACACCAGACCGGTATGCGCCGCAAGAGCATATCTGGGTTTCAGCCAAGCAGAAATGGCTGCGGTTCACTGATGGCAAACCCCAATTTGCTCAAGGACCGCCAACGTGACTGTGGGAGAATAGTAATGCAGGTCATTCGCGCCCGCGATTATACAGGTGATTCAGCTTGGGATGCGCTGTCGATCGAGCGGATCGACGACGCGACCGTTCGGCTCCACTGGACCGACCAGCCCTACCGCTGGCACGTCAACGATGGCCCGGAAATCTTCGCCGTTCTCGACGGGCGTGTCGATATGCATGTCCGGACCGCTGGCGACGAACAGGTTCTGCACCTTGAAACAGGTGACATTTTCCACGCCGAGCCGGGCGATGAACATGTCGCCCACCCCCTTGGCGAAGCGCGTATCCTGGTGATCGAGCGGGCCGGAAGCAGGTGAATTCGGGCAACGCGCTCCCGGATTGTTATACCGGTACACACACGGAGCGCGGACTTGCCTTTTCATTACGAGCCAACGCATAATGACGGCATGAAGTCAGCAGACTGTACCATCTGAATCCCCTCCCGCGCGATTTGCGCGAGGAGTCTGTGCAGCGGCTAGGTCATCGACCTGGCGCTATCTGTTTCGTGCACCAGCATGCATGCGAAACGAAATCGCCGGAATGGCGAAAATTCAGCGGTACTTTTCATGAGCAATTTCTTCGAGAGCCCGTTCAAGGGTATCACACTCGATCGTCAGGTCACCAACCCCAACATCGTCGTCGGGCGACACAGCTACTACTCAGGCTATTATCACGGCCACAGCTTCGATGAATGCGCCCGCTTCCTCGTGCCGGACGAGGGTACGGACAGGCTCATCATCGGCAACTTCTGCTCCATCGGTTCGGGCGCGGCCTTCATCATGGCGGGCAATCAGGGACACCGGAGCGACTGGATCAGCACCTTCCCGTTCTACTGGATGCCGGAAGTTCCGGCCTTCGAAGGCGCAACTAACGGATATCTGCCTGCAGGTGATACGGTCATCGGCAGCGATGTGTGGATCGGCTCGGAAGCCATTATCATGCCTGGTGTCGCGATCGGCGACGGCGCGGTGATCGGCGCTCGCGCGCTAGTGACCAAAGATGTGCCCCCCTACACCATCGTCGGCGGTAATCCGGCGACAGTGATCCGAACACGGTTCGACGAGGCCGATGTTGCCCAGCTGCTGGAACTGCAATGGTGGAACTGGCCTGACGAGCAGCTCCGAGAGGCGATGCCGTTACTCACGGACTCGTCTGTGAGCGAGCTTTACGATCATTGGCGAGGCGTCGTTCAAGGCACGATTTAGTCACGTCGACGGTGGCTGCCCTTCGCAATGCCCCAGCGGACGAGCAGCCACCGTCACTTTGCGTCGACGTACGGATCGACAACAGCCATTGCCCGCTCGACGTAGAGTTCCTTTTCACCCACCGGCGCGACATAGTAGATCGCTTCGCGCGCCTGTTCCACCGAACCACCGCGCGCGATCATCCAGGCCGCGAGATAATGCGAGGCCAGGCAGCCGCCCGCTGTCGCGACGTTGCCATGCGCGACGAATGGCGCGTCGATCACGTTCACGCCAGCCTCTATCACCCATGGCTTGCTCGTCAGGTCGGTGCAGGCAGGCAGATCGCCAGTCAAACCAAGCTTCGCCAGCAGCAGCGTGCCTGATCATTGCGCACCGATCAGCTGGCGCTCGGGGTCGAGCCGAAGCCGCGCCGGCAGCGCGTCATCGCGAGCCACGTCGCGCGTGCGGATACCGCTGCCGATCAGGACGGCGTCGGCTTCTGCCGCGAATTCGAGGGGACGCTGACGGCGGATCGTGACACCGTTCATCGACGTCACTTCCTCCGTCGGCGAGGTGATCCAAGCGTCCCAGCCAAGCGGCCGGAGGCGATTGAGGATCGTCGACGCGATGAACGAATCCAGTTCGTTGAACCCGTCGAAAGTCAGAACGGCTATCTGCATGTCTCTCTCGATATGGAGATGGCGCTATCGTTGCGCCGGATGGAAGGCGATACGCAGACTCAGTGCGATGAGCACGCCGCCGGTCAGGCCATCGAGCCAGCGCGCCACAGCTCCTTGCGCGAGCCAGTGCCGCAACGGACGGCTGCCAAGGATCAGGAGCGCAAACCAGGCCATGCCGAGAATGGCATGAAGCGCCGCAAGCAACAGGCTGAAGCCCATTACCGATGCTCCCGCCGGGATGAACTGCGGCAGGAAGCTCACATAGAAGACACCCATCTTGGGATTGAGCAAATTGGTGAGCAGGCCCTTCATGAACCAGTTGCCTGATCGCGATGGAGCGGACGGCAAAGCCGGGCTTACTGCCTCGGAGGGCACACCCGATTTGAGAGCCGCACGAACCATGCCCAGCCCCAGCCATAGCAAATAGGCGGCGCCTGCATATTGCAGGATCGTGTAGAGCGTGCCTGACAGCGCGAGCAGCGCGCCAAGCCCCAGCGCCACAATCAGCCCCCAGGCAAGAACGCCCGCAACCACGCCTGCCGCCGCCGCGAGAGCCTGACGCGGCCCCTCGACGGCGAGCGTGCGCAGGACCAGTGCCATGTCGAGCCCGGGCGTGACGACAAGAAGCCCGGCGGCCAGCGTGAACCCGGCAAGCGCAGTCCAGATGGTCATGCTCCCTCCCCTTCGATTTCAGCGCGGAAGGACGTGAGGATATCCCGGCCCTCCGGCCAATCGCCCAGATTGCTGCCCGCGTTGATATGGCCGAGCGGACCCAGCGCGATCAGCCGCGAACCCCATTGCCGGGCACGTCGTTTGCTGTAATCGACTGTTCCGTAAGGATCGTTCGCGCTGGCGACAATCAGGCTGGGAAACCGCAGGGGCTGCTCCGGCACTTGCGCGAAAGACCGCGCTTCATCCGGAAACGCCGGACCGCACGGGTCGGGCACGGCAACAAGCATCGCGCCGGCGACCGGCGTTTGGCGCGCGGCGGACCAATGCGCCACCAGCAGGCAGACCAGGCTATGCGCGACCAAGATCGGCGGACGGTCCAGGGGCTCCACCGCTCGATCCAGTGCTTCGCACCAGTCGGCGAGCTCCGGCCGGTCCCAATCGGACGGCGCGAAGCGGGTCATGTCAGGATCGGTTCGTTCCCAATGGCTTTGCCAATGGTCCGGCCCCGAACCACCTATGCCGGGAAGCAGGATCACCGGGAGCGTCATACCTTGCCCGCTTCCATGCGCATCAGTGTCTGCTGGCCGGAAGCGCACAGCACCTCCTCTCCCTCGCGTATCGCATGCACCTTGAGATCGCAGACCGTCAGCGCGCGGCCGGCCCGCAGCACCTCGCCCGTGGCGCGCAGGCGTTCTCCCGCCGCCGGGCGGATAAGATTGAGCTTATATTCAACCGTCAGGACATCGTCGCCATCCCCGAAGACCGAATAGGCCGCATAGCCGCCCGCTACGTCGGCAATCGCACCGACCACGCCGCCATGAAGGAAGCCGTTCTGCTGGCAAAGATCAGCCCGGAACGGCAGATCGAGAACCACCTTGCCGTGGCTGGCGTGGATCACCTCGGCTCCGATCAGCCCCATGAAGCTCTGACGCGAGAAGCTCTCGCGAACACGCTCGAGCAGAAGCGGGTCATTGACCCCGCTCACGATTCTGCCCTCCGAGGCACGCCATAATCGAGAGTGCCGAGGCGTTGCATCTCAGCCGTCTGGAACACTTCGGGATCGGCCAGATAATCGCGCACCATGCCCAGCGTATCGAAACCCCAGAACAGGTCCTCCCCGATCGCGAGAGTGGGCACGCCAAACACGCCGCGCGCGATCGCCGCCTCGGTGTTGGCGCGGAGCCCGTCCTTTACATCCGCACTTGCGATCCTGTCCTGCACATCGGAAAGACCAAGTTCGCCGCCGAGCCTCTCCAGTTCGGCACCATCGGTCAGATCCCGGCCTTGCGCAAAAACCGCCTCGAACACGGCATCGGCGGCATCCACGCGGGCATCGAGCGCAATCAGTAGTCGCAGGGCCTCGACCGAACGAAACGGATGCGTATCGGGAAAGCGCAGCGCAATGCCGTTCCTGTCCGCCAGCCATAGGCACATGCGATAGGTCTGCGCGCGCTTGGGCGGCACTTCCGCCGGACCGATCAGGCCCCAGTGATTGAGTAGCGCCCCCAGAAGCACCGGGACCGGGCGTATCTCCAATCCGAGATCGTCTTCACGCAGACGCTTCCACATCAGGAAGGCGAAGGGCGAGACGGGATCGAAATAGAAACCGGCCGGGGTCTTCGTACTCATCTGGTTGCTCCTTGGGTCCCATCATTGTATCAAATCATGAGTCGATCAAATCAAACATTGTATTGGTTCAATCATGGCTGTTATCACCTCCCCCGTTCTTCATCTCGACACCCTAAACCTGCAAACGCAGGCGCATGGCGATCTCTACGAAGCGCATATGGCCTCCTTCGCTTCGCCGCTGGGTGCGCACATGCTGGGCGGAAGGCTGGTCGTGGTGCCGCCGGGCAAGCGGGCGTGGCCGTTCCACGGCCATCACGCGAATGAGGAACTGTTCGTGATCCTCTCGGGCACTGGCCGCCTGCGCTACGCCGATGGCGAGCATGCGCTACGGGCGGGCGATGTCGCGCTGTGCCCGGCCAGCGGCGCGGCAAGTGCGCACCAGATTATCAACACCGGCGATACGGACCTTCGCTACCTCGCCATCAGCACGATGAACGAGCCCGATGTGATCGACTATCCCGACAGCGGCAAGTTCGCGGTCATGGCAGGCGCCGCGCCCGGCGGCGACAAGGCGAGCCGGTCGGTGGACCATGTCGGGCGCTATGCCGATGCGGTCGGCTATTGGGACGATGAGACATGACCGGGCGGCTCACCACCGCCGCCTGTGCGTGCATCGCCACGCCGCCCGCCCTGCTCCTGCCACCGGGCAAGCTGGTTGATCCCGGCAACCCGGAATGGGCCGCATTTGCGCGCAGCTGGGATAATCTGCCGCGCGACACATGGATGGCCGACGGCGGTACCTATCGCCGCAGGCGCTATGCCGTCTTCGAGGTGGAAGGCAGGAAATGCAGGCGCTTGCCGCATCGCCCACATTATCAGGAGCGCGATCACAATCCATTGAATGGCGGTGTCGAGCGCTGGTTCGCGCCAATGGACGAAGATCCAGCGGGCTCTCGACTATTTCAGGCACTGGTGTGGAGCACTGCCTCCCTTATCGCGGATGCGAGCCGACAGTATCCGCCCCCTTGGGCAGTCGAAGCGCATCAATTTCGCATCGAAGCACTGTCGGGCCAGCCCGGCCTCCCCACGCCGGAGGGCATGCATCATGACGGGCGCGACTGGGTGTTGATCCTGCTCGTCGGCGGCAGCGATTACGCCGGCGGTGAAAGTCGCGTAGAGGATGCATTTGGCGCTTGCATCCTCGAACACCGGCTAACTCGTCCCGGCGAAGCGCTGCTGCTGAATGACCGTGAAGTCCGCCACGGCACGACGCCCATCGAGACCGCGATACCGGGCACCCCGGCATGGCGGGACACGCTGGTCCTCACCTTTGCGCAAGCGCGGGAAAGTTGAGGGACGGAATGGATCGCTTCATCGTCGTAACCGGCGGTCCGGGATCGGGCAAAAGCACGCTCCTCGCGGCGCTGGCCGAGCAAGGCTTGCCCCACATGCCGGAAGCAGGACGAGCGGTGATCCGCGACGAGGTGGCTGCCGGCGGAACCGCTCTGCCATGGGATGATCGCGACGCCTTTGCCGACAGGATGCTGGACCATGACCTGAATTCCTATGAGGATGCACGGACGAAAGACGGCGTCCTGTTGTTCGACCGGGGCATTCCCGACATCATCGGCTACCGCCTATTGTGCGGGCTGGGCATGCCCAGCGACCTCACACGCGCGGTTGAGAGCAACCGGTACAATCGGCATGTCTTCATCGCGCCGCCTTGGGCCGATATCTACACCAGGGATGCCGAGCGCAAGCAGGACTGGGACGAGGCGGTGGCGACCCATGACGTGATGGCACGCGTTTATGAGGAACTGGGATACACCCTCGTCCCCATCCCCCTGGCATCGCCCGATGCGCGCGCAGCTTTCGTGCAGCACTGGATTGCGAAGCTGCAGACGCGATGAAAGCTAGTCCCAAGCGCGAACCTTCCGGCAAGAACACGGTGAATGGATACCCAGAGGCCACCGCACGTCTTCTCTGGTTGTCCATTTTGCGGGAAGCCGTTGCCCTTCCAAAGCGCGCGCAGCCCTCTCCTGCTCCTCCGGTGAACAGGCTCGGTGACAGATTTGAACTGATCGTCCCGGTCGAGTTTTTCCTTGCCCGCTAACGAAAAGCGCAATGGAAGAGGGACAATCGGTCGATTATCGGTCAACCAGTCTATCCCGCCCCAGGCAAGGCGTTGAGCTGGTCGATTTTTCATATCCGCTGAGTACCGCCCGGCTTTCGGTGGAAAGGCGTCTGACGCAAAGCGACCTGCACATTGTGCGTGGCTCGCTGGCACCCTCGGATGGCGTTACCCTTGGAGCTGCACAATCCTCTGTTGTCGTTCACAAGGGTGAGCCTTTCGAAATTGAGTGGTGTCCACCCGGAAGCGATCGTCTCCAAACCCGTCGTGTTGAATTTGGCGATGTTCATATCAACCCTGGAAACACGCCCTTCTTCCAACGATGGAGCGCCAGTCCGTTGATCCTGGGGCTGGCGCTAGAGCCTGCGTTGATTGACAGGGTCGGTGAAGAGGCCTTCGGAAGGAACAGTTCCAGCCTTGAGACCCTGATCGCAATTCGAGATGAACGACTTCTCGCGGCCGCCCGAGCCTCGCGCGACGAAATCGGCGAGCCTGCCGATGGGAGCAGGCTTGTAACGGAGCATCTCGGCATTCTGGTCGCCGTACATCTCTACCGGCATTACAGTGATGCAAAATGGCAGCCTGCACCGGTCAAAGGAGGGTTGGGATCGGCGAGACTGAGACAGGTTCTTGACTATATCGAGGCTCATCTCGCCGATGACCTGAGCCTGTCAAAGCTGGCTGCTATTGCTGGACTGAGCCTGCATCATTTCGGTGAAGCGTTTCGTCAATCGATGGGTGTACCGCCTCATCGGTTCGTCCTGACCCGCCGGATCGAACGCGCCAAGATCCTTCTTCTCAGCACCAACCTGACGGTAACCCATATCGCTTTTGCAGTGGGCTACCAAAACCAAAGCCATTTCGCGACCAAGTTTCGCGAAGCCACGGGCGCCACGCCCCAGCGCTTTCGGATAGACCGGAGGGGATAGCCGGCGGAGGCAGCCACCATGGCTCTCCGTGCTCAATTCCGCAGACGGGCAGCAGTCATCAGCTCGACGGCCCGATCGATTTCCCGCTCATCGAGCCGTGCATACCCCAGGCGGAAGGCGGCAGGCGCAAGCCCATCGATGCTGTACCGCGCCGCGGGCGTGAGCGAAAGGCCAAGTCGCGCGGCGGCATCGCTCCAGCGATCGGCATCGGTGCCGTCGATGACCTTCGTCCATAGAGCCAGGCCGCCGCGTGGGATTTCGAACGCCAATGCCTCGGGCAAGGAAGCGGCCAGCCGCTCGCCAAGATGATCCCGGCGCGCGTGATAGATGCGCCGCGCCTTGCGCGCATGACGCGCGAGTTCGCCGTCCGCGATCATCAACGCCACCGCCTCTTCCAGCGGGCCGTCGCCCTGCCGATCGATCGCCTCGCGGATCATGGCCATGCGCGCCACCAGATCGGGTGCGGCAACGACATAACCAAGCCGGATTCCGGGCGCGAGCAGTTTGGACAGGGAGCCGATATAGACGACCGCTTCTCCAGCCGCTCGAGCAGCAATTGGCAACACGGGCGCGCCCTCGAACCGATAATCATGGTCATAATCGTCTTCGAGGATGGTGAGCGGCGTGTTGCGGGCAAGCTCGACCAGACGGAGCCGTCGCGCCGCCCCCATGGTGACAGTGGTGGGATATTGATGATGCGGCGTGACATACACCGCTCGGATCGCCGGGTTGCGCGCCAGCGCCGCTTCGAGCGCATCGATCGAGAGGCCTCCCTCGTCCACTTCGATGGGAACCACCTTCAGGCCTGCGGCCCTGAACGCCGCAACGGCCAGCGGATAGCCGGGATTTTCGACGGCAATCGCCATGCCTGAAACCGCAATTGCCTGCGCCGCGAGGAACAGGGCCATCTGGCTTCCGCGCGTCACCATCAGGTCGTGCGATTCAAACGTCAGTCCGCGCTCGGCCACGAGATGCGCCATCAAGGCCCCGCGAAGCGCCGTGGTCCCGCGCGCATCATCATATCCGAGCGAGGAGAGCGCTTTCTTGCGGACCAGGGCCCGCCGGAATGATCGTGCCATCACCGCAGCGGGGAGCAACCGCGCATCCGCTGCCCCATCGGTGAACGACAAGTGCGGCTCCGCGCTTTTCGCGCTTGTGGCCGGCTTGGCCACCGCCTTGAGCCCGGCATTCGGCGCCAGGCCGATGTCGGGGAGGTTATGCGCGACAAAGGTCCCGCGCGACGGCTCCGCCACCAACCATCCCTGCGCCATGGCCTCCTGATAGCCTGCATCCACCGTGTTACGGTTGAGGCCAAGCGCCCGCGCAAGCGCACGCGTTCCCGGAAGCCGCGCGCCGGGCTTCAGCCGTCCGGTTTCAATGGCGGAAACCAGCGCGTCGGCGACTTTCAGGTAAGGAGGCCGTGTCGATTGCGGATCGAGTTCGATTGTCAGGTTACGCATAAACCGGCCTAACTGATATCACAAAACTGGACCATCTTGATAAGCCGGTTTCTATCTATGGCCAACCCGACTTTCGAGGAGGACAGCAATGCAGAAAAGTGCGGTGGCCATCCGCCATGTTCCGTTCGAGGATCTAGGCACCTTCGTGCAACCGCTCGCGCAGGCTGGCTATGCGCTGCGCTATTGCGATGTCGGGGTGGATGACCTCGCAACCGTAGCGCCGGTCGAAACCGATCTCATCATTGCATTGGGTGGGCCGGTCGGGGTGTATGAGACGCGAAGCTATCCCTTTCTCGCCGATGAGATGCAGCTGCTGAAGGAACGGCTCGCTGCCGATCGACCGACATTGGGCATATGCCTCGGCGCTCAGATCATGGCGGCAGCGCTCGGCGCTGGCGTAGCCCCCGGGGATGAGAAGGAAATCGGCTTTGCGCCGCTCACGCTGACGGAGGCCGGAGCCGCAGGCCCCCTCGCTCACCTCACCGACACGCCGGTGCTGCATTGGCATGGCGACAGGTTCGAGATGCCGACCGGTGCCGAACGACTGGCGGAAACCGCCGCCTGTGATCATCAGGCTTTTGCCATCGGTCCCAACATCCTCGGCCTGCAATTTCACCCGGAGGCGGACGGCGAGCGAATCGAACGCTGGCTGATCGGCCACGCCTGCGAACTTGCGGCCGCAGGCATCGACCCATGCGTCCTGCGTGCGAAGGCGGCGCGTCACGGAGCTGCGTCGCGCGATGCCGGCCGGCTGATGTTTTCCCAATGGCTAAAGGAGTTGCGGCCATGACCCTCCACCCGCCTGCCCTTCTCCTTGCGCCGTCGTCCGGCACCGCTTCCCGGTTGGGCGGCGAGGTGGTGCCGGACGATATCGCCAGCGCCGACCCGGATGTGTTCGCCATCATCGAGGCCGAGCGCCAACGGCAGCAGGAGCGAATCGAGCTGATCGCCAGCGAGAATTTCGCCAGCCGCGCGGTGCGGACCGCACAGGGCTCGATCTTCACCAACAAATATGCCGAAGGCTATCCCGGGCGGCGCTATTATGGCGGCTGCGGCCCGTCGGACGCGGTCGAGCAACTCGCTCTTCGCCGCCTCCAGCGCCTGTTCGATGCGAACTGGGCCAATGTGCAGCCACATAGCGGCGCAAATGCCAATCTCGCGGTGCTGTTCGCGCTGCTACAGCCGGGGGATACCATTCTCGGCCTTGATCTCGCCTGCGGCGGGCATCTGACCCACGGCGCCAAGGTCACGCTGTCGGGCCGCTGGTTCCAGGCCGCAAGCTACAAGGTGCGGTGCGAGGATGAGCGGATCGATCTGGAGGATCTTGCCCGTGTCGCTCGCGAAACCAGACCGCGCCTCATCATCGCAGGGGGATCGGCCTATCCGCGCAGGATCGATTTTGCCGCGATACGCGCCATCGCCGACGAGGTGGGCGCCTATCTCCTGGCCGATGTTGCCCATTATGCCGGCCTCATCGTCGCCGGGCTATACCCCAACCCGTTACCCCATGCCCATGTCGTGACCTCGACCACGCACAAGACATTGCGCGGCCCGCGTGGCGGCGTGATCCTGAGCAACGATCCCGAACTGGGCAGGAAGATCGACAAAGCCGTTTTCCCCGGCACGCAAGGCGGCCCGCTGATGCACGTCATCGCCGCAAAGGCCGTTGCCTTCGGCGAAGCCGGAAGTTCCGCTTTCGAAGACTATGCGATACGGGTCTGCGACAATGCCCATGTGCTGGGCGACGTGCTGGCCGATGGGGGCTTGCGCCTCGTCACCGGCGGTACGGATTGCCATTTGCAGCTCGTCGACCTGCGCTCCTTCGGCATTGATGGCCAATTTGCCGCCGACCTGCTCGAAAGCGCAGGGATCACCATCAACAAGAACACGATCCCGTTCGATACCCAGCCCCCCTCTGCCCCTTCCGGCATTCGCCTCGGCTCGCCGGCGGGCACCTCGCGCGGATTCGGTCTGGCGGAATACAGGTTGATCGGACAGATGATCCTCACCCTGCTCGATGCCGCCCGTCACGGCCGCACCCCGGATGACGCGGTTGTCGACGCGGCGCGACAACAGGTGCGCGATCTCACCGCAGCCTTCCCGCTCGAACCTTAGGTACAAGCGCCCAATGAGCGATAGCATCGTCGCCAATCTTGCGATCGTGCGCGCCCGGATTGCTGCGGCTTGTGCCCGCGCGCACCGCGATCCGGGCTCCGTCCGACTGCTGCCGGTCACCAAGACCTTGCCGCCCGAGCGAGTGCGGCAGGCCTTTGCCGCCGGCCTCGACTGCTTCGGCGAGAACAAGGTGCAGGAAGCCCGCAGCAAGGCCGAGGCGCTGGCCGATCTGCCGGTGCAGTGGAGCGTGATCGGCCATTTGCAGACCAACAAGGTCAAGTTCCTCACCCGTATTGCCAGCGAGTTTCAGGCGCTTGACAGCCTCCGGCTCGCCGAAGCGCTCGACCGGCGCCTGCAGACGGAAGGCAAGAGCCTCGACGTGTTGATTCAGGTCAACACCTCCCGCGAGGCGAGCAAGTTCGGGTTGCCTCCCGAAGAGGTGGTCGCCTTTGCCAGAGAATTGCCGGCCTTCACCGCGCTGCGCGTGCGCGGCCTGATGACGCTGGCGATCTTTTCCGATGACAAGGCCCGGGTCCGCCAATGTTTTCGCGATCTCCGCGAGGTACAGCAACGCCTCCTGCAGGAAGGCCATCCATCCCAGCACTGGCATTGTCTCTCCATGGGCATGTCAGGCGACTATGAAATCGCCATAGAGGAAGGCGCTACCGTCGTGCGGGTGGGACAGGCAATTTTCGGCCCCCGGTCCTTGCCGGACTCCCATTACTGGCCGGGTGACCGCACATAAGCAGCAATATCCCCGATCGGAGACAATGATGCGCAATCCTGTTCTGCCTGAGGAAGCGATGGCACGCGCTATCGCCCTTTCTCAGGAGGCAATCTCAAACGGTTCGGGACCGCCCTTCGGGGCGGTGATCGTGAAGGAAGGAGCCATCGTCGGGGAAGGCTTCAATCACGTTGTCAAACGGCGTGCAAAAGGGACCCCCGATCGGCGTCGAAGAGGGACCCCCTTTTCGGACATGATGGGAGTTTGTTGAGGTGAGCCTTGCGCTGCGTGCGGCGGAGGGCGGGCGTAGCCCGACCGGAGGCGCACGCAGCGCAAGATAGATTTTTGAAGGCGGCGAAGGTGGCGGTCAGCTGCGGTTTTTGAAGCGCCAGCTGTCGTTGCCGGTCTCGACGATATCGCAATGGTGGGTGACGCGGTCGAGCAGCGCGGTAGTCATCTTGGGATCGCCGAACACGGTAGGCCACTCGCCGAAGGCGAGGTTCGTGGTGATGATGACGCTGGTGCGCTCGTAGAGCTTGCTGACCAGATGGAACAGCAACTGTCCTCCCGAGCGTGCGAACGGCAGATATCCAAGCTCGTCGAGCACCACCAGGTCGAGCCGCGACAGCTGCGCCGCCAGGGTCCCGCCCTTGCCGATCCGGGTCTCCTCTTCGAGGCGTGTCACCAGATCGACGGTGTTGAAGTAGCGGGCGCGAGCGCCTCGTCGCACGACATTGGCGGTGATCGCGATGGCGAGGTGGGTCTTTCCTGTCCCCGTGCCGCCGACCAGCACGATATTGCGGCGAGGCGGGAGGAAGGAACCCTCATGAAGGGAGCGGATCAGCTCCTCATTGATCGGCGTGCCCTCGAAGCTGAACCGCTCCAGGTCCTTCACCACGGGCAGCCTGGCGGCCGTCATGCGATAACGGATGGAAGCGGCGTCCCGGTGGGTCGCCTCGGCGCGGAGCAGATCGGTCAGTATCTCCATGGTGGTGCGCTTGCGCTGGAGGCCGGTGGTGACGGCCTCGTCGAACGCCGCCGCCATGCCCTTGAGCCCAAGGCCGCGCATCGTGTCGATCATATCATGCCGCTGCATCATAGCCTCGCAGCAAATCATAGCGGGCACAGTCGGCAAGCGGAGGATGCCGCAGCATCCCGTCTTCCGAGGTAACGATGCTGTGGGGCGTCGCCGGCTCGCGGCGCCGGGAGAGGATGTTGAGGATCAGCTCGTCGCTGGCCGTTCCGCTCGCCAGCGCTTCGCGCACGGCAGCCTCGACCAGCTCCAGGCCATCGATGAGCACCGCCGAGAGGACCCGCACGAACCTGCGATCCGCCTCGTCCCCGGCGCCGAGCCTTCGCCGTAATCGGTGCAGGGCGGGCGGCAGATCCCAGTCCTGGAACGGCGCGCCATTACGCAGCGCGCCGGGCTTGTGCGCGAGGACCGGCAGATAATGCCAGGGATCGTAGATGGTGCGGTTCCGACCGAAGTGGCGCTCATGCTCCCCGACGATCGCTTCGCCGCAGCGTATGACGATGCGATCGGCATAGGCGCGCACCTGAACGGTCCGGCGTGCGGCCGTCGACATGACCGAGTAGCGGTTGCGATCAAAGCTGATGAGGCAGGTGCCGGTGACCGCATGCTCACTCTCATGGAAGCCGTCGAACGACGCCAGGATCGGCTGCAAGGCCGGTCGCTCCATATCCAGCGCCTCGGCGACGGTGATATCCCCGCGCTCGGGATGGGCATGATGCTCGGCCCAGCGCCGGCACTCGGCCTCCAGCCACCCGTTGAGCTCGGCGAGGCTGGCGAACCGGAGCCGCGGCTGGAAGAAGCGGCCCCGGATCGTCTGGACCTGCTGCTCGACCTGGCCCTTCTCCCATCCCGCCGCCGGCGAGCAGGCGGTCGGCTCGACCATGTAATGGTCGGTCATGATCAGGAAGCGGCGGTTGAACACACGCTCCTTGCCGGTGAACACGGCCGTCACCGCCGTCTTCATATTATCGTAGATGCCGCGTCGCGGCACGCCGCCGAAGAAAGCAAACGCCCGCGCATGAGCGTCGAACAGCATCTCCTGGCCCTCGCGCGGGTAGGCCCGGACATAGGGCGCTCGCGAGGCGCAGAGGCGGACATGCGCCACCTTCACCCGCATCGGCTTGCCGGCGATCTCCACATCCTCGTGGCTCCAGTCGAACTGGTAGGCCTCACCCGGCTGGAAGGTCATCGGGATGAACGCCGGTGCGCCTTCGCCCGCATCCTTCCGCCGCGCAGCACGCCAGCGCGCCGCGCAGCACGCCAGCGCGCCGCATAGCGGCGCACCGCGTCATAGGACCCCTCGAACCCCTCGCGCACCAGCAGGTCGTGGATACGCGTCATCCGCAGCCGATCGCGGCGGCCGCGGCCCTCGTTCTCCTCGAGCAGCACATCGAGCCGGTCCTGATAGGGACCGATCCGCGGCAGCGGCTGGACTTTGCGCTGATAGTTGAACGCCGCCTCCGGCGACCGGATCGCCTTGCGGACCACCTTCCGCGACAACCGAAGGTCACGGGCGATCGCCTTGATCGCCTTCCCCGCTGCATGCTCACGCCGAATCCGAACCACTGTCTCCACTACCAACATCCCGTTCTCGCCAACTGATTAAAACCAGTCGGCCGACTATATCCCCGGGATGAAGGGGGCCTTTTTGCACGCCGATCACCCCACGAAGGGGGTGCCTATTGCACGCTGATCCTCAAACCGGGTCGCTTTCCGGCCACCCTTCGCACTTCGCTTCAGATCTCCAAGTCTGCTTCATAAACCGATCTGATCCAGTCGGGCAGGCGCGGCAACGCGAAGACCAGGCGCCCGTTCGCGAATGTCAGGCAATGGCTCGGCGGCTGGTTGAGCCGAGAGTTGTCGAACACCATGCCGCGATCTGCTTTAAGGACTGCGGCGCGAATGAACGGCGCGCCACGCGCGTAACGGGCGCGGATCTTGTCCTCGGGGACGATGTGTCCGCCTTCCTCGACACGCGTACCAACACGCGCGACAGAGAGATCTGGCGTGTCGACGCCGACATGCATCACGATGACGGTGAAGCCTTTGGTTCGTGCTTCGTCGATCAGTTCAAGCTTGGAGGGATGCGAGAAGACCGTTTCGGCAACGAAATCCCGACCTCGAGCGAGATAGTCAGCCCGGCGCGAAGACGCGATTCTAGCAGCTTCGTAAGACGCGGCTGGAGAAGGATCGCACAGTTCGTCGCGCTGGATGATGTCGGCGTTGATGAAGGAGCCTGCGAAGCTTGGTGCAACGCGGGTCTGGTAGAGGGTCGACTTACCGGCGCCGTTCGGCCCGGCAAGCACGATCATCGTCGGCGTCATGCCTTATGCGCGGCCTTCTCACGCACGAGATTGCCACCCTCGTCCAGCCCGACACCCAGACCAAGCTGCTGCCGCCGGATAAAGAAAGCGTCTTCATCGGCCCCAGGCTGCCCCATCTTCTCGACAAAGCTGTCGAGCCAGACATCCTTTTCCTCATTAGTGAGGTCGGTTGTCTCGATGTTGCCAGCGAGCGCAGCGGTGATCCGGGCATGATCGAAATTGCCCGATTTTTCGATGGCCCGGCCTATGCGCACCCAATGCGCGATCTGGCCAGCAATCGAACGGCTCTGTAACTCGGACTCGCGGCGGACGATCTTCATGATGTCGTCAGCAAGTTTGATGGACTGGGCCATTGGTCACCTCCGGCCCGAGAGGTAGCATTTTGCTACCTGATTTTCAAGGGCGTCGTGCGAAGTTGAACCTGAGCGCGGCACAAGCTTGTCTCGTTGAAATCTGGAAAAAACCACGTCATCTCGTCGGACAGAAATCATAAAAAAAAAAGCGCTTCGCGTAGTCCGTATGACCAGCAGTTGCCTTACTGCCCAAACTGGCGTGCAAGCTCCTGCGCTTCCAACGCGCCTTTCTCGAGGTCGTCAGGAACATCGAGTCCCTGCGCCGCATCAAAGGTACCGACCTCCCGTTCCTGAAGATTGAAATAGTCATAAGTGTAGAGACCTTTCTCGCTTCCAGGCCTTTTCGTATACTTGATGAGGGTCGCGTCGTCGTTCATCTCCATGTTGATGGAGATGTGCTCCTTGTAGAGATCGAAGTTCGGATGGATCAGCCGATAATTGGCGCTATCTTGGAATGCCGCTGCTGTGACCGCGTCGATCACGAAATCGATCTTGGCGCGCTTGTACTGCATATTGCATCGCTTGCACGCGATGCCGAGATTCCAAACGGTGTAAGCAAGAGGACGGTAGGAATCGAGCGACTTGGGTAGGACATGCTCGGGATCGACGATAAAATGTCCGCCACCATGGAGCGGAAAGCGGCAGTAACAGCATCGGTCACCATGACGCGCCCGATGAAGATCGCGAATTTTTACCTTCGCTGCCACGAGGGTCGCTTCTTCGGTTCCGCCTGGCTTCCAGTCCCACGGCTTCTCCATCGTGAGCGCCACGGCGATTACTGCCTTTTCTTCGTCCGTGAACACACAGGTTTCGAGGCTGGGAACATAAGGATCAGGCAAAGCCGCTATCTCCGTCATCGATACCGGCCTTCGCCCGCTCGACCTTATCCACAAGATGACGCACGGCCTCAAAAAAGCGCTGTTGCCGATCATCGAAGCTGCGCGCCTCGAGTGCACCGATCAACTCCAGGACTTTTTCCTTGCCGATCTCGTCGTCCTCGAAGCGCGAGATCGCTCGAACGATTTCCTCGCTGACAAAGTGATTGGCGGGCGTGACAACCCCGAAAGCCTCCCAGAGTATTTCCTCAATACTGTTTGGCGAGACCGACGCATCGATCTCGAGTCGCGTTGGCTGGCCGTCCCGTACGCGGAACACTGATACTTTGCTGGGAGCATCGTTGAGTGCGCCAGTAACCACCAGCGGCGCATGGGTGGCTACAATGAGCGTGGCATCTCGGTAAGCCATGGCAGCCATGAGCTTGTCGACATACTCACGCTGCCAGCTTGGATGTAGGCTGTTCTCCGGCTCGTCAATGAGGATGATCGGGTTGCGGCCAGCCTCGGTGATCAAGAACAGAAGCGACGAAATCAGCGCAAGTTGACCTGAACTCGCCCAATGCATTTCGATGACAGTGCCCTGCGGATCGCCGCGCTGGAGCATGACCTCGAGACGGCCAATGACCTTAAGACGTCGGAGAATTACCTCGCAGCGAATCACGGAAACAAATTCGCGCGTAAGGCTAAACTCGAACGCGGAGCGGGAAGCATCGATCCAAACGACTTCCTTGGGATCGTGGCGCTTAAAGAAGGCGAGTGCGCGACGCAGTTCCTCATCGTAGTCAAGCGCGCCATCCCATGTCACATCATCATCGGTCGGATCGCCGCGGCCGCTTTCCAACATCAACCGCAGATCCTCGAAGGACGATCCGTAATGTTTGGCCTTTTCTATCCGGAACCCGAAGCGGGAGGCATAGCCACAATATTCCATGATCGCACTGATCTGGTGGAACGAGGAATCGTCCGCATCGAGCGAGCGAGCGACCGCTCGCTTCACCAGATTGGGCGGCGTATGATCAGACCGGCTGGCCGAAATGCGCCGGATACCTCGCATCCGAGCGAACCGGTCGTGCGGCGTGTTCGACACGGCAATAACGTTCTCGTAGCGGTAAGACTCTGCTAGAGCGCGAAGAAAAGTGCTTTTTCCGGACCCGTTCGGCCCAACTAGTATCGCGATAGAATCGTCACGCCGACCATCGAACAGCTCGAGATCTCGCAGCGTCGCCATTCACCCCCCTTAATATTATTCACTAATATTCGGCGCTAACCGCGTGGAGCGGAACAAGTTCATTTCAATACCTATCTATTCGGTTCGACTGCGACGGAGGGAGAATACTTTGTCTAAATAAGTCATTGAAATATTACATCCAATGATACGCTGTATTGCTCCAGTGCCCCCAGGGATGCCCCCAAAATCAGCGGTCATTTGTGCCTCCCGCAATGCAGTTGGCGATCCACATCTCGACATCCGACTCCAGCCATCCGACACATCGGTAACTTAGCTGATGTGGTCGCGGAAACTCGGAGGTTTGCATCTTGCGGTAGATGGTTGCCCGGCTCAAACCCGTTCGCGCCTTAACAGCAGGAAGCCGGAGAATGGTCATTGGTGAGCGCGCGCCAAAGATATACATCTCGTGCGTGGGCTGTTGTTCGGCATCTTGTATGTTATGGGGGCTTTCAGCCATATATGTTCCTCCAGGTTCAATTGTGGTCAGGGTCGGGACGGATGTTGGCGCATCCCCCGGCCCGCTTTGATTTTGCCTTCGCTAAAGCATCCAGATAGGTCTGATGATCAGCGAAAGATTGATCATCAAATAGCTTCGCACTCTATCCAGGTCTAATGACTCCAGGTGCAAGTCCTCAGGTACGGCAATCAGTTGGTCGTCAGCATGAGCAAAGATCCAGCGCGTATCGAAGCTCTCGAAAATGCTGCCGGTGAACAGGTCGGCGTAGAGGGCAAAAGCGAGATCCGCCCCCTCATCGAACCATGGTTCGATTTCCAATGCCTTTGCGCTGATATTCGGATGATCCTCCAACCAATCCTCGAAAGATTCAAACGAGTCATCCGGAGATCTAGCGTCTGTAGAAAGAGAGGCTTTATCAGAATACCGTGCTCTGGCGCGTCGTAGCAAAGACGCATCTGCCCGCACATCTTCGGTAATATCGGCGTGATCCGAGCAGAAAGCCACAACGCCCCAAAGCAACTCTGAAACCTGTCTAAGGCCGCCAACCTGTACACCATAGCGGCCCAGTTCCTTCAGCACCGCAGCGATATGGATAGCCTCGAACCCGAAAAGCCGATGCTTTCCCCTTCCCAAGCCTTCTCCCTCAGCGGCTTTGAGCAGGCCCTCTTTGATCCAGTAGCTCAGGACGTCGACTTCCAAGTCGGTGGCTTCACTGACTTGTTGCCGTGTGTAACGGCCATCGAAGGGAGAGAGTGATAACGGCATAGCTGCTGCTTAAGAGCAGTTTTCCAACATGAGAAGGAAAAACTTCCTTACGGATCTTCTTTAGATGTTTGTCCGGACTTGATGGTGCGGTTCGGGCGCGGGAAGGGCGCTTTTTTTTGGGACTTGCCGACATTCCGGTTTCAGGTGCGAGCAGTGAAAAAGTTGCCCTTCGTTAGGCTTTCAGTTTTTCCTGTTTCACGGCAATGTCGGTCGTTGCAGGCACGGCCGGTTTCGTTGGAAAGCTCCCATTGGGAAGCTCTCACATCCAAGAAACCTGTCGATTAGTTATCATCGATAACCTGCCTGCTCATATGGCCGCGAGAAATTGTTGCATAATTTACCAAGGTTGTCCTTCCCACGTCAGAAGCGATAGGTGGCCGATACGCCATAGGTGCGCGGAGTGCCTCGGAAGGCGACCACGGTCCCCAGCGCATTGTAGAAATCCAACCTGTAGGTGTCGTATTTTTTCTTGGTGAGGTTGCGTCCCCACAGCGCGACCTCCACGCCGGGATTGTCGAGCCGAGCTGTCAGGCGGCCGTTCAACAGGCCAAAACCTGGCTGGCTGTCGAGATCCTCTAGCCCGATATTGGCAGCGAAATATTTTCGTGATTGGTAGCCATAGTCGAGATGGGCTATGACCTCGCCAAAGCTTACCGGCGCTGTATACGTCGCCGCGACATTATAGGTGAGCTTGGACAAGTAAGTGTAGGGCACGTTGGAAAGATCGGCGCCCGTCGCCGGATCGACATACCGGTCATATTTCGGATCGGTATAGCCAAGACTGCCGCTGAGTTCGAGGCCAGCCACCGGGATGGCGGTTAATTCCAATTCGACGCCTTTGAGGGTCGCTTCTGCCGCATTCTGGATCAACGCGCTGGTGTTGCCGGTGAAGGTATCGACGATGTTCACTGTGCGCTGCACATTGGCATAGTCGCTGTAGAACACGGCCGCGTTCGCACGCAGGATGCGAGGGACGATGTCCGCCTTCACGCCCAGTTCGTAGTCGGTCACCTTTTCCGGCTCGAACGAAGGTCCGACTGAACGGATGTTGAAGCCGCCGGCGCGATAGGCGCGACTGGTTTTGGCGTAGAGGAAGAGGTCGTCCGTCGCCTGGTAATCGACGCCGAGCGTGTAGGAGAGATAGTCGAACGTGCCGCTCCGCGTGGCGGCACAAACCCCCGGCGTATCGGTGGTGTTAAGCAGGCAGGTGCCGTTCTGGCGCCGATTGCGCAGTTGGACCCGGCGCTTGTCCTCGGTATAGCGAAGGCCGCCGGTCACGCGCAGGTTGGGCGTGATCTTATAGGTCGCCTGAACATAGCCGGCGATCGACTTGTTGCGGGTGAACGCCTGATTGATTGCGGGGGGCGGACCAATCGGCACGAGATTCTGGAGGAAGGGATTGCCGTCCTCATTCTTCTCGTCAAAATAGAATAGGCCACCGATCCACGACAGGCGGTCGCCACCGCCCGAAAGCTGAAGCTCTTGCGTGAACTGATATTTTTGTTTGAGCTCGGCCTCAGTCGCAATGACGATATAGGGCGTGCCGTCATTATCGGTGAAATAGTTAACGTCGGTGCCGCGCAGGGCGGAGATGGATTTGAACTGCGCTGCGCCGAGGTCAATGTTCAGCGTCGCGCTTGCCCCCCACACCTTGTTATCGGCGGGAGTCGCGTTGCCGGCGAAAGAGGCATAGAATTCGTCGGTGATATAGTTGTTTAGCGTATCGCCGGGGCGCACGGGAGCGGCGATCGGCAGGTTGGTCGCGACCGACCCTGGTCGTACCGCGATCAGCGCCGCGATCGGGCCGTTATTCTTCCATTCGGAATAATCGGCGGACAATTGCAGGTTCCAGGCCTCGCCGTCTGGAGCGATGCCCAGCTTCACGCGGACGAACTCCTTATTCATGTCGTCGAGTTCGGTGTCGAGGAAGCGGTTGCGGCCATAGCCGGAATGCTCGCTATGCTTGAAGCTGACGCGCAGGGCCAATTGGTCTCCGCTCAACGGCAGATTAAGGGCGCCGAGTACTTCCAGATTGTCGTAATTGCCGATCGTGCCGGTTACGAACCCTTCGAGCGTGCCACTGGGATCCGGAGTGACAATGTTGAGCGCGCCGCCTGTGGTGTTGCGTCCGAACAATGTGCCCTGTGGCCCGCGCAGCACCTCCACCCGCTCGACATCGACAAGGTCCATCAGGCCGCCGCTCGAGCGGGCCACATAAACGCCGTCCACGTAGATGGCGACAGCAGGATCGCTGTTCGATTGGTTCTCGACATTGACCTGGCCACGGATCGTGACCGCTGCGCCGGAATTGAAGATCAACGGAGAGACTGAGAGATTGGGCGCGCTGAACTGAAGTCCGTAAACGTCAGTGATATTGCGTTGGGTCAGCGACTCGGCGGTCAACGCGGTGACCGCAACTGGCGTAGTCTGCAGGGCCTCCGATGTCCGGCGCGCGGTGACCACGATGTCGGCGAGGCCGCCTGCCTGCGTCTGATTGGCCAAACCAGCTTCCGTCTGGGCGATAGACCCTGGAGCCCACATTACGAGTACCGACGCCAAACCTGCCCCCAAAACACAAGGTTTGCGCTTATTTCCGATGTGTTTCATGAAGCTTACTCCCCGATCGATTCTTGCATCGAATAAACTCAGCCGTTTTGATGAATGACAGCGGGCATTGTGAGGAGGATCTGCAATCGTTCGGAGCCCCACCATCCCTATAGACCAATTCCACGAAGTTGAATAAATATGATGGAGAAAAGCGGGTCGGTCAATCAGTGAAAACGCTTGTGGGCGGACCCGATGAGAACGCGACAGAAGCACATGACTTCGCTGGGCTTGTATTGTTGGGCCGATATTTCTGGAGGAGAGAATGCGTGGACGAATCACCTATTCATGCGCGCTTGGGGGCGTCGTTCCACGCGTCCGGCAATCCGCCACTCCGTCGGCCTTTTCGCCGCCGTGTAGGTCTCACGTTCGCCTTGGGCATGCTGCTCATGAGCGCTTCCGGACTGGTGCCGGCATCTGCGTTCGCCAATCCATTGGCGACGGAGGCTCAGATCGCGGCGGAGAAGGCCGCGCTGCGAATCGAACAAACGCCGCAGGTCCAGGCGGTGCGCGAGCAACTCCGGCAGGTGCTGCTGGCTGACCCTGGGGCCCAGGTGGCCGACGGCCGCGCTTCCCTCGACAAGGTGCTCGACCAGTGGATTCGCTGCCATATCCTGATGCAGCTTAGCATCGATCAGGCAAGTCCGGCCTTGCTGTGGATTGCCGACAATACGCCACGCACCTGGTTCGGGCATCTGTTCCCCGGTGACATCATCGCTGGCGACAATCCCGACAATTCCAATCGCGTGACTTATCTCGATGGCGGCAGCAGTTATGAGCTTGTCGGCCGTTACGGTTCGCCAAAATCTGGTCAGTTCAACCTGAACATCGAGATGGCTCATCCGAATGGCGGCATGGGCAAGCACCTCGTCACCCTGACTGACAAGGCAATCAAGCTGGAACCCGACGGCACCTTCCGCGTGACCATTGACAGCAAGCCCGCGAACGGTCGCGCCAATCATATGCAGGTGCAGCCGGGGCTGCTGCTGTTCGCCGCCCGCGACAGCCGATCCGACTGGGCGCAGAATGCGAGCACGCTGTCGCTCCGTCGGGTCTCCGGCCCCGGTCTGAAGCGCGCCGCGAACGAGGCAGAGCAGATCGACCGGATAGTGCGCGAGACGCCAGCCTTCGTCAATTACTGGCGAAAGTTCAAGGACGGCTTCTTCGGCAATCCAGAACCCAATGTCTTGGTGATGCCGCAGCGGCGTGATAGCGAGGGCGGCTGGGGCTATATCGCCGGTGGCAAGTTCAAGCTCGCCGACGACGAGGCACTGGTAATCACCACCACCGATGGCGGTGCCGACTATACCGGTTTTCAGATCACCGATCCTTGGACGCTGCGGCCAGAAACCTTGCTGCGCACATCTAGCCTCAACAAGACGCAGGCGAGGAAGAGCCCTGACGGTAGCTATACCTATGTAATCGCGCTGCAGGATCCGGGTATCGCCAACTGGATCGACACCGCCGGCCTGCATCAGGGTTGGTTCCAGATGCGCTGGCAGAACTTGCCGGCCGGATCGGAGCCGACGGCGAGCGCCGTCAAGCTGGTGAAGCTGGATGATATGGACACCGTCGTCGGCCCGGAAGTGCCGCGCGCTAACCTTGCCTATCGCCAGGACCAGATCAGGAAGCGGGTCACACTGTTCAGCCGTAGGGCGTCTGAAACGCCGCCTGACGCGCTGCCTCGCTGACTTGACGAGCCGGAGAGGCCCCCGATGAAATGTCTTCCAGCGATCACGATTGCCGTCGCCCTCTCCGGCTGTAACCAGGAGCAGCCGGTCGCATCCGCAAGCCCGAAGATCCCCGATGCGCGCCTGACGGTCGCCCCGGAGGCGCGGCGTCCCTTTTATGGGGACCTGCACCTGCATACGACCTATTCCTATGACGCCTGGGGCATGATGGGTGCCCGGACGACGCCGGAAGAGGCTTATCGCTTCGCCATGGGCGAACCGGTCGACTATATGGGCCAGAGTATTCGGCGGGGCGAGCCGCTGGACTTTATGGCGGTCACCGACCATTCTGAATATATCGGGGTGCTCAATCAGCTGGACGACCGGGACAGTCCGCTGATGAAGACCGCTATTGGGCAGGAGTTCGCCAAAAATCCGACCGGTGCCTTCATTTCCCTCACCAAAGCAATGGCGGTCAACGAGTTGATTCCCGGGCTGAACCCCAAGCCCCACCTGCAATCGAGCTGGGAAAAGACGATTGCCGCAGCCAATCAATATTATCGACCCGGCCAATTCACCACCTTCATCGGTTATGAATGGACATCGATGCCCGAGGGTAAATACAACCTTCACCGCAATGTCATATTCAATGCCGACACTGCCCCCTTGCCCTTCACGGCGCTTGATTCAAAGGAGCCTGAGGACCTTTGGCGTTACCTCGACAATCTGCGGCGGCAAGGAATCGAGGTGATCGCGATTCCGCATAACGCCAATGCCAGCGGCGGGCGGATGTTCGACTGGGTCAAGAGCAACGGCCAGCCAATCGATCAGGCCTATGCCCGGCAACGCGCGATCAACGAGCCGCTGACCGAAATTGCACAGATCAAGGGCCAATCGGAAACCGTACCCGAGTTATCCGCCAACGACGAATTCGCCGGGTTCGAGGTGATGGACCGGTTAATGACGACGCTGGAAAAGAGCAATCCGCCGGGCAGCTATGTCCGCGACGCACTCGGTCGGGGCATGGTGATCGCACACAGGGTGGGGGTCAATCCTTACAAATATGGCTTTGTGGGTGGATCGGACATCCATAACGGCCTGTCAGCCTCCGCCGAAAATGCCTTTGCCGGGAGCAATGAAGGGCTATCTCCCGACCGTCTTCCGGACCGGGAAACTGCGGCTGCGAGGATCGGCCCCTTTATCTCCGGTGATATCACCGCCGACAAGAAACGCAATTTCAAGGGCGCTGCGCCGTTCCTGTTGAGCTCGGCCGGCCTAACTGGGGTCTGGGCGGAGCGCAACGACCGCAACGCGATTTTCGCGGCACTGAAACGCAAGGAGACGTTCGCGACATCAGGCACGCGGATGCGCATACGCCTGTTCGGCGGCTGGACCTTCACACCCGCGCTATTGCGGCGTTCTGACTGGATCGCGGCCGCCTATGCCGACGGCGTGCCAATGGGCGGGGATCTTCCCTCGCGCGGGCACGCGGCTGTATCGCCGAGCTTCGTCGTGAGCGCCACCAAGGATCCCAACGGCGCTAACCTGGACCGTGTACAGATCATCAAGGTCACAGGCAAGGGCGACGCGGTGCGCGAGAAGGTGTTCGATGTGGTTCTGTCCGGCAACCGTCGAGTGGACTCCCGCACCGGCAGGGCACCGGCGGTGGGCAATACAGTTAACCTGCGCAACGGCACGTACACCAACAGCATCGGCGCGACGCAACTGAGCGCTGTGTGGACTGACCCCGAATTCGATCCGGCCGATCAGGCGGTCTATTACGCGCGCGCGATAGAGATACCGACGCCGCGCTGGAGCACGCTGCTCGCCGTTCGCTACGGCCTGCCCTTACCGACGGACAAGGCACTGACATTGCAGGAACGAGCTTGGTCGTCGCCGATCTGGTACACTCCGAAAAGCTGAATAAGGAAGTACGGCATGGAACTGGAAGGCAATGTCACCGAAATCCGTTACCTGACACACAGCATCGAGGAGACAACGGCCCATTGGGTTTGAGCATCAATTCCGGTCCGGAAGCTATGCAGAGGGGTAGGTGCGCGCGGTTGCTGCGGGAACCGTTGCTGCATTTCTTCATCTTGGGAACGCTGCTTTTCGTCATGTCGGAACATTGGCAGGGGCGTCATGATCCCGACAGGATCGTCGTTGATCATGCGGCGGTGGCACAGATTTCCCAAGCTTATGCCGGACAGTTCGGAGCACCGCCCAGCGCGGACGTGCTGCGCAGGCTTATTGCCCGCCATGTGGAAGAGGAGATGCTTTATCGGGAGGGCGTGAAGCTGGGCGTGGAACGCGACGATGAAGTCGTGCGGCGTCGTATCATCCATAAGATGCGGTTTCTGACTGAGGACATGACACCGATTCCGGAGCCAGACGATGCAATCTTGCGCACGTTCCATGCCGGTCATCAGGGCCGCTATCGCCGGCCAACATGGAACAGCTTCACTCATATATTCTTCTCCACAGACAAAGGGGATGCGGCAGCGCGGGCTCGTGCAGTAGCGGCTCTTACCTCGCTATCTCCTGCGGTAACCCGCGCGCCGGAGCGCGGTGACGCGTTTTCGGACCTCTACGATTATGCCGATCTGGACAGGCCCAATCTGGAGCGGCTGATGGGGCGGACGCAGATAGTGGAGGGGGTCATGAAGGCGCCGCTCGAACGCTGGGCCGGCCCGTACCGCTCAGCCTATGGCTGGCATCTGGTGCGGGTGAGTGGTCGATCAATATCGGCGCCCTATACATTCGAGGACGTGCGTGATCAGGTTCGGGCAGACTATCTGGAGGAGCAGCGGGCGGCGGAGAACAGGAAGACGCTGGACCAGATGCGACAGCGCTACGCCGTAACGGTCGAAGGGCGAAAAGCGGAATGATGCGATGGATATGGCTGGCGCTGCTCTGGGCCATGCCTTTTGCTGGTGCCCAGGCACATGAGGTGCGGCCAGCCTATTTGGCAATCACGGAGCATGGCAGCGGCCGCTATGACATATTGTGGAAGCAACCGGTCGTGGGCGAATTGGTCCTACCCTTACGACCGCATATGTCGACTGGATGGTTGGATCGGGCTAGTCGTACGACAAGCGTCACCCCAACCCATCTGATTCGCACTTGGTCGATCGTGGATCCGCGTCGAAAGACCCTGGATGGCGTAGCGATCACGATATCTGGGTTGGATCGCTCAATCACCGACGTGCTTGTGCGGATCGTCCCTATCCAAGGTAATGCGCGGACTCAGTTCATGACCTCGCAGACCCCGCGCCTCGTGCTGAGCAGCGAAGGGGCTACACGAACGCTGGCCGTGCGCACCTACTTGCCGCTCGGCTTCATGCACATAATGGAAGGATTCGATCATCTTGCTTTCGTGCTGGGGCTGTTACTGCTGATCGGACTTCGGTGGAGACTGCTGGCGGCGGTGACAGCGTTCACGGTCGCACACAGCATCACGCTCGCGCTGTCGGTGCTGGGGATGGTGCGCCTGCCCTCGGCCCAGATTGAGATGCTGGTGGCGCTAAGCATCCTCTTTGTAGCGCTGGAAGCCTTGCGCGCAGCGCGAGGGAAGGACAGCCTATCGATTCGGCAGCCTTGGGTGATCGCGTTCCTCTTCGGGTTGTTGCACGGGTTTGCCTTCGCCGGGGCTCTCACCGCAATAGGCCTGCCGCCAGATGCTGTGCCGCAGGCGCTGTTCCTATTCAACCTGGGCGTTGAGTTGGGGCAGATCACCTTCATCGGTTCAGTGGCGCTGCTGCTGGCAGTCCGCCGCTTCATCCCGGCTGCCGCCCTGCGCGGACGCGAGGCCAGAAACCTTGCCGCCTACGCAATCGGCACCATGGCATGTTTTTGGCTGCTGGAGCGGGCGACCATGTTGCGGGGCAGCTGAGCACTCTATCCCGCACTAAACATGCGGACTCCGCAATCAGTAACTGCCGGCGACTTAGGACGCGCGTACTGTATTCAGCATCAAAGTCGCTAATGCCACGGATGCTGCATGCAACTCGGTCGAGCGACAGCTTTGGCGACCAGTAGATGACCCAGGCTGCGATCACTATTTCTGTTTAAGCAGGTTGGCCCGCCGTCGGCGTCAATAGCCGGGAGGTTATGCTTATTGCGCTCGTGATGCTTCTTGAACCCGAAGTGACGCTCCGTGACGATTCAATCGAAATACCGACCGAACTGGCGCGCCTTGCGGCGCATTGCTCTGGTGTCAGATGTAACCTGGATCGTGCATGGGCTGAGGCAGATCGTGCAGACTTTCCATCATCGGGTCCGCTTTTTCTGATGGCCAAGCAGAAGCGGCGCTACGTCCCGATGCCGCATTTGAACATGAATTAACGGCAGGAAACTGGAATACGAAATTTGTCGGTGAACGGCAAAGATGGGTCGACTCGCGATCAGCGGCATGATGACGCTGCTTGAAGATCTGAATGCCTGCCCTTGGGACAATGCTGTCGTTCGACGTGCGACGCTCAAACGGCAGGCTTCGCCGCAACCCGCCTTAGCTAGCGTGAGTTGGGGCGGATGGGGGTCTGGGGCAAGAGGTTTCCGGCTCAGGTGCAACACCGGAATAAAATCGGGCCAGGCTGTCAAGACCGGTCGACAGTCGAGCACTGGCGCACTTCGGTGATTACCTCTGCGGTCGGGGATCCCCGCATCCGAAGGCGTACTCGCTAATCGGTGAGCCGCAGACACCGTTATTCCCGCTACATCATCTAGTGGAAGCTGTGCACCACAGTGATGGCCGGCGGCGTCACCGACACGCTGGATCTGGCTTTGCTCCATACCACCTGCCCCCCCGAGTTGCACAGTGGCAAGTGGTATGGCTAGCCGCTCATCCTTTAGGTTTCAGCGTCAAGGGAAGGCCGGCGAACATTATGACTGCCTCTTCAACCACTGCCGCTATTTCCTGATTGATGCGGCCCGCAACATCGCGAAACCTTCTGGCAAGGGCGTTGTCGGGTACAATGCCCAGACCCAATTCGTTGGCGACCAGAATGACCGGCCCCCGTGCGGCTGAAAGCGAACGCGCCAGTCCGTCCGTAGCGGTAGCAGTATCGCGTTCCGCTAGCATCAGGTTCGAAGCCCACAACGTCAGGCAATCGACCAGCACCACCGTTTCCGGCGTGCTATATGCCGTGATTGCCACCGCCAGGTCCAGCGGTGCCTCGACAGTTGACCAGCGCGGACCGCGATCGGCGCGGTGCAGCTCGATTCGATCGCGCATCTCATCATCGAAGGGCTGCGCTGTCGCCAGATAGACCAGTTTACCTGTCAGGGCCTCTGCCCGGCCCTGGGCAAAGCGGCTTTTGCCCGAACGCGCTCCGCCCAGCACCAGCAAATGGGGCAAGGCACTGCTCATGCGCTGTCTCTCGCTGGGACGGAGGCGGGTGGTTCCGCCATCGCCATCGCCACCAGCGCGTCGATATCGAGATGCTCCTCCAGCGCGGCTGCGATCTCGTCCAGCGCCGCCTCGACGGTGAAGCCAGAGTCCACGCCCCCGGCTTCTACATCCATGCGCGACAGCAGCGCACGGCGCTGATCCGCATCGGCGAGCAGACCGTGAACGTAGGAACCAAAAACCGTTCCGCCCGCGTTTATTGCACCGTCGCGACGCCCATCGAAGAGCATGGCAAAGGGGCGCTCAGTGCCTGGTCCGCTGGTGTGCCCCATATGCATTTCATACCCCTGAAAAGGCGCGCCCATCGCCATACCGCTGACCGGACGCAGCGCCTTGTGTGCGTGCAAGGTCGTTTCGACATCGAGCAGGCCGAGGCCGCTTGCGGTGCTGGGCGGGCCTTCCAGACCATCGGGATCGGCGATGCTTTTGCCGAGCATCTGGTAACCACCGCAAAGCCCAAAGATCAGCCCGCCGCGCCGGTGATGCCCCAGAATATCGATGTCCCAGCCCTCTGCGCGCAGAGCGGCCAGATCGGCGATGGTCGCCTTTGACCCGGGCAGGATGATGAGCGCGGCCTCTGCCGGGATCGGCTGGCCGGGCGGAACCATGTGCAGGTCCACACCATGTTCGAGCTTCAGCGGATCGAGGTCATCGAAATTGGATATGCGCGGCAGGATCGGACAGGCGATCAGCTTGCTGCCCCCCGCGCGCGCCTTGCCGCGCTCCAGCACCACGGCATCCTCGCTTGGCAGCCGTGCGGTCGCGCCCAGCCACGGCACCACGCCGAATCCGCGCCAGCCCGACAGGCTCTCGATCTGGCGATAACCATCGGCGAACAGTGCGGGATCGCCCCGGAACTTGTTGATGATGAAGCCCTCGATCATCGCGGCATCCGCCGGGTCGATGATCGTCTTCGTGCCGACGATGGCGGCAATGACTCCGCCGCGATCAATATCGCCGACCAGCACGACGGGTACGCCTGCCGCTCGCGCAAAGCCCATATTGGCGATGTCGCCAGCGCGCAGGTTGATTTCCGCAGGAGAGCCCGCACCCTCGGCCACGACAATATCGCACGCCCGGCGGAGCCGGTCGTAGCTCGCCATAACTTCACCCAGCAGCGCGCCCCGTGCCTGCCGAAAATTGCCCGCGCCCAATGTGCCGCGCACCCGGCCATGCACGATCAGTTGCGATGTGCGGTCGGCCTGCGGCTTCAGCAGCACCGGGTTCATGTCGGTATGCGGCTCCACCTTGCAGGCTATCGCTTGCAAGGCCTGCGCCCGGCCGATTTCGCCACCATCGCTGGTGACAGCGGCATTGTTGGACATGTTCTGCGGCTTAAACGGCAAAACCCGCAATCCGCGTTTCACCAGGGCACGGCACAGCCCCGCCACCAGCACCGATTTCCCTACATCAGAGCCTGTGCCCTGAAGCATTAAAGCGCCCATGCGACACCTCCTGCAATTCCCGCCGCCAACAACCACAGGCACAGACATGCAAGGGCGTAGATGCCCAATCCGCGCCGAATATCCTCTGTCCGGGCCGGGCGATCACCCTCACCGATCCAGAGCTTGTCCGAAATAATGCCGTCATAGGCGATTGGCCCGGCCAGGCGCAGCCCCAGCGCCCCGGCCATCGCGGCCTCGGGCCAGCCGGCATTGGGCGAGGCGTGCCTGGACGCATCGCGCCACAATATCCGCCAGCCACCCCCGCCGCACAGGCAGATCAGAAATCCCGACAGGCGCGCTGGAATGAGGTTCATCGCATCGTCGGTGCGGGCCGCAGCCCAGCCATAGGCGCGCCATCGCTCCTCGCGGTGCCCAATCATGCTGTCGGCAGTGTTGATCGCTTTGTAGGCCCAGATACCGGGCAGACCCAGCATCAGCAGCCAGAACAGCGGAGCGACCACCCCGTCGCAGAAACTTTCGGCCAGGCTTTCGATCGCCGCCCGGGCAACACCTGCTTCATCAAGCGCGGCTGTATCGCGGCCAACAATCATGCCGACTGCGGCGCGCGCGGCGGGCAGATCCTGCCGCTCCAGCGCATCGGCAACGGGGCGGACATGATCGTGCAGGCTGCGCTGCGCCAGACCCGGCCAAGCAAGCACGCCGATCAGGGGCCACGCCCATGCCCCGGCGAAGGCCGTGCACAGCCTTTGCAAAACCCAGCCCGCCCCGCCCGCCACGCCCAGCAGGATCAGCAAGGTCGCGACTCCGGCCATGCGCCGCATCCGATTAGACCGTGAAGGGTTGTTCCAGCGCTGCTCAAGCCCGGCGATAATCCGTGCAAAGCCTCCCACCGGATGGCCGATCCGGCGATACAGCGACTGCGACCAGCGTATCGCGGAGTCAAGCGCCAGAGCCAGCAGCGCGGCCCACGCAACCATCGGCCCCTCAACCATCAGCTAGCGCCGCATCCAGCCGGCCCAGCGCATCGGGGTCGGCGGGCAGGCCCAGCCGCAGCCAGCGCGGATCATAATCGAACGGGCGCGTCAGAATGGCATGGTGCGCAAGGCGTTCGAACAGGGCGGCAGCATCGGCCGTTTCGATCAGCCGGAACAGCGGGCAATCTCCCACCGCCCTGAAGCCGCGCCGCGCCAGCACCGCATCCAGCGCATCAGCCTGCGCGCGCAAGGCATCATGCGTGGCGGCGATCCATTCCGCATCGCGATAGGCCGCCGTGCCGATCGCCAGCGCGGCGGCCGATAGCGGCCAGCTGCCAAGCCTTTGTCGATATTGCGCGATCACCTCGCGCGGCCCCAGCACAAAGCCGAGCCGCACCCCGGCCAGCCCGAAGAACTTGCCGAATGAGCGGAAAAGGATCAGCCACTGCCCGTCCTGCACATGGGCGGCAAGGCTGCTGTGCGGGGTGGCATCGGCAAAGGCCTCATCCACCACCAGCCACTTTTCATTGCCCCGCCGCGCTTCCAGCCAGCCCAGCAGCGTTGAGGGGGGTATGATCCGTCCATCGGGATTGTTGGGATTGGCAAGGATGATCGTCGCCTCCTCCGTTCCGGTCAGATCGGCGAAGGCCACCGCGTGGCTGCGGGGAATCATGTCGCCATGCGTGCGATAGCTGGGCTGGGCATGGATGGCAGCGCCGGGCAGGATGTCACCCAGCATCCGCAAGCCGATCTCCGTACCCGGTACGGCACAGACATGGGCCGGATCGGTTCCAAAATGAGCGGCGGCAGCGGCCTCCAGATCGTCCAGCGCGCCCGCATCGGGCAGCGCCTGCCAGTCCATCGCCAGACTGGCGACGCCGGGCCAGCCATGCGGATTGATGCCGGTCGAAAGGTCGATCCATGGCGCATCGCCGATGCCGAACCGGGCCATGGCATCGGCCAGTCTGCCGCCATGAAAGCTGAAATTGTTCATATGCCGAACACCCATGCGCCCGTGATTGTCACGCTCAGCAGCAGCCCGGATTCGATCAGTTCGATGCCCGCGCCATGGCCATCGCCCGAAATCCCGCCAATTGTCCGGCGCACATGCCAACCCCACCACAGCACCAGCAGCGGCGTGACCAGCAGCGCCGGGGTGAACCACGACGCCGCAGCCAGCACCGCGGCCCACACCGCAAGATCCACCGGACGAACGACGGACCGGAATCCTGCGGCCAGCCCCTGATGCAGCGGCAGGAGCCATGCGGTCCACACCAGCGGGCCGATGCGCGCGGCAAACGGCACCAGCACAAGCGGGCCGAACGCCCGCGCATCAATCAGCATATCCAGCAGCGCCAGCTTGCTCAACAGTTGCAGCACAATCGCGACCACGCCGAAACTGCCGACATGCGGATCGGCCAGCACGGCCAGCAGCCGCTCGCGATCTTTATGCGCTGCTCCGCTAGCATCAGTAAGGTCGGACAGGCCATCAAGGTGCAGCGCGCCGCTCACGCCCACCCAGACGATCAGCGCGGCCAATGCGCCCAGCCGGTGATCGACCAGCCCGCCCGCCCATGCGGCGCCTGCAACCAGCCCGCCAACCACCAGCCCCACTGCGGGAAACCAGCGCATCGACCGGGCAAACGCGGCATCGTCCACGACAAGCGTCGGCATCGGAAGCCGCGTCAGGAATTGCAGGGCGATGATGAAGCCCTTCACGGATACAGCCCGGCGATCTGTGCCGTGGGGCGCTGGCCCGGTTCCCGAGCGGGCCAGACACGCAACGACAGCAGGCTGTTATAGGGCAGGTCAATCGCCCATGTCTGGCGCACGTCAAACCCGCAAAGCACCGCCAGCGCCGCCCGCATCGCGCCAGCGTGCGTGACGATCAGCGTTGGCCGCGCGGCCAGATCGTCAATGGCAGCGGACACACGGTCCACCAGCGCCGACCGGCGTTCTCCACCGGGCGGCGCGTGGCCATCGGGATCGTCCCAGAACCGCGCCAGCGCCGCGCTTTCGACATCGCCGGGTGCCATCCCGTCCCATGCGCCAAAGTCCAGTTCGCGCCAGCACTGATCGATTGACAGCGGCACACCGGTCGCAAGGGCAATGGCCTCGCCCGCCAAACGCGCCCGCGACAGGTCGGAAGCGATCAGCACTTCAGCCGCCAAATCCCGCGCCTGATCGGCGCAGGCCGCGATACCGGCGGCAGTAGGCGGCGCATCGGTAAGGCCGATCAGCCGCCCCGCGCCTTCCGGTTCGCCGTGGCGCAGGAGATAAAGGGGAAAGCTGCTCACAGGCCGTCTGCCACCCCGGCCTGCGCAAATGTCGCCATACCATTGTGCGTGGCCAGCGCTGCCCGGATTACCGACACCGCCAGTGCGGCGCCGCTGCCTTCGCCCAATCGCATCCCCAGCGAAAGCAGGGGATCAAGGCCCAAATGCCCCAGCAGTCGGATATGCCCCGGTTCAGCCGAGCAGTGCCCCGCCAGGCAATGGTCCGTGATCGGCGGAACGGCGGCGGCCAGCGGCGCCAGCGCGGCGCAGCTGATGAACCCGTCAAGCACCACCGGAATACGCAGGCGGCGCGCCTCCAGCACGGCCCCGGCAATCGCGGCGATTTCGCGCCCGCCCAACCGGCGCAAAGTCTCAAACGGGGTGTCCGGCGCATTGGCATGACAGGCCAGTGCCTGTTCCACTACCGCCACTTTGCGCGATTCCGCCCGCATTAACCCCCGTGCCCGGCCCGACCCATTGCGCGGGCGTGCCGCCATAACTGCGCGCGCAGAGCGCGGCGGCGGCGGTCGAATTGCCAATGCCCATTTCGCCGACAACCAGCAGGTGCAGCCCCGGCTCCACCACCGCCGCTCCGGCAGAAAGTGCAGCAAGGCACTCCGTCTCGTCCATTGCCGCAGCGACAGTGAAATCCGCCGTGGGCCGGTCGAGATCGAGTGCAACCACCCGCAGATCCAGTCCGGCCGCCCCGGCCAGTGCGTTGATCGCCGCGCCGCCAACAGTGAAATTGCCGACCATCGCGGCGGTCACGCTGGCGGGAAAGGCGCTGACCCCGTGGACGACGAAACCATGATTGCCAGCAAAGATCGCCGCGCGGCCCTGTTCGATCACTGGCTGCGCCGTGCCCTGCCATCCGGCCATAAACACCGCGATGTCTTCCAGCCGCCCCAGCGATCCGGCCGGTTTGGTCAGGCTGGCCTGCCGCGCACGCGCCGCGGCGATGGCCTCCGCATCGGCCATGGGCAAGCGCCCAAGGGCCGTTTCAAACGCGACCAGCGTGGCAAACCGGCTCATTCCGCGACGAAGCCTTGCGGCGGGGTGCGGGTGATGAAATGGCCCTTCACGCCTTGCGGCCATTGCTTGAACGGCACCCGGCCATGCTCGCTGGCGGCATAGTGGACCGCATAGTCCAGAATGGCGGTGGCGGCGTCCTCGTCCGGCGTGAACCGGCCCAGAACGTAGCCGACCTTGCCCGGCGCGCGCAGGTGGATGGTGCAGAAATCGGTGCAGGCAAACAGGCAGGGCATTTCCTGCACGGCGACCCCGGCATAGCGCGCGTCGCTCTGCTGAACCGAGCGCAGCGCAACAACAAGTCGCGCGCCGCCGCGCATGCCCGCGGCGTCCTCACGCGCATCGGCACTGTGGCGGCAGGTGTTGCAGGCCACGATAGCGGGGCCGTCCTCCACGGGTATCAGCATGGTTTTCTGGTCCTTTGATTGAAAATCATCGTTCGAACATCCGGTCGGCCCACGGCTCACGCTGCTGCCAGCCGCGCTGTTCCAGTTCGGGGGTATCGGACGTGTCTGCCGGGTAACCGATGCACAGCAGCGCGATCAGCGACCAAGTGGCGGGAACGTCGAGCAGGGCATGGACCGCCGGTGGATCAACGATCGACACCCAGCCAAGGCCAAGCCCGCGCAGCCGCGCCACCAGCCACAGATTGTGGATCGCCAGCACGCACGAATAGCGCAACATTTCGGGCATGGTGGCAATGCCAAGGCCGTGCCCCGCCTCGGGCAGTTCATCGCAGAACACCGCCATCAGTTCGGGCGCTTCACGCAAGCCGTGCAGCTTTAGCGACAGGTAGTGATCGTGCCGCGCCTGCCCGGCATAACGCTCCGCCGCCTGAGCGCATTGCCCGTCGGCATGGGCGGCCAGCGCCTCGCAGATGTCATGCGTCCGCACCCGCACAAATCGCCACGGCTGCGCATTGCCGACCGACGGCGCAAGCGAGGCACAGGCCAGCAGCGCGCGCATGTCCGCTTCGCCCACGGCGCGGCGGTCGAAATGCCGGACATCGCGCCGCCAGCGCAGCAATTGCATGAATTGCTCCGCAAATTCCGCGCCGAACACAGGCGGGACCGCGCTCAGAACTCGATCCCCGCCTGGGCCTTCACGCCGGAGCGAAACGGATGCTTGACCATGGTCATTTCGGTAACAAGGTCGGCAGCCTCGATCAGCGCCTCGGGGGCGTTGCGGCCTGTGACGATAACGTGCTTCATCATGTCGCGCGCGGTCAGTACCGCCACCACTTCATCGACCGGCAGATAGTCATAACGCAGCACGATGTTCAGTTCATCGGCCAGCACCATGTGATAGGCCGGATCGGCGATCATGCGCTTCACTTCATCCCAACCAGCGCGGGCTGCGGCAATATCGCGGGTGCGGTCCTGCGTGTCCCACGTAAAACCCTCGCCCATCGGCTTGAATTCGACATTGTCGGGAAAGGCATCGAACACGGCCTTTTCGCCGGTCTTCATTGCCCCTTTGACGAACTGCACCACACCCACTTTCATGCCGTGGCCGATGGCGCGAACCACCATGCCCAGCGCCGCGCTGGTCTTGCCCTTGCCCTTGCCGGTGTGGACGATCAGCAAGCCCTGTTCACGGGTCTTGCTGGCCATGATTTTTGCCTGCGCGGTCTGCTTCTTGCGCATCTTTTCGGCGTGGCGGGCATCACCGGCCACCACTTCTACTTGGTTTTCAGGCTCCATCGGCCAATTCCCTTCGCATAAGATAGACATCCATGATCCAGCCATGGCGCGTACGCAGTTCGGCCCGGCGCGCCATGATCCGGGGACCGGCATCGCCAAGCGCCCCGTGTTCCAGCGCCTCATGCGCCATGCCCAGATAAGCGCCCCACCAGATGGTGATGCCCTGCGGCTCCAGCCCTTCGAACGCGCAACCGCTGTCAAGCATCACGACAATCGTGTCCGCGCCACCGGGCCAGCCATGGGCGCGCAGCATCCGCCCGGTGGTGATCGTCACCGGCCCGGCCAGCGGGTTCAACGGCATGGCATGCGCAGCGGTCAGCGCCTGAATACTGGTGATGCCCGGCACCACCCGCACGGCGATTTCCACCCCCGCGCTGCGCAGCCGGTCAGCAATGCGCAAGGTGCTGTCATACAGCGAGGGATCACCCCAGACGAGCAGCGCCAGCTTGCCGCCACCGGGCAAATGTTCGGCGATCTTCGCCTGCCACGCATCGGCAATGGCATCATGCCAGGCGTTGACGTTATCCAGATAAGCGCCCTCATCGCCGCGTAGTGGCAGATCGAACTCCGCGATCCGCGTCGGCCCCGTGAGCACCTGCGCGCATATCTGGCGGCGCAGATCGATCAGGTCTGACTTAGCGTGCCCCTTGCGCGGCAGCAGGATCAGGTCGGCGCTGTTCATCGCCGCCACGGCTTGCGCCGTCAGATGATCGGGGTTGCCCGTGCCGATGCCGATGAGGGAAAGCTCGATCATTGCGGATCTCGGCATCGGGCCTCGCCACGCGAAGCGGGCGCGATCATGTGGAAATAGCTGCCGGTCACATGGCCGCGATGCGATCCGGTTTCAGCCACCGCCGCGCCATCGGCATCGGTCACGTACGCCAGCGGCGCGTCGCTCTGTTCGGCAATCGTTGAATAGTGGAACTCGTGCCCCCGCAGTCTGGTCCCGGCGGCAAGGCGCGATATCGGCACCAGCAGTTCGGCATGCCGATAGCCAAGGTGCATCTTGCGCTGGGCATGGCTGGTGACCAGCCCCAGCAGCCCGGCCATCCGGTGCCGTTCTCCGCTTTTGTCGATCAACCCCTGCCCCAGCACCATATAGCCGCCGCATTCGCCGTGCACGGGCCGCGTTTGCGCATGGCAGCGCAGGCCGGACAGGAATGTCGCGGCGGCGGCGATGGTTCCGGCGTGCAGTTCGGGATAGCCGCCAGGCAACCACACCAAATCAGCATGGTCGGCGGGCGCCTGATCGGCCAGTGGCGAAAACGGCAGGATCTCCGCCCCGGCGCGCCGCCAGCCTTCGATCAGATGCGGGTAGACGAACGAAAAGGCCGCATCGCGCGCCATGGCGATCCGCTGGGCCGGAGGGGCGGGCAGGTTGCCGCCGTCGGCTTGTGGTGCGGCACCGGCGGCAAGGCGAAGAGCGTCAAGATCGACGTTGGCGCGCAGGAACGCTGCAAACTCGGCAATCGCGCGATCAAGGTCGGGATGCTCCACCGCCTGAACCAGCCCCAGATGGCGTTCGGGCAGGGTCAGGTCGCCGCGCCTTGGCAGGGCGCCCAGCACCGGAATGCCCACCGCCTCCATGCCCTTGCGCACCAGCCGTTCATGGCGCGGACTGGCCACGCGGTTCAGGATCACCCCGGCAAATGGCAGCCCCGGATCAAGGCTGCTGAACCCCAGCGCGGTGGCGGCGGCGGACTGCGCCTGCCCCGACACATCCAGCACCAGCACGATCGGCCAGCCCATCCGGCGCGCCATGTCGGCGCTGGCACCATTGCCCGACGCACCCTTGCTGGCCACGCCGTCAAACAGTCCCATCGACCCTTCGGCCAGCACCATGTCCGCGCCCCCGGCCTGCGCCGCAATGGCAGCGATCAGATCGTCCTCCATCGCCCAGCTATCGAGATTGAACGACGGCCTGCCACTGGCCGCGCGGTGAAACGCCGGGTCGATATAGTCCGGCCCGCTTTTGAACGGCTGCACCGCCAGCCCGTCGTCGGTCAGGGCGCGCAGCAGGCCCAGCATCACCGTGGTCTTGCCGGTGCCCGATGCGGGGGCGGCGATCATCAATCCCGGAGTCTGGTGGCGCGCGCTCATTCGGCCGCCCCGGCAAAACGTGACGTGGCATCCTGCGGCCTGAACCGGCGATCATAACCGGGCGCATAGAGGCTGCTTTCGGCAAAATCCTGCGCCGCCAGCACCTGCCCGACCAGGATCAGGGCGGTGCGCTCCATGCTCCCGGAGATGGCCTGTTCAATAGTGTCGAGCGTGGCGCGCACGATCCGCTGATCGGGCCAACTGGCGCGCCAGACCACCGCGACGGGGCAATCCGCGCCATAGGCAGGCGTCAGGTCGGCCACCACTTGCGCCAGATTGTGGACCGAAAGGTGAATGGCCAGCGTCGCGCCGGTAACGGCAAAATTGGTCAGGCTTTCGTCAGGCGGCATGGTGCTGGCGCGGCCCGGTGTGCGAGTCAGCACCAGCGATTGCGCCAGCGCGGGCAGGGTCAGCTCTACCTCCAGCGCAGCGGCGGCGGCGGCGAAAGCCGGGACGCCGGGTGTGATCGTAAAGGGAATGTCCAGCGCGCGCAGGCGGCGCAACTGCTCGCCCATGGCAGACCACACCGAAAGGTCGCCCGAATGCAGCCGCACCACATCGTGCCCGGCGGCATGGGCGGCGGCGATTTCGGCCATGATCTGGTCCAGTTCCAGCGGCGCGGTGTTCACGATCCGGGCGCCCGGCGGGCAATGATTGAGCACGGCGACCGGGATCAGCGACCCGGCATAAAGGCACACCGGGCTGCCCGCGATCAGATCGCGTCCGCGCAAGGTCAAAAGGTCGGGCGCGCCGGGACCGGCGCCAATGAAGTGGACGGTCATGTCGGGGTTCCCTGAAGGTTGACACTGGCAGCAATGGCGCACGTCGCCATGCGATCGGGGGAGATGTGGCGCGGCCCCAGCAGGCGAGCGCCTGCGCCAGCGGCGGCCATGGCCGATGCCTCTGCCACGCTGCCGACGTGACGAGCGTTCAGGCTGGCGATGGAGCGCGTGGGGGTGGAAACGGCGGCCAGTGCATCGGACGCCACGCCCATCAGCGGCAGGCCCAGCGCTTCGGCCAGAGGGAGTAGCGCCGCGAGCTTGTCTTGCGCCGTGGCCAGATGCGTCACCGGCGGTTGCCCCTGCTCCGCCAGCGCGAACGCCGCGCGCAGCGAAGGCAGGCCGACGCCTGACCGAAAGCCGAACCCGGCGATGATCACAGCGTCACGCTCCATTGCACCACCGGATAGCGCGCGCGCCAGCCGTGCCGGTTGCCCAGCGGTGCGGCGTCGGCCAGTTCGATGCGCAGGAGGCTCCCGCCCTTCTGGCCATGCCACCTGGCTAGCAGCGCTTCTGATTCCAGCGTCACCGCATTGGCCACCAGCCGCGTTCCGGCGGGCAAACGTGCCCATAGCGTGTCCAGCAAGGCTTCCGATAAACCACCGCCGATGAACACCGCATCGGGCACTGGTCCCGGTGGCAGGGCATCCGGCGCGATCCCGACGACAACTTTCAGCCGATCAACGCCCAGCGCAGCGGCGTTGGCCTGCACACGGTCCGCGCGCACCGGATCCGCCTCTATCGCACAGGCCCGGTTGGCTAGGTGGGCCAGCAGCCATTCGATCCCGATCGATCCCGATCCCGCGCCAATATCCCACAGCAGCTCACCCGCACTCGGGGCCAGCGCCGACAGCGTCAGCGCGCGCACCGGACGCTTGGTGATCTGCCCGTCGGACACAAACCAATGGTCCGGTCGGCCCGCCGTCAGCGGCAAGGACGGGCCATGCCCGGCACACTCGATCCCGACCGCAACCGGATGGGCGATGTCGGTGAAGGACAGTCCCCCTGCGGTTGCGCAGCGGACCCGTTCGCGCGGGCCACCCAGCGCTTCCATCACCTGTAGCACTGACGGGCCAAAGCCTTGGCTGGTCAGATAGTCCGCCAGCGCGGCCACCGCCGCGCCATCGCGCAACAGTGCAATGACGCGCTGCCCTGGTGCCAAGTGGGGCTTGAGCCGACCTGACGGCGCGGCATGCAGGCCAAGACAGGCCACATCCTGAACCGGCCAGCCCAGCCGCGCAGCCGCCAGCGTGAAGGTGGAAGGCGCCGGGATCGCCACCCATTCGCCCGGATCGAGCTGCCGGGTTACGCTGCTCCCAGCCCCGAACCAGAACGGATCGCCCGACGCCAGCATCACCACGCGCTGCCCGCGATGTTGCATCAGCAGGGCGATGCCATCGGCAAAGGGCACTGGCCATTCGATCGCGGGGCAGGTAATCGCGGGCAGCAGCGACAGGTGCCGTGCCGGTCCCATGACCAGTCCGGCCTGCGCCAGCGCTGCGCGGGCGGCGGCGGAAAGGCCGTCCGGCCCGTCCTCGCCAATGCCGATGATCGTCAACCATGCTTCAGGAGCCATATCAGCCATGCCCAACGTCCTCCTGCTGGGCGGCACGACAGAGGCCAGCGCGCTTGCCCGCCTGCTTGGCGCGCAGGGCATTACAACAACGCTCAGCTATGCCGGACGGACCGAAAACCCCCGCGCTCAGCCGGTGCCTATGCGCGTCGGCGGGTTCGGCGGCGTGGCGGGGCTGGCCGATTATCTGCGCCACCACCGCGTGACTCATCTGGTGGACGCGACCCACCCCTTTGCCGCGACGATGAGTGGCCATGCCATGGAGGCAGCTCGTCTGGCCGGAGTGCCTCATGTGGCGTTGACCCGCCGGGCGTGGCAGCCGGTTGCCGGTGACCGCTGGACCCGCGTTGCCGACATCGACAGCGCGGTCGCGGCGCTGGCAGGCCCGGCCCGCCGCATCATGCTGGCGCTGGGCCGGATGCATGTGGCAGCCTTCGCTGCCCAGCCGCAACATCATTATCTGCTGCGCTTTGTCGATGCGCCAGATCAGCCGCCCTGCTTGCCCCATCACACCCTGATCGTTGATCGCGGGCCGTTCACCGCCAAAGGGGACAGCCAGCTGATGCAGGCCGACGCAACCGATCTGGTGGTGTGCAAGAACGCGGGCGGCAATGGTGCCGATGCCAAGCTGATCGCCGCGCGGGATCTGGGCTTGCCGGTCCTGATGATTGATCGTCCCGCCGTTCCGCGCCGGACCGAATGCTATCGCCCTGAAGATGTTCTGGTGTGGCTGGGTCATGATGCCGAACGCGGCGTATAGAAGATGGGGCCAGCAGCACGTTCGATGATCCGCGTCAGGCTTGATCCGACGATCACTATCGTCCGCATGTCAGCCATGTCTGCACGAGCCTGACCCAGCGGTACGATCCGCAATTGCTCGTCGGGCGTCGATACGGCGCGGGCGAACAGGATCGGGCGATCAGAACCGCACACCTCGCGCAGCAGTTCCAGCACGCGTTCGAAACCTTCGGGCCGGGCTTTTGACCTAGGGTTGTAGAAGGCCATGGCAAAGTCCGCCTCCGCCGCGAGCCGCAGCCGCTTTTCGATCAGCGGCCACGGCTTGAGGTTGTCTGACAGGTTGATCACGCAAAAATCGTGCCCCAGCGGGGCCCCCGCCCGCGCGCTGGCGGCCAGCATCGCGGTGATGCCCGGCAGCACCCGAATGTCGAGATCGCGCCAGTGGGCCGGGCCTGCCTCCAGCGCCTCGAACACGGCGGCGGCCATCGCGAAAACGCCCGGATCGCCCGATGATACCACCACCACGCGCCGCCCCTGCGCCGCGAGGTCCAGCGCATGGGCGGCCCGGTCCAGCTCCACCCGGTTATCGGACGGATGCAGCGTCAGCCCGGCGCGAGGGGCGACGCGGGCGACATAGGGGATATAGCCGATGACATCGCTTGCTCCGGCCAGAGCGGCGGTGACTTCGGGCGTGATCAGCGCCTCGTCACCCGGTCCCAGCCCGGCGATGGCCAGCCAGCCGCTCATGGACCCGGCACTCATGGACGACGTCCCTGTCCATGGATCAACAGGATCGAGAAATAGGGCGTGACCGTTTCGGCCTCGATCAGCCGCGTGACCCGCTGACCGGGCATGGCGGCATGTTCAACCAGCCATGCCGCATCTTCGCGCCCGGCAGCGGCCACCGCGCGGCGCAATTTGGGCAGGCTGCGCCCGATCTTCATCACCACCAGCGCATCGGTATCGCGGATGCGCCGCGCCAGCTCGTCCTCGGGCAGGGTCGCCATCGCGATGGTCAGCACATCGTCACCCCAGGTGATCGGGATGTCGGTTGCGTTCCACGCCCCGGCCATGCCGGTGATGCCCGGCACCACCGCCACCGGCACCACGCCCGCCAAACGGCCATGAAGATGCATGAACGAGCCGTAGAAAAACGGATCGCCCTCACACAGCACAACCACATCCTCGCCCGCCTGCGCCAGCGCCAGCAGTCGCTGCGTGCATTCGGCATAGAAGGCGGAAAGACAGTCGTTGTAGCGCGGGTCGGATAGCGGAATTTCGGTCGTTACAGGATATTCCATCGGGATTTCAACTACGTCGGCGCGCAGCATCCCTTCGACAATCCGCCGCGCCTGACCCGGCCGCCCGGCCTTGCGGAAATAGGCCAAGTGGCGCGCCCCGCGCACCAGCCGGTCGGCGCGCACGCTCAGCAGATCGGCCGCGCCGGGACCAAGCCCGACGCCGTGGATCGTTCCCGCAGGAATGGTTTCTGGCAGCATGTTCATTCGGCGCGGCTTGCCAGCGCGTTGATCGCGGCGACCGTGATCGCGCTGCCGCCCAGCCGCCCTTCAACGATGCAGCACGGCACCGGCGGGGCGGCCCACAACGCCGCCTTGGATTCGGCTGCGCCGACAAAGCCCACCGGACAGCCGATGATGGCCGCAGGGCGCGGGCAATCGGGATCTTCCAGCATATTCAGCAGATGGAACAGCGCGGTAGGCGCATTGCCGATGGCCACCACCGCGCCCCCCAGATGCGGTCGCCACAGTTCCAGCGCTGCGGCGGAACGGGTGTTGCCCATCGCTCGCGCCATGTCCGGTACTGGCGGCGCATTGAGCGTGCAGATGATCGGATTGTTGGCCGACAGGCGGGCGCGAGTGATCCCTTCGGACACCATCCGCGCATCGCACAGCACCGGCGCGCCATCGGCCAGCGCGGCACTGGCCGTTTGTGCGAAGCCGGACGAAAAGCGGATATGCGCCGCCAGTTCGACCATCCCGGCGGCATGGATCATGCGCACCGCCACCGGCGCCTCGTCCGCCGAAAAGTGCGCAAGCTCGGCTTCGGCGCGGATCGTGGCGAAGGACTGGCGATAAATGGCCGCGCCATCGGTTTCATAGATATGGGGCATCAAGCGGTTCCAAATTGGGCTAGAAGGTCGGCAGGGCCAAGCGCGGAGCGAACCGCAGGCCCTCCGGCGCGCGCGTTCAGGGAAAGATCGAACAGGCCATCGCGGCCCGTCAGCGTGACATCGGCGGCGCGCGGGCGGGCACAGCCCTTGGCACAGCCCGATACATGCAGCCGTCCCGCGATATGCGGGGCAAGGCGGCCGGCAAGATCGCGGGTTTCAACCGACGCCTGCGTGCAGCACGGCGCGCCCGGACAGGCATCCACATGCAGCAGCGGATGGGCAGGGTCGGTGATCAGGCCATCCACCTGCTTGGCAGGCGCGCCTTCTACTACGAGCACCCGCCACGGGGTAATCCGCACCGCTCGGGCAGACGATGCCTCCATCACACCAGCCAGTATCGGCGCCTCTATCCGGCCGAACGGCAGGCCATAGGCCCAGCCCAGATCATGGACGCCCGGCACGATGCGAGCAGCCGACAGCGCGGGCAGAATGTCGCCACAGGCCCATTCGGGCAGGGCAGCCTTGTGCCGGGCCATGCGCCCCACTTCCGCGCCACCGCTGGCCGCAAACCAGTGTACCAGCGCGATCAGCGCGTCCACTTCCTTGCCAGCAGCAACCGCCATACCGGTGGCGCGGCCATCGGCGCGCAGGATCAGACCGCCATCGCCGCCGCGCTCAATGCGGAAATCGCCCGCCTCGCCACCCAGGATGCAGGTCTGACCGGCATCGATGGCAAAGCCCACTTTACCGGGCAGATCAGGCAACTCGTCCAGCCGGGTCAGCAACGCGCCCGCAATGCGATGGCTGTCATCACCGACCCGCCAGTCGGGCGCGACCAGAATGTTGCGCCGCTGTTCGATGACGGGATCGCCGTCCGCCAGATCGAGCGCCAGCAAGCGGTCGAGCAGCGCCTGCCAGCCATGTTCACCAACCCCGCGAAGCTGGAGATTGGCGCGGGCGGTCATGTCGATCAGGGCATTGCCATGCGCCATGGCGGCATCGCACAGGCCCAGCACTTGCGCCCGCGTCAGGAGACCAAGCCGGGGCTTGATCCGCACCAGCAGCCCATCGCCCGCCATCATCGGCCGCCACGCATCGGGGCACCAGCCCTTGACCGCAAAACTGCTCATGCCCTGTCCTCAAGCCTGGGCAGGCTGGCGATGATGGAATTGCTCCGGGTCTGCCACAGCCCGGCGGCATGGAGCGCGGCAAAGCGGGCTTCCATCGCCGCCAGCGCGCCGGGGTTTTCACGCTCAAGAAAAGCGCGAACATCGGCCTGGCCCAGCGTCGCATCGTGATAGAGGTCGAACAGATGCGGCGGCACGCTGCCCGCAAGATGGGCAAAGGCGCCCATATGATCCAGCGTCGCGGCCAGTTCCGCGCCCCCGCGAAAACCATGCCGCATCATGCCTGCAACCCAGCCGGGATGCGCGGCGCGGGCCCGGATAACGCGGGCGATCTCTTCGGTCAGGGTGCGCGCGACCGGATTCAGCGGGTCGCGATTGTCGAGGTGATAGAGCGCCGCCGTCCCGCTCGTCAGCGCCTTGGCAGCGGCAAAACCTGCCTCGTGCGCGGCATAGTCGGCCCCCAGCAATAAGTCGGCTTCGGGCAAGTCCTGAAGATGGACAAAAGCGTCGGCCGCTTCGACACGCTGGCGTACGCCGTCAGGGTCAGCGATTGCCCCGATCCCATCAGAGGTGGCGTCAAACGCATGGTCCGATGCCGCCAGCCATGCTTCGCCCGCAGCGCGCCGGGCCGCATCGGTATAGACCTCGGCCGCATCACCAAGGCCAACGCCATAGCTGCCGGGGGCCGGACCATACACGCGCGGGGCCACCGCCTGCCCCGCAAACGGGTTCCAGTCCGCCGGTTCATCGCGCAAACACAGCGAGCGCACTGCCTGTCCAAACAGCATCGGCAGCGTCGGAAAGGCATCGCGGAACAGGCCAGAAACCCGCAACGTTACGTCGATGCGCGGCCGGTCCAGCAGCGCCAGCGGCAGGATTTCGACGCCGGTCACCCGTTCGGATGCCATGTCCCACACCGGCTTTGCGCCCAGCAGGTGCAGCGCCATGGCAAATTCCTCGCCCGCCGTGCGCATCGTGGCCGATCCCCACAGATCGACCACCAGCCCGCGCGGATAGTCGCCATGATCCTGCAAATGCCGCCGGATCAGCTCCTCGGCCAGCGTCACCCCTTGGGCATGAGCTGCTCGCGACGGCACCGCACGCGGGTCTATCGCATAGAGGTTGCGGCCCGTGGGCAGCACATCGCTGCGCCCGCGAAACGGGGAGCCGGAGGGACCGGGCGGAACGCGCCGTCCGTCCAGCGCCGTCAGCAATCCGGCCCGCTCGGCTGCGCCCTGATCTCCCCGCCCGAACACATGCAGCCCGTCACCGAACTGGCTGTCCTTTACATCGCAAACGAAGCGATCGATCCGGGTGATCGCCTCAGCCAGCGTGGCCGCGCCATCAAGGCCCAGTTCCGCCTCCAGCCCCAGCATGCGCGCTTCGTCGCGGATGCTCGCTTGCAGGCGGTCGCGGCGGGCCGGGTCCAGCCCGTCAGCGTTGGAGAATTCATCCAGCAGCGCCTCGATCCGGGCCAGCCCCGCGCCGCTTTTAGTTTGTACCAGTGGCGGCGGAACGTGTCCGATAGTAACCGCACCGATCCGGCGTTTGGCCTGCGCAGCTTCTCCGGGATCGTTGACGATGAACGGATAGATCACCGGCATCGCGCCGATCAGCGCCTCGGGCCAGCAAGCGCCAGACAGCGCGACCGATTTGCCCGGCAGCCATTCCAGCGTGCCATGCGCGCCGATGTGGACCAGCGCGTCGCAGCCCCGTTCGCGCAGCCACAGATAGAACGCAACATAGCCATGGCGCGGGCAGCGGGACAGATCGTGATAGTCCCCGTCTCGATGGACGCGCTCGCCGCGTTCGGGCTGCAAGGCGACCAGCGCGCTGCCGATGGACAGCGCGGCAAAACGGAACGCGCCATCCGCGACCGCCACATCCGCTTCCGGTTCGCCCCACGCGGCATGAAGATCAGCGCGCAAGGTCTCGGGCAATGCCGCCAGCGCTTTGCGATACGCGGCCAGCGGCCAATGCTGATGTTCGCTTTCAAGGCGCGCCCCCAGATCGGTCTGGCCATCCGTGGCATATCCCGCCTCGGCCAGATCGGCCAGGATCCCCTCGGCTGAGGCGAGCGCATCCAGCCCCACGGCGTGGGCCATCTGGTACGCCTTGCCGGGATAAGTCGACAGGATCAGCGCAACCCGCCGATCGGCAACCGGCCTTTGCGAAAGGGCGATCCAGCCTGCCACGCGCGCGGTGATCGCCTCGATCCGTTCGGGGTCGGCACGATGGACGGTGCGAGCAAAGCTAAGCGCGGGGTCGCGCGCACCCGCTTCCTTGAAGCTGGCGACCCCGGCAAAGACCCGCCCGTCAATTTCGGGCAGCACCACATGCATGGCGAGGTCTGCCGGGGACAGCCCGCGCGAAGTCGCCGCCCAGCCCGCGCGGCCCGACGTGGCCAGCGCCAGTTGGAACACGGGAACGCCCGCGCCATCAAGCGGGGTATCGCCGTCCTCGCTGCGCGCTGAAAAGGCGGTAGCGTTGATGATCGCCGCCGGGCCAAGGCCGCGCACCCAGCGGTCCACCTGATCGCGCACCTGCGGGGCCTTCAGCGAGGGGACGAAGATCGACAGTGCGTCAAAGCCGTGCCGGTCGAACGCGGCATGGAGGGCGGCAAACGGGTCCAGATCGTGGGCGGTCAGGTAAGAACGATAAAACACGATCAGAACCAGCGCCCGTGCGGGATTGCGCGCAAAGGCTTCAGGATCGATCACGCCCCGGTAGGGATGCCACCCGGCCGCCATCGGCAGCGGCTGGCATGTTTGGGCAGGAGCGTCGATAAGCCCCGCCTGCCGTGACAGCGCGACCAGCGCGGCCTGCGCCGCTTCTGCGCCGCCCGCATCGCACCACTGCGCAAGGTCGCGCAGCGCGGGCACCGGCACGGTCGAAGCCGCATCCAGCCGCGCATCCTCAAAGCCGTCGCCGGGCAGCACGGCCAGCACGATCCCGCGCGACCGGGCCAGCGCCTCGACCTGTTGCAGCCCGTAACTCCAATAGGGCGTGCCGCCGATCAGTCGGATCAGGATCGCCTTTGCACCCGAAAGTGTCCGCTCGACATAAGTATCGACCGACAATGGATGCATCAGCGCCGCCAGATTGGCGAGCCGCAGCGAAGGAAATGTCGCATCATCTGCACGGGCTTGATGCCATGCCGCCGCGAACGCCCCCAGATCGCTGTCCGAAAAGGACAGGACCACAAGATCCGCGGGCTCTTGCCCCAGATCCTGCGGGACGGCGGTTTCCTCCATCCCGTGCGTTTCGCGGAAAATGATGTGCATGGCCTGCGCCTACGCCAGCAGCACCGTGCGAATGGCATCGGCATCGGCATCGATATGATCGTGCTCGGCAATGGCAACCAGCGTGGTGCGGCGCGGCTCGTCAGGGCGCCACGGGCGATCGTACTGGTGGCGCACCCGCGCGCCCACCGCCTGCACCAGCAGCCGCATCGGCTTGCCCGCAACGGCGGCATAGCCCTTTACGCGCAGGATATGGTGATCGCGGGCGAGCGTTTCGATCCGCGCGACAAGCGTCGCCGGATCCGCGATCTCGCCCCATTCGACGACGGTGCTGTCAAAATCATCGTGCTCGTGATCATCATCTCCATCGTGGTGCGACGGGCGCGCGGCAATGTCGTGCTCGGCGGCGGCATCAAGCCCCAGAATCACGCGCGGATCGACCACGCCTTCGATCAGTTCGATCACGGGCACCGGGCGGCTAAGCTCTGCCGCAATGATCGCGCGCGCGGCGGCGACACCTTCCGGGCCTGCCAGATCAACCTTGGTCAGCAGGATCATGTCGGCGCAGGCAAGCTGATCCTCGAACACTTCCGACAGCGGCGTCTCATGATCGATGCTGGGATCTGCGGCGCGCTGGGCGTCAAGCGCGGCCACATCGGGCGCAAACCGGCCTGCCGCAACCGCCTCGGCATCGGCCAGTGCCAGCACGCCGTCCACCGTTATGCGGCTGCGGATCGCAGGCCAGTCAAACGACTTGAGCAGCGGCTTTGGCAACGCCAGACCCGATGTCTCGATCAGGATGTGATCCGGGCGCGGATCAAGCGCCAGCAGCTTTTCCACCGTCGGGATGAAATCGTCCGCCACGGTGCAGCAGATGCAGCCGTTGGCCAGTTCGACGATGTTTTCCGCCGGGCAATCGGGAATGGCGCATGATTGCAGAATCTGGCCATCCACACCCAGCGTACCGAATTCGTTGACCACCACCACCAGCCTGCGGCCACCGGCATTGCGGATCAGGTGTCTGATAAGCGTGGTTTTCCCCGCGCCCAGAAAGCCCGTGATGATGGTGACCGGCACCTTGGACAGGGACGCCTTGGACAGGTCTGGCATAGTAACTTCCCCGCGCGCCAGAGCGAGACACGGCGGGGCTTGCCGGACAAGTCCGGTCGGCGCGCGACGACGGGCGGACGCGACAAAGCACCCGTAACCACGCAACCCATGCAGCCCCAGCCACACAGCTTCGTCGCTCAGACGGAGAGTTACCGTGCCGTGACCATCCCCTGGATCAGGCAAGAGCGACCGGTGCGCCGGCAGGTCTCCTGGCTCGCGGGTCACAGCTTGATGCACGCCTTCCCAGACTTGCGCCGAAGCGCTGCCCAGTGGCTGCTCCTGAATTCAGGAGCATGTGCATCGCGCTATCCGCTTACAGTTGCAGGGACAGCCACGGATTTGGGAGCAAGCTCCCGCACCGCATTCCCGATTAAGCCCCTTGCGGAGCACCGGCGCGATCATCGAAGGGCGGGTTGCCCCGTTCCTTCGCCGCGGACTCTAGACGAAAATGCCAACCAAGCCAATTGAAGTTTTTGGCTTCATCCTCTTTACGCCATCGCCTTATCTCGGATGGGTTGGCTGCCAGGCGCTCGATCGCATCGCAAGGATAGGTCCAGAGCGATATCTCGGTTGAACCCTTCTTGATCTTGGAAGCCCCCGATCGGGGCAAGCGGCCGTCCTTACCCCATCGTATCCGCTCGCGGGACGTGATCCCGAATATCCTCGACCTGTCGTTTGCTTATGGGCTTGCGCGCTATGCGAAAAAGGCGTTTCCGTATGGCATCAACGAGAGCTTCAGCGGCCTCCTTCGAAGCCAGATCAAAGACACAGCTTGGGCCGGGTTTGACGAAAATTCCGGTAGAACGAGCCATCAGCATTCGGATCGCTGCGTCGCGCTCGCAGCGATGAACGCGAAGTCCGAGCGGCATACGAACGTCGAGATCAATTGAGACGGTGCGGGACTGGTCATCGTGCGTGAGTTTGACGCAACGATCCACGCGTTGGCGGTCAGGCAACGACGGATACCTCGATTTCATCGAACCGCTTCCAGCGATAGATGGCGTAACTCGCCAACCAGCAGAACACGAAAAGTCCGATGATGGCGAAGCCCAAACCATTGAAATTTTCGCCCAGTTCAGCGGCGATCCGCCATGGCGTACCGGTAAGGCCCAACTTGTCGCCGATCAGGGCCAGTGTTTCGATTCCACCAATGACAATCGCCACGATGGCCGAGATCAGGGTAATGGTGATGTTGTAGTAGAGCTTGCGGATCGGCTTCACGAAGGCCCATTCATAAGCGCCCAGCATCACCACGCCGTCCGCCGTATCGATGAGGGCCATGCCGGCCGCGAACAGGGCGGGCAGGACCAGAACTGTCCCGATCGACAGGCCATCGGCGGCCTGGCTGGCCGACATGCCCAGAATGGCAACTTCGGTTGCGGTATCGAACCCAAGCCCGAACAGAAACCCCAGCGGGGCCATATGCCAGCTTTTGTTCACGAGGCGGAACATCGGCCTGAACAGTCTGGAAAGCAGACCGCGCCCACCCAATAACAGATCAAGATCGTCTTCGACATAGCTGCCGCCTGCACGAACATGCGCAAAGGTCCGCCAGACAGAGCGCAGGATGACCAGGTTCATGCCGGCGATCGTGAACAGGAAAAGCGCGGAAATCACGGTTGCAATCACGCCACCGATCTCCTTGAAAGCGCCGAACTGCGACAGCGCGCTGGCCGTCATCGCAATGATGATCGATGCTATGGCAATGATCCCGGAATGCCCGATCGCGAACCAGAATCCGACCGAAACCGGACGCTGCCCGTCCTGCATCAGCTTGCGGGTCACATTGTCGATCGCCGCAATATGATCGGCATCAACCGCGTGACGCAGGCCCAGCCCCCAGGCGAGCACGGCGGTGCCGAGCATCAACGGCTGTGCATGAAACAGGCTGAATGCCCAGACCCAAACGCCAATGTTGGCGGCGATCAATCCGGCAAACAAGGCACCAATTCGTCGGCGCAGAGACAGGGGGGGCAGTGTCTTCGTGAGGGGCATGATTGGCTCGGCGATTGAGGAATGTACAAACGAAGAATGGCGCCGCAGACGTGCTGCAGCGCCGCACATCAAGGGATTTCGCTAGAAATTGACCTTCGCGCCAATCCTCACAGTTCGAGGCTCGACCACGCGGCTCAACCGGCCTTCCACTGGAGCACCTGCATCGAAGGCGGGGATGTAGGACTCGTAATAATAGGCGATGTCCTTGTCCCGGCTGTCGAAGATGTTCAGCACTTCTCCAAATATCTCGACCTTCTTGCCCTTCCACGCGGCCCGGGCATTGATGACGGTGCTGCCCCGATCCTGGACACTGTTGTCCTCGACAAGCGGAGAAGGTCCAAGGTGTCGCACCCGAATGCTGACTTCCCAGGGATCAAGAATGATAGCCGCACCGGCTGAAGCCGCGTTCTCAAATGCATTGGGGATGTGATCGCCATTGTCGAAGCGCGCATGGCTGGCGGTATAGTTTCCATCAAGCGCAAGCCACGGGAACGGCCGCCAGAAGGCGACGATTTCATAACCTTGCCGCCCGCTGGCACCCGATGGTTCAACAGCATTGGAATCGCCAACGAAACGAAGTTCGCTGCCGACATGTAGCCACCAGTAAGTCGCGGTTAACGTGACCCCGGAGAATTGAATGCGTCCCCCCAGTTCCTTGCCGATACCGCGAACCAGAACGGGAACAGGCGTGTCCCTGTTGACCGCACCTCGAACGTCGTTGGAATGGAAGCCACGGCCCCAGTTGGCGTAAAGTTCAAAATGCGGAGTAACCTGATAGGCGATCGAGACCTTGGGAGAGAGAATAGACGCTGAGCCACTGCCTTCGCCCAGCGACGCCGCAACCACATCTCGTGCACGCACGGAATAGTGATAATTGTCCCCGCGAAGACCACCTGTCACACGCAGTCCAGCCAAGGGTTTCCAAGCGACTTCGCCGTAGAGCGCGGAAGACAATTCCCTGACCCGATAGTGCCCGAGAGATTCAAGAAATGCGCGGGCAACAGTTCGATCGACACCAACATTCCCGACTGTGTCATATCTGTTTTCGGTGCCAAGGGTCACAGCCAGATTGTAAGCGATTTCCCAATGCTTTTGTGCGGACAGCCCTAGCACCCAACGCCGGTCGAACTGCTTGATCTGCGCGCTTGTGCCATCCGGATCGGTGTAAGTGGGGTTCGAGAACATCGACCAGTCGTAAAACTGGGCATAGACATTGGCACGCCATGTCGGCTGCTTGACCGAGATGTTAGCCACCAGGCGCGTCGTCTCACCCCGCGCGGAAGGATCTGGAGAGCAGAAAACATCGGCACACAACGCCGTGCCGATAATGCGCTCGGGGATTTGCTCGGTTGGGTGCCATGTCGCCCGGTAAGCATGGAGAGATGCCTCTAATGTGCCCGCACCGGTCGGCATGCTATATTTCGCGAAACCCGAGTAATGGCGCAGACGTTCAGGTTCCTGCCACGGTCCGTCATAGGTCTTGGCCTGGGCGACAAGCGTGAGATCTCCGGCGCCCAGGTCGTGCAATGTTCCGCCTGCAGCGACGCGGCGCCAACCATATGAACCAGCCTCGGCCGATGCCCATGGCCGGTCATAACCCTTGATGGTCGTCATATAGGCTGCTCCCGCCAGAGCGAAATCACCACCGTCGGCGCGATAGGGCCCTTTACGAAAATCCTCCCGGCCAACGATCTCCGGTATGAGGCCGTTGAGGTCGAGATAGCCGTGACCATGTCCGTGGGTGCGAAAGTTCATCTGCACGTCATCGATATAGGTGGTGAAGTCAGACCCATGGTCGAGATTAAAGCCGCGCAGGAAATACTGGTTGGCTTTGCCGCTCCCCGAATGCTGGGCTGCAACCAGCCCGGGCACCGCTTCCAGCAGTTCGGCCACGCGGAGAAGAGGCCGCACGAGGAGATCGGCCCCTCCGACGCTTCCTTCGCTCGCCGATTTGGCAGTGCCGATCATGGCCTCACCGCGACCGAAAACCACAATGTCGTTGCCCGCCTTGACTGCATCCGCGTTTGTTTGCGATTCGCTGTCAGAGGTTTCGGCAGGGGTTTCGGCAAATGCCGGCGTTCCGATACTGAGCAGTGCAAGCGCACTGCTGGTAGTAATGGTCTTGATCACGAAATAGTCCCCCGGCGTCTTGCGACGTGGCCGGGGCAAACCCGCGCGAACGGGCGACACGCGCGGCGACCGGACGCCATGGGCGGCCGACGCACGTCTGCAATACGGCCCCAGCCGCTCGTTCGTCGCTCAGACGGAGTTCACCGTGCCGCAGCCATCCTCTGGACCAAGGCAAGAGCGACCAGACGCCGGCAGGTCTCCTGGCTCACGGGTCACAGCTTGATGCACGCCTTCCCAGACCTCGCATGATTTAGCGTCCGGCCCAGTGGCTGCCCCTTCAAGGAGGAGCGATGTACATCGCGCTATCCGCTTACAGTTGCAGAGACAGCCGCGGACTTGGGAGCAAGCCCCCGCACCGCATTCCCGATTAAGCCCCTTGCGAGGGCACCGGCGCGATCAATGAAAGGCGGACTAGTCCGCCTTTCGATCCCCACCTAACTGAAGTGAACGGAAAAGCCAATAACGCTTGGAGCTGGGATTTAATCAACGATTACTGCATCCCGCGCCACCATTGCCATTGGCACGGCCAGAGCGCGCCAACCGCACGCACTCGCTTTGAATGGCGGGTTTTCCCTGAACCTGTCGTTGGCCATCGGACTCCTGTACGGCCGGAAGTGGTCGGGAGGCGACGCCGTGTGAGCGGATCCGACGCAGCACGCAGTAATCTGGGTCGCGCAAACGCAGATCGACCGCCGAAGCGCGAAGTCGGCTGAAGAGATGCATCGAGGGGCCACCCCGTCATGCGGCGAAAGCAGGAACTGCGCACCGGCCGATACTAGTAAACCGACTACCCCCTATTGCTCGCTTTTCCCCCCGCCTCGCCCGCACACTTTTTGTATCGGTTTTGATGCACTAGTCGATAGGCCGAAAGGTGGCTTAGCCTGCGGGCTGCACGGCGATTTTCCAGGCGCTCACGCTGATGCATTTTGATGCAGCTGGAGGTGTGCTGGCCCACGTTACGGCGTCCACGTCTCCGCCGGGCAGATCCCCTGTCATTTGGGCGTGCTGATGCCACTTGCGCCCGCTGGGGAGCAATCGCACCGCCAATGGCGGTGCGTCCAACCTTCCAACTGAGGAGGACCTATGGGGAGGAGGGTCAGCTATGAGCCTGATCCAACGACCTGCGCACGGCGAAGCCGTTCCTTTTATATATCCATGTTGGGATTCTGGCTGCTCGGTGAACTCGCGTTGTTTTCAAGCGCAAGCCCCAAGCGGGCGAGGACGCCGGCAAGGGCATCATCCTCGATCATGGCATGCATGCGCTGGTCGGCCGGCAGGGAAGCAAGCATAGCCTCCATCTCCTGGGCGGCCGCCTCGCGGCGATGGGTGTCATCATCGGGCGCAGGTCCCTTCCCGACGATCCGCTCGACCATCCGCCGCGCCGCGGGCGGCAGGCAGAAGCGATAGGCATTGGTGATCTGACGGACCTGCGGACCAAAGCCCACATTGCCCGTCGGCTCGGTCCGGCGGATCCACTCGAGAAATCCATGCTCCTTGAGACGAGCAAGCGCGTGGACGATCGCTGCCCGCGAGCGCCGCAGCTGCCGCATTAAATAGCCGATCGAAGGGTCGAGCCGGCCTGTCTTGTAGTCGACAATGCGATAGAGTTCGCGCAGCAGCTCGATCGCGATATGCCCGAGCGGGCCGTTGCGCTTGCCCGGTTGCTTGCGCTCACGATCATAGGACTCGGCCGCGCGGATGTGCGCCCATTTGTTCCTGGGGTTTACCGGGCGCCAGAAGCGGCCCTCGCGCTCACCAACATTGTAGCTGTTGCGGCGCACCGGCTGAAATGTCCGCCGCGCCTTGTGCTCGATGCCGGTGGCGATCTCGAAGAGGGAGCGCGCGCTCATGCGACGCCTCCTTCGAACTCGGCATGTCTTAGCGACGCGGCCCTTCCAGCAGCGCCATGGCAGGCGGCATGTCCTTGAGCAGCAGATCGGCCCACTCCTGTGCGATCTCGCGCCGGCGCGGCATATAGGCCGCCCGATTGTAGGTCGCCTCGACACCTTCGGGGATGTGCGCCAGCATCAGGTCGATGATCGCCCTGTCCCCAGCGAACCCATGCGCCTGTGCCCGCTCGTTCATGATGGTGGAGAAGGTTGATCGCCAGCCATGCGGCACATGTCGACCATGCGAGACAAGGCGATTGTAGAGATAGCCCACCGCATTCTCGCTGATCGGCCGATGCGCATGGCGCTGACTGGGAAAGACAAGGCGGCTGTAGGGCGCGAAGGCACGTGCAGCCTCCAGCACTTCGACCGCCTGGCGGGAGAGAGGCAGCATGAAGTCGAAGCGCGCATCCAGCTTGCGGTCGAGCTTCAGCTTCATTCGCGCCGCGGGGATCCTCCAGACCGCTTCCTCTGGATCCAGGCCTTCCACTTCCGACCACATTGTCGTTCGCAGCACGCCCTGCCGCAACGCGGTGAGCGCTAGCATGCGGGAAGCAAGCTTTGTCATGGGATGAGCAGGTGCAGCCTCTACCGTGCGGAGCAGGGCTCGCGCTTCCTCCAGCGTCGCAAGCGCAGGCTGCCGTCCCTTGATCAGGGGCTTCAAGGCAGCCCGGATGGGCGCAGCCGGGTCGGCATCGGCAAGCCCAGAAGCAATAGCATAGCCATAGACGGCCGATATCCTCTGACGCACCCGCCTTGCCGTCTCGATCGAGGGTCGCGCCTCGATGGCGCGAATCACCTCCAGCACCATAGGAGAGGTGATCCCCTTGATCGGTAGGGCGCCAATCTTTGGAAACACATCCTGTTCCAGACTTTTGAGCACATCGGCTGCATGGCGAGGCACCCAGCCACCCACCTGCTGGGCATGCCACTCGCGCGCCACCGCCTCGAAGGTCGTCTCTGCTTCCTCCAGGCGTATTGCAGCAAGCTGCTTCGCCTGCAGAGCAGGGTCGATGCCACTCTTGAGCAAGCGCGCCGCATTCTGCCGCGCCTCCCTGGCAGCGCTGAGGTTCATGTCGGGATAACGGCCCAGCACCAGGCGTTTTTCCTTGCCGGCAAAACGATATTTCCAGCGCCAGGATCGAAAGCCGGTCTTCGTCACAAAGAGATAGAGGCCATGGGCATCGGAGAGCTTGTAGTCCTTCTCCGCCGCCTTGGCTTTCCGGCACTGCAGATCGGTCAGCATCCCGTGCCTCCAACCCTAAAAACTGATGCCCCCATAATGCCCCCGAATCAATCGCGCTTCTATGAGAACATATGCGATACAATGCGATGACAGATGTGCAAGAACTAACGCATTTCTGCGCCATTTGAGGCGGTGTGAGATGGTGGAAGATCAAGAAGTGGCGGAGACGGTGGGATCCGCAGATATATTATGCCTTGGATCGTCTCATCGCGATACCCAGGCTAACGCCAGACCGCGAGACAGGAGGCTGACCCCGACGGCGTCAACATGAAGAAGGCGATTGTGGTTGCTAAGGCGCCGAGGCCCAGGATGATCCCGATCGCTATCAAGGCGCCTTCATGCCACCGGACGCGCTTATCGAGGTCCTCGAACACGTCGCTGAACTGGTTAGCAACGGATGCGAAGTCATCGTTGAGCCGGGCCTTCTGTCGCTTGATCTCGTTAGAGATGACCTCGAGCGTCTTCCACTGGTTCAGACCGGCGATTGCAAGCATGCCGACGAATACCCATGCTCCAACAAGAACCCCGAGATTAGTCCAGAAGGTGACGTCGCAGCCTACAGGCTTCTTCAACTGCGAGACGACGACAATGGTCGCGACGGGAATGCCTAGCAGCTGTCCCTGAATGTCGACGATGGTCTTGTGGATTTTCCCCACGAAATCGAGGCGCGCCGTCTCCACGTCATTCCGGATCTTGGAGTAGGAGAAGCTAGAGATGAACAGGCGATAGCCCTTCTCGACCTCATCGGCGAGACGCTCAAGATTGCGAATGAGGAAGCCGAAGCGAGTTTCAGCGCGGAGGCTGCCCACCATTTCGATGAGAGTGGTCTGGAGGATAGTCCGCTTTTCATCGATATGGAGTTCCTCGGTGAAGAGCCTAGTGAGCCGCTCGGCCTTCGCGACGACGTCGCCCCTGAGGTCACTTTCGGTGAACTGGATGGGGAGGATGACCTTTTCCTTACCCAGGAAGACGAGCTGCCGCTGGGTGTCGTCGAAGAGAGAGGCGCTCTCCTTGAGGATGGGAAGCACATTGAGCACGGCCCGATATCGTAACAGGGTGTCTGGGACAGGTTGATCGCCGGAGGCATATCCTGGATTTTTGACATAGTAGCGTTCGGGTTCGGCGATAAAGGCTCGAGGGGATCGGAACAGGTCGTCATCCGCGCCGCAGTCCTAAAAGCGGATCGCGGCATGGTTTTCGATAACTCCGGCCTCAACCAGCCGCCGAGCCATTGCCTGACATTCGCAAACGAGCGCCTGGTCTTCGCGTTACCACGCCTCCCTGACTGGATCAGAACGGTTTATGAATGTGACCTAGAACTCTAAGATCAACTGCGAATGATGGCTGGCCGCCCTCGCGAACAAAGCGGTCATTTCTAGGGTCCGGACTCATTACAGCCACCAGATGACGGCTGCGGCGAGGGCGATGGCGCCCATGAAGCATTCGATTTTGCGGTCGAAGCGAGTAGCGATGCGGCGCCAGTCCTTGATGCGGCAGAACAT
>Ga0180223_1000302_pt1 | contig 73268 bp, 58 predicted proteins | sample eDN5th30CKraftOP_FD_151337 | JGI IMG/M metagenome (GOLD analysis project Ga0180223, IMG submission 151337) | Enriched Organic Plus compost microbial communities from Emeryville, California, USA - eDNA 5th pass 30_C Kraft OP (version 2) (version 2) ...
CCAGCGCCGCGACGATGGTGGCCGACACCGGCTTGGCGAAGGACGCAATCTGGAACACGGTGTCGGCATCGACGCGGTCCGGCTTGCCCATCTCGCGAACGCCGAAGCCCTTGAGATAGACCACCTCGTCGCGATGGACGACGGCGACAGCGAGCCCCGGCACGCCGCCGTCAGCAACGACCTGCTGCGCCAGGTCCTCGAACTTCGGCAGCGCGGCCGTCACCTTGTCGCGGGCCACAGCCTGCGCCTGGGCGGCAACCGGCACCAGCGCCGCAAACGCCATGGCGCAACCCAAAATCCAGCGGACTCCCGACATGCAATCCCCCCAACCCCTGCAGCAACCTGGAAACCGGGCCGGCGCCGACACCGCAGTCCCACACAGGACCCTGGTGCAGGGTCCCGTTTCCACCGGAACAGATCACGCCCTACCACAGGAGCGCATCCTGCCTGTGTCAGGCACCGAACGGAATGGGACACGCGGATTTCGCCCGCCGCCCGGCCGGTCTGCATCTGTTCTCAGGGAACGAATCGGCTGCGGCGGAACTACGATCGGATTTGCGCGGCCCGGTCTGGGGGAAAGTGCGGACGGGTCGCCGCCAAAACTCCCGAATTGCCGGCTGCCGCACATTCGGCTATCAAGGCCCGGCACGCACCCGTAGCTCAGCTGGATAGAGCGTTGCCCTCCGAAGGCTGATGTCAAGGGGGAACATAGCGTAGACGGTCGAAGAAAGGACAGAGAAATTAAGGGGTTAGTGGAGACGTCAAGCCCCCTGGAGAAGGCCGATTTTTCTCGCGTAAGCACCGCGTAAGCAGGGCGCGGGGTAAAATCGGCGGACGATGGATACGATGGCGGGCGTTTGCGCGGCAGCCGGATTATCGATCTGAGAAGTGAGTTTTTAAGACCGCCGAATCCGTTGACCTCCGAAGGTCGGTCGGGCTAGGCGCTACAGTGATTGCACCCGTAGCTCAGCTGGATAGAGTGTCGGCCTCCGAAGCCGAAGGTCACAGGTTCGAATCCTGTCGGGTGCGCCATTTACGAACAAAACTGGGCACTCCTGCCGGAGTTGCCCCATTCCCCATCACAAGCCGCTCCAGAACGTCCCGCCGCCCGCGGATACGGATTTCCGTGTCGTCGACTTCGACCTGATCGATGACGGAGCGCAGATAGGCGCGACGGAAGGGGATGGCGCCGTTGGCGACGTTCTCGCGCATGAGGGCGGCGAAGGCGCTGATTTTCTCTTCGGTGATTCTGGTCTCGGGCTGAAGCTCGGCGAAGGCGCGGTCCTTGGCGGCCTTTGCTTGGTCGCGTTCAGTCTTGAGCGATGCGAGCCGGTCTTTCAGCGTCGGGTCGGAGGCGTCGGCGATGCCGTTCTCGATTGCTTCGTAAAGCCGTGACAGGCGGCTTTCGCACTCTGCGACCTTGTTCTGGAGGGCTGTCAGGCGTTGCGCATGGTCTTCGCTGCGCGAGGCTTGCCGGGCCATCAGTCCACCAAGGATGGCGCGGACGCGCACAGGCGTGAATAGCGATGTATTGAGCTGGTCGGTGACGATTTGGTCGAGCTTGTCCATCGGGATGGACCGGCCCGGGCAGGCAGACTTGCCCTGCTGCGCGCAGGTGGCGCAGGTGTAATAGCGGTAGCGTCCTGACTTGCCCGTGCGCAGGGTCATGCCGCCGCCGCAGCTGGCGCAGGTCGCAAGGCCGGTCAGGAGAATGGGTCCGGTGACGACGCGCGGCGGCGTCTGTTTCGGGTTGCGGGATTTCAGGCGGGCCTGCACGGCATCGAACCAAGCGGGGTCGATGATAGGGTCAACAGCGACCATGATCTGGTCGGCGTCGGGCTTGTCTTCCTTTGTCTTCCAGACCTTGCGGTTGAAGCGGTATTCGCCCTTGTAGGTCGGGCTGGTCAGGAGGGCGTGCAGCGGCCCGATACCCCACCGCGCGCCGCGCCGGGTCCGGTAGCCCCGTTCATTCAGATAGCAGGCAAGGGCTTTGACGCCGAGGGGGCCGCTCGTGCCGTTGCCTTCGTGGACAAGGCGGAACATGAGCCGCACCACCTCTGCTTCGACAGCATCGATGGCGAGGCGCTTCTTGGTCTTTGCTCCCCGCTGCTCCGCAGCCACAATGGCGTATCCGTAAGGCGCGGCAGCGCCGTTCCAGAAGCCCTGCCGGGCATTCTCCTGCATGGCGCGGAGGACGTGCTTGGCGTTTTCCTTGGACTGGTATTCGTCAAACAGGGCAAAGACCTGCCGGACCATGACGCTCATCGGGTCATCGCCAAGGTCTTGCGTAATGCTGACGAGTTTGACGCCGTTCTTGCGCAGGCGGCGGACATGATATTCGAGCGCGAAATGGTCGCGGGCGAAGCGGCTGAAGGAATGGACTACAACCACGTCGAAGGGGGAGTCTCCGCCTGCCGCAAGGTCGAGAAGGCGCTGCAGCTCAGGACGCCGGTCATCGGTTCCGCTAAGGCCGGCATCGACAAACTCGATGACAACCTGCCAGCCGCGCGCCTTGCAGAATTCCTGCGCCTGTCGCCGCTGGTCGGGAATGGAAAGGTCGTTCTCGGCCTGGCGACCGGTCGAAACACGTAGATAGAGGGCAGCGCGCAGGCTGTCGGCGTTCTTCGCTTCCAGAGTCGTGCGATTGAGAAGCTTCATGACAGTGCCCCCTCATTTTCAGGCACTATCGCAGTTGTTTGGGGCCGTTTCGAGTCATCTTGCTCGCCGGCGCTTGTTTCCAGCAGGCGCAATATTTGCGGCATCAGGAAAGCTTCGATGGCATCCAGTTCTTCGGCTGTGACGGGGAGAAGCTCAAGATTGTCGGCGATGACGGCAGGACGCGTGCTGTTGCTGCTACCAGCCGTTCGGCCGGTAGCAGGGCGCAGCAGCTCACGATGGCTGGACTGACGTCCGCGCATCTCCGCGTCCTCGGGAAAGGGTTGAAGTTGAAAATCATCATGCTGACGGCTTAGGCATCGCCGTCCCGGCGTCGGTCTTTGGGGCCGCCGCCGGGGTCGAAGGCATCAGCCTCATCGCCACGGCGGGTGTTTTCTTGCAGGAGTTCGAAAGCAGGGCTTTCGACGGCATCCCGGAGGAAGACAAGGAAGGCTTTGCCGACCGCCTGCGCCTCCGGCGTTACGCGCCGTGCATGGCCCCACGCGTAGGCGTTATCTTCCATCTGCCGGAAGTAAATTGGATCGTCCATGTCCGGGCCATGATGGCCGGACATAAGAATGGCGAGGAGATTGATGATCTCCTGAAACGCCTCTGTGGTTTGTTCGGGCGTTGTACCGTCGACTTTAAGCCGGTCGAATCCTTCGGCGATAAAGCGCTCAATCGGGTCCGGCATCATGATGGTGGTTTTCGTATTCGACATGACCGAAACCTTTGAACAGCGTGGCGTTTAGTACTGACCTTGTAACAGGCCAGTACCATGCGTTTCCACGCGAAAACCTCGCGCCTGCCGGCTACCCCATGCGGGGGCCGGTCGTGCGCTGGCGGATGACGCGGTTCACGGCATCAAGGCTCGCAAATATCTCACGCGCTTGCGGCGAATGCGGCGTAGCCAGCGCCAGCTCGCGATGCAGCGTGCCGCGCAGGGTATGAAGCGCGGACAGGCTCAAGTGCTGAAGGTCTTGAAGGGTGTAGGTGCGGGACATCGTATTTCCTTTCTCTCGCGGCCCCGCCAATCGGGGCCTTTGAGCCCCACACACAGACAATCGGCAGAAGGACCGATGGCGGGCTGCGAAAGAGAAAGGAGAGATGGACTGCGCTGCGCCCGGAGAGACCGAGGTACGGGCTTGTTGCGTGCCATGCGCGGCGCGGCGCAAACTCTCGCGAAGTTTGCTGGCCGCTGCGAGCGCGTGGTAGAATGTCCTTATATTGGGAGAGACTATTTAAGAGATTTGCGTGTCTATTATGATTAGCGTACGCGGCCATCTAACGATGGCTCAGCTACGGCAGGCATTATTTGAGGCCCTTGGAGAAATCGAAGACGAGTACAACTTGCGCCATGCGCGCAACGTGACTGTCTTCGTAAACCCCACAGACGAATTTGGCGAAAAGGTCATCCTGCGCGACGAGCGCGGGAAGGTGCTTTCGCGCGTGACGAAGAAAGGGCCCTACCGGTCGGCGGCAGAGGAATACAACCTCTGACGGACGCCCGGAGCAGAAGCGGGAAAGGTGGTGCGGCATGAAACTGCCGCCCTGTTACATAGGTTTGGAACAAGCGCGCCAGGTGCTGGCGGAGATCGGCGTCGAATTAACGCCACGCCAGATGAAGCGCGCAGCCGACCGCGATGCCCACGGTCATCGGAAGTTGCCGTTTTTCGTCGACCCGGTGGAAGGCACGCTGAAAATAGAAAAAGGCACGCTAGTTGCGATTTATCAGCAACTTCAGAACGATGCTGTGCGTGATTTCCATGAAAGTGATTGACTATACAGTTCTTATTTTGTTCTATATTTCAAATAACAACAAGAACACTGAGAAGCATGGCAGATATAAGGAAACGTACAGGCAGTAAAGGAACCACATATCAGGTCCGATATCCCGACCCTTCATCGAAGTCGGGCTACTCCTACGCAACCTTTGACACGCGCAAAGAAGCCCTTGAGTTCCGCGATAGCTCGGCCAAGCAAAAGCCAAATGCCTCCCGTGCCTCAGAGATTCGCACAGTTGAGCAGGCTCTGCAGAAGTGGCTCGACATTTGCGAGAAGGAAGGGCGCGACGGTCGCGACCCCGTGACGGGCTACACCCTGAAGAACTATCAGTGGCGCAGAGACCACATCGTTTCATACGGCTGGTCAAAGCCCCTCGCCGAATTGACAACGCCGGACGTTGTCGAGTTTCGCTCGTGGCTCCTGCGCAATCATAGCCGCGATGTGGCCGGCAAGCTCCTGTCGTCATTTCACTCCATGATCCTGGAGATGATGAAACGCGGCATCATCGACCGCGACATCGTCGTCGGCGTCAGCATCCGCAATGAATCACGCTACGACGAACCCGTCGTTATTCCCACCGAAGCGGAAGTCTATGCGCTCCTGGCCGCAGCCGACCGCCTTGCTAATTCCAAGAACAAGCGCATCCAGAAGACATGGGAACGCTATCGAGCCATGCTTTACCTGGCCGCCGATTCCGGGATGCGGCCGCAGGAGTATATCGTCGTCCCTCGTCATAATATTCTCGATGGGGGCGTGAAGGTTGACCGCGCATTGGAGCGCGGCGGCGCAAAGATTTCCGTAACTAAGACGCCAGCCGGCCGCCGCTTCATCGATCTCAGCCCGCACGTCCTCGATATGGTTTTGCATTTTGCAAACAACCATGTCGTGCCCAGTAAACATGATCTGATCTTCCCGACGGCCACCGGCCACTGGCAAAGCACTGACAACTGGCGCAAGCGCGGCTTTTATATCGCGTGCCAAGAGGCAGGTTTGATCGAGACGGTGGAGGATGACGGCCAAATGGTCGAAAAGCCGAAGTTCAGCCCGTACGACCTCAGGCATTTTTATGCCTCGATGCTGATTGAGAACAAAGTGAACCTGAAGCGCATCCAAAAGCTGATGGGCCACGAGAAGATCGAGACAACCCTCAACGTCTACGGCCACCTCATCGAGAGGGTCGAAGCGGCCGCTGAGAAGCGCACCGGGATGCTGGCGACGTTGGGCGGAATTTCTTGTGGTAAATCTGTGGCAAATCGGCTGGAAGCCGCAGAAACCCTAGCCTAAAATATTGCCTGTCACGCAGGAGGTCGCGGGTTCAAGTCCCGTCGCTCGCGCCATTTGTGATCAAGGACTTAGCAGTCCAAGAGTGAAGAAAGCGGCCCTTCGGGGCCGCTTTTGCCACATCTAGGGGGTCCGCTGTAGCCCGCAGAAATCCTCGATTGTCCGCAGTGGCCCCCGTGGGCTTGTGGCGAGCTTGTGGCAAATTTATTGATGGACGATTGGAGAGTCTGCTCCGAATACTTGACAGAGCCCTCCTTCAAACCGCTACGCTGCCCGGATGAGCCAGGCCGACGAGATACGCCAAACCGCCTTTGAGAAGTATATTCTCCCCGCCCGTACGGCAGGGCAGAAAGATGTCATAATCAGGGCGGGCGATCTCCACAGCGTGATGAGGCTAAGCAATGCAATGCCCGCCGTTTGCAGCGCCCTGCGGAGCAGCAAGTTCGAACAATTAGCCGATGTGACACGGCTGGAGGTTATCGGACCCGCCAATGGTGCCAATGTCTATTTTCGCTTCGGCCTTGCCGAGAAGGGGGCGGTAGTTCGTGCAGCGGCTTCTGAAACCCGCCCACAAGCCTCGCCTCGGGGACGGGCGCTATCTCCGCCGGCCGGGTCTTTCGACCTGAGCAATGCGATCGTCCTAGTGTCGTGCGTGAAGAGCAAGCTGCCCAGCCCGGCGCCTGCCCGAATTCTCTACTGTTCGGACTGGTTTACCAAAGCGCGGCGGCTGGTCGAGGGGCAGGAAGCCCGGTGGTTTGTCCTGTCTGCCCTCTACGGTCTTGTACCGCCGCGAAAGGAAATTGCGCCCTATGAGCTCACATTGAACACGATGGGCGTGGCACGGCGTCGTTCCTGGGCGGACGGAGTCCTCCAGCAGCTTGAGCCTGAATTGGATCAGTGCAAGCGCGTGATCTTTTTCGCGGGCCTCAGGTACCGGGAGTTCCTTGTCGGCCCTCTTCTCAAAAGAGGCCTTCAGGTTAACGTTCCCATGCAAGGTCTGGCGCAGGGCGAACAGCTTTCCTGGCTGGGAAGCCACCAATGAGCCGGATCGGAGATATAACCCGGCTATATGCTCTTCTTGACCGTCTGGAAATCGCGATCGGGGGCAAACGATTGCTTGATGGCATGGGCACCGCCCGAGGATGGGCGCGCAGGGGCGTCTATTTCTTCTTCGAGCCCACCGAGCAGCGATCCGACAGTGGTAAGGGGCCGCGCCTTGTACGCATTGGCACCCATGCGCTAGGGGCCGGGGCTCAATCCACGCTGCACCAGCGCCTTCGTCAGCATGGCGGGCGCTCGGCGGGAGGTGGCAATCATCGCGGCTCAATCTTCCGTCTGCTCGTCGGCGAGGCCCTATTGGCGCGTGGCGTTTGTCCGTCCTGCCCCTCCTGGGGCGTGAAAGGCGATATCGGCAAGGCTGCCATGCTCCTTGGCAACAGCCGGTCCGCGCTATCGGCTTTGGAGATGCCGGTCGAGCTTGCTGTCAGCGCCTATCTCAGGACGATGCCGTTCCTGTGGCTGCCTATTGACGACGAGCCCGGCCCAGACAGTCTTCGAGGCATGATCGAGCGCAATACGATCGCATTGGTCAGCAACTACGGCAGGCCGCCGTTGGACCCGCCCGCGGCCGACTGGCTCGGCCATCTCTCCGGCCGTGAAAAGGTGCGCCGGTCCGGTCTTTGGAACCAGCGCCATGTCGACGAGGACTATGATCCGCCCTTTCTCGACGTCCTTGAGCACTCTATTTCGCGCGTCTGAAGGCCCTGGCTTGGGAAGTATCCGGACGGCAACTCACCGCGCATTACCCGCAGAGCTGTGATGACTGCCTCTTCCAGGTCGCCCGTGAATGATGACCTGCCGACGACATTGCCGATCAGCCACTCCGCGAGATCACTGTCGATGCTGACCGTTACTTTGTGCTGACGTCCCAGATAGCCCTTCACGGCACCCGGCCAAAGGGCTTTCTGTCTCGCGGACAGCTTCTTCCAGTCTTCATATCTCATGGCCTTTCCTCCGCTTTCGATGTGGTTGAAATGCGTCGATGTACGACTGCTCGCGACGGTATGCCGATTGCGACTGTGACCGCCTTTGCAGCCGGTTTCCTCAAACATAGACGCTCAGTTCTGGCCGGGCGCGCCGTCCGGTCAAACCCCGCCCGCACCACTCCCGCCTTCAAGGGGCGGGACCGTGTTAGGGCCTGACCCGCCGGCTCATTCGCCCGGCCTTCCTTGCTCGCGTCTTGAGGAAAACCCGCAACGCAAGGAGCAAGGTCATGACGACCGCCAACGAAACCCCGCGGCAGGATGTCTACAGTCGCATCACCAACCAGATTATCGAAGCGCTTGAGCAGGGGGTGAAACCCTGGACCCAGCCATGGAACGCCGCCCACGCGGCGGGGCACGTCTCCCGGCCACTGCGCCATAACGGCCAGCCCTATGCCGGCATCAACGTCCTGACGCTCTGGGCGTCGGCGATGACGGGGCACTACGCGGCGCCCATCTGGATGACCTTCAAGCAGGCGATCGAACTGGGCGGCCATGTCCGCAAGGGCGAGAAGGGCTCGCCCGTCGTCTACGCCGACACGATGCGCCGCACCGAAACCGATGATGCCACCGGCGATGAGACCGAGCGGGCCATTCCGTTCTTGAAGGCCTACACGGTCTTCAATGTCGAGCAGATCGAAGGCCTGCCGGAGCACTTCCACGCGCTGGCGCACGCCAGCCGCAATCCCGACGAGCGGATTGCCGGGGCCGAAGCCTTCTTCGCCGCGACCCGCGCTGATATCCGGCATGGCGGCGACAGCGCCTATTACAGCCCGGCGCTGGATTACATCCAGATGCCGCCCTTCGAGGCGTTCCGCGATGCGCAGGCCTACTACGCAACGCTCGCCCACGAAGCGACCCACTGGACGCGCCACGCGACCCGGCTGGACCGGGATTTCGGGCGCAAGAAGTTCGGCGATGACGGCTATGCCCGCGAAGAACTCGTGGCCGAGCTGGGCGCAGCGTTCCTGTGCGCCGACCTCGGGCTGATACTCGAAGACCGGGCCGACCATGCCGCCTATATCGGCCACTGGCTGTCCGTCCTGAAGGAGGACAAGCGCGCCGTCTTCGCCGCCGCCGCGCACGCGCAGCGCGCTGCCGATTACCTCGGGCGCTTCAGCCGCCCGCTGGAGGCCGCCGCCTGAGCGGCGGCCTTTCCTTGCAGAGACGCGAGGGAAGGTCATGGCAGCCGTCCTTCCCGCCACTCTATTGGGGCACCGAGCCGGACCGGCCGGCCCAGTCATCCTGCGGCCGCATCGACAGGCCTTTGCGGACATCCGCGAGGCTATCCATGTACTTGTCGCAGAAGGTGAGCCGGTCGAGGATGGCGTTTGCGCGGCGCTGGCCCATCACTTCGGCGACATCGAAACGCTGCCCGAGATATTCGAGGACCACATATGAAGACTCGCCGTAGTAGCGCGCGATGCGCGCGCCAGGTTTGTTTCGTATTTGATGGTCGATTTCGTCCTTCTCGGCTTGCGCCAGATCGTGCTGCATCAGAACGAAGCGATGCTCATGGGCGCGGTCAAACCGCTGCCAATCCGCTTCAGGCTCCCAAGAGGGAGCCTTGCGCACCCGCCGCAGCAGGATACTGTCCTCGGTGAACTTGACCGTCGCCGTGACCTGCGCCGCTTCGCGGATTTTCTTTTGCGTGAAGGGCCTGCCGCAAAGGCCGCCCAGGAAAAGCGCGACGGCTGGCGCGGTGACGCTCATCGCCTCGTAGCCAATCCATCCCGCAACCCCGACGGCGGCGAGCGCCAGCAGGCTGGCCGTATCGTCCGCAGCTTGCGCTTCGAAGGGGCGGAGGTGGCGCAGGCTGACCGTGATGGTCGTGCGTCCATCAACGACGGCGACTTCTGTCCTGGGTTCTCCTTCGAAAACTTTCTCAAGCGCGTTCATGACCGTTCTCCTTGCGGCGCGCCTTGTCCGGCGCCTGCCTGCATGAGAATGTGTCATCGGAGGACGCGGCGTTTCCTCGCGCTTTCCTCGTAAAAATGGACCGGTCTATGGAGTATGCGGACGATATATTGGCAAGAATTCAGGCGGCGCTGATAGATTATCACGCCGCAACCCACACCAATGGCCATAAGAGGTCATGGTCCGTTATTGCGCAGGAGATTTATGACTCTGCCTTTGACACGCTTAGCGTGGACGATGATGGCGTTTCTGGAGATCCGTACAAGGCACTCGCTGAGGCTCTGCGGCGCTTTGCTGCCGGATCGCAAACGCCCAGCAAGGACCGGCTCGACGCCCTTTGTGAATACCTTCTGTCAAAATCCTTCATTACCGACGCAGATTTACGGCCCGGGGAAGCTCGCAGTCCACTAGTCCGTGCGCTGTCAGCCTTTTTCGGCAGCACGGAAGAAGGCCGCGACTTTGCCGTGCTGCAGGGGCGCTTTGCGGCCAGCCGCCAGTTACCGTCCGGCCGCACCGAGCTATCCGTCATTACGGTCAGAGATGGGGAAGATTATGCGCCTGTCGTCGAGGACAGGCTTTACATTCTGCCGACCGCGCCACAGTCGACGAAGCGCGATTCGCTTGTTCGCCTCCTCAAGCGCAGGGGCGGAAGCGAACAGCGGTTTGATGGCTGGCTGTTTCACAGGGATGGGCAGGCCTGCCTTGTCGTGCAGGACAGTTTGCGCGGGGAGCCGAGCATCTACACGGTGCTCGACCGCAAGGTAGCGCAGGGTGAGACACGCGCCGCCATGCTTCTCGTGAAGTCACGGGATTTCGGCGCGCCCGCGCCGGGATATGAGAAGGGCAGGATGAGCTTCCTTGCGGAGGATACGAGCACCCGAGACGTTGCCTTTGGAAAAATCAAGGAGCGCATCTGGGAATACCGGCAGGAGGGCGAGCCCGATGGCTAGTGGTCCCGGCCAGAAAGATGACGCCGAACGCCGGCGGCTGCACGCGGCGTTTTTGGAGGCCGTCAATATCGGCGACATCGAGCGCGTACGGCAGTTGCTCGCCAGTGCCGCCATCGACATCAACTACGCGGAACCCGGGACCGGCCTTACGGCGCTCCATATCGCGGCGGGACGCAACGCTCTTGCTGTCTTGCGCCTTCTTGTCGGGACCGGGCGCTGTGACCTTGGCATCAGGGATGCGCAAGGGCGGACGGCGGCCGTGGTCGCCGTCACCGTGGGGCGCGATCCTGCCGTTGGGCGCTACCTCGCGGACCTGCAGCATGGCGCGGGGATTGCGGTCCCTGCACAGCGCGGCCGCCACGGCGAGCAGACGGATTCAAGGTGACGCGTACTTCCCGGCGAACGCCGGATGCACGGGACTGCTTTCGTCGAAATACTCCACGCGCTGGAGCATCAGCGGATTGTAGCCCGCCCATACCACCAGCTGGCGCTTGAGCCGGTCGCTGCGTGCGAACTGGCGGCTGACCTCATCCGGCGTCAGCAGGTCGTACTGCTCCAGCGATTCCGACCGCCCGGTGATGCCGGTGGCTCTTTGGTCGGTTGCGGCTTCTCCTTCGCGGGTGACTTTCACCACGGTCTTCCCCAGCCGCTTTGAGACGTACTCCGTCGTCATCAAATCGTTGTTGCCGAAGAACTGGAGGATACCGGCGTTGCCGACGAAAGTCTCCCAGCGCTCCTTGTATAGCGCTTTGCCCTGTCCCCAGTCCTGCAGCACCACCCAGAGCTTCACGCCGAACGAGGCAATCTGCCCGGCGGCGTCTTCGAGCTGCTTCATGTGCCCCAACACCGGGAATTCGTCGAGGCAGGCGAGGACCGGGACATCAGGTTTTGCCTTCTCCCGCTCCATCGCATCGAGAAGGAGGTTGATGAACACGCGCAGCCACCGGCTGCAGCGTGCCATTCGGTTGGCGGGCAGGCACAGATAGACCGTCATCCCTTGGCGTGCCGTCTTGAGCGCTGAGAGGTCAAAGTTGTGCCCGTCCAGCACCCGTGCCATGGCCCGGAAGTCTAGGAACTTGGTGTGGCGGCGGGTCGTCGAGAGCACGCCCGCACGTTCGTTGGGTGGCCGCTCGTAGAAATCACGGGCCGCCCCATCGATGACGTCCCCGACATCGGCGAGGGCATCACTGCGTTGCAATCGTGACGCGTTCTTCAGCATGGAGAGTTCGAGGGCAAAGGGGGCATCCTCACCCTCGCCAGCCGTGACAAACACGGTTCGCAGCAGCGCCCGCAGGGTGACGAGATTGCGCCGTCCTTCGAACGCGGGGTCTGTTGCGATATGCAGCAACAATCCTTCAATCCAGCTCTGGGCGCTGTCATCCCAGTGTGGGTCTTTGCCGCCCGCGATGACCAGCGCGTCGGAAATCAGCCCCGCATCTTCGATGATGGTGTCGCTCTCGGGCACGAGTAGCGACAGGGGGTTGAAGCTCGTGCGGTACGGCTTCAGCCGTTCAGGGGCGATATGAAATGGGTCGAGTATGCAGACCCGTTGACCGAGTGCGGCGCGGCGTTCGGCGGTAATGGCGGCCAGCTCGCCCTTAGGGTCGAGCGCCAGGACGCTGCCGCGATAGAAGAGCAGGTTGTTCACGAGCGTCACCGACTTTCCCGTCCGGGAACCGGCAATGGTCATCACATGGCGGTTGTCGTCGATGCCGATGAGGCGGCCATCAAGAGCGCCAACCAGAATCTTCGCCCCGGGGCTGGCCGGGTCATACGCCATGTGGCGGCTGCCCATGATCTTCTCACAGGGCTCCCACCGCGCCTGCGGGACGCTCTGGCGATCGAGAAAGCGCGTCGTGACGCCGCGCGCGATATCGCTCATGAAGTCTTTCGTGAAAGCGTCCATAGGGGGGCTCCTGCCGACCGGGGTTACTCCGGCCAATTTGCAGTGCCCATCCGGCAGTCTTCCTCGCTATTTCCTCGCGCCAGATCGTGGAAGCATCAGCGCGTAGTCATCCCGGGGATGCTTCCATCTTTCGTTGTGACCCTCCGAAGACTGCTTGAACGTGCCTTCCGGCGCCTTGCCGTCAATGACCCGCCCGCACCACTCCCGCGCATCCATGATGCGGCAGGACCGTGTTGGTCATGACGGTGGCGGCTGATGCCGGCCGGCCTTTCGTTCCGCGTCCCTCGGGACACGCAACAACGAACGAAAGGAGATCCCTCATGGGCCTTGATATGTACGCCTACGCCGTCCCTGAAGCCCCGGCTGCGCCGGTCGATTTCGACGCCGAGCCTGGCAGTGAACTGCACTACTGGCGCAAGCATCCGAACCTTCACGGCTGGATGGAAGCCTTGTACCGCGCCAAGGGCGGCAAGGATGACATTTTCAACTGCGTCAACCTGCAACTGACAGCCGATGATCTCGACCGCCTCGAAGTCGATATCCGCAGCGGCAACCTTCCGCCGACCAGTGGCTTCTTCTTCGGGCAGTCCGACGGCACCGAGCTCGCCGACGACCTCGCCTTCGTCGGGAAGGCGCGGGCCGCCCTCGCCGACAACATGACCGTCTTCTACACCTCGTGGTGGTGAACATTCCGCGGTGGCCGGGTGCGGCCGCCGCGGTTACATTTTTTCTTGCGGGGGATGGGCGCTGGAGCGCCCGCCTCATTGTTCCACGTTTCGGGCCATGATGCGGAAGGCACGCCATTGCCGGTGATGGCGCAGAAGACAGGCCACCGCGCTCCGGTCGCACGGATGCGTCTTAGCGGCTGCAGATATTCCCCCGCGTTACTTGATAGGCGAGATTTTCTGCCGGGGTCTGTTGGTCGCGGTTCTGCACTTTTCCGCTCCGGTGTTGCCCCTGATTTCCCGCTCATTCGCTGACAAGGGATTTCCCTCGACAATAACCGCCCCAGTCCTGACCGGGCGCGCAGCCGGTTCAAGGCCAAGCCCCTAACGGGGTGGCGCGGGGGTTTCCCCATCCTTCGCTCGCTGCGCTCACTGCAGGACGGGTGATACCGCTCCCCCGCGCCAGCCATGCACCGCCCGCTTTTCCGCCCGCTCCTGAATGAGGCGTGTCGAGGAAAACCCATAGCGAAAGGAGCTACATCATGACACGCAACACCAACCAGAAGAGCAAGCCCGCCCGTGAATTCACCCCGCCGGCCTACATCGCCTACCATGTCGATGAACGCGGCGAGAAGAAGTTCTGGAGCCGCATCGGCGCCGCCTGGCGCCACCAGAAGGGCGAAGGCCTGACCCTTCAGCTGGACCTCATCCCGGTCAATGGCGGCCGCATCGTCCTCCGGGCCCCGTCCGAAGCAACCGAGGAGGCGGGCGCGTAAGCGCCCCCTCCCACCCGCAAAGGAGACAAGCCATGACACCCATGCGCCGTATCGAAGCCGCCCGCGCCGCGCTCGCCCGCGCAGCCTGGACGAGAGGGACCACGCCCTTTTACGCCGAGGATGAAGTCATCGACCTGCTGGTCGATATCCGCCACCTCTGCGACGCCGCCGGGCTCGATTACGCCCGGTGCAATTATCTCGCCCGCAGCCACTACCACCACGAAACGGGGAGCGCGTCATGACGCGCTCCCTCCACAAACTTCGTATCGCCTGGAGCCGCGCCGCAGCTCCGGCGATAGCCATTTTCAACGCCGCCGCTGCGCGCGGCGTTGAAAGACAGGATTAAAGAAATGCGCGCTCGCAGGCTTTGCCGCGAGCGCGCTCAACAAAAAGGGCACGGGAAACAGGCTCCCGCGCCCTTTTTGCATTTTGCGAGTCTTACGTAGTGGGGAGCATCAGCACATTGTCCGTGCCGCAGAGCAGCCGGACATCATGCTTCGCCCAGGCCTTGAGGTCGCATTGGGGGCAGCAGTAGCGAACGCGCTTGCCGCTTTTTGGGGTAGCAAGCTCAGCTGCGCTCTCGCCTGTAGTCGGGTCAGAAAGTTCAGGGGCGTCCTTCCAGGTCAGGGCGAATCCTTTGCCGAGGAGCCTACCCGCGGCCACGTCGAACGGGCCGCCGGGGATGATGTAGTGCCCGAGCGTTTCGCCGGTCTCCTTGCCGCCCTCCACCCCGGTGTCGGACGGCTGGAGCCCGATGGCTTTCATTTTCTCAGCCCATTCCCGGTTATGGTAGCGCCCGCGTCCTGGCTGGCCCTCATGGCGTTGCCATTGATGGGCCATCTCGTGGACGAGCGTGCCGAGAATGTCCTTCTGGCTACGGCTCGCGAAGTGCATGGGGTTGAGAGCGATTTCGTCGGCCTGCTGGCCGGCATCGTTCTGGAAACGCGCCCCAGCGAAATACCCGAATGAGCCTTTGCGGCGCTGGAAGGTGATGAGCGCGTTCCGTAGCGTGCCGCCGAACAGCGCCTTGTTGAAATGCTCATGCGCCTGCTGGAGGCGCTCATAGGTTTCCTTGGTGGGTTTGATTGTCAGTGTAGCTGGGTCGACAGGAGGGGTTGTGCGGGTGTTGAGGGGAGCGTTCATGGAGGATCATCCTTGTCCGCCGGTCCCGTGTCATTGGAATGCACACTCCAATTTCAGTCAGGACCAGGCTGTTTAAGGCCTGAATGTCGCTCCTGTTTGAGCTTCGCTTCCTCGTGCTTTCCTCGTTCTACTGTAGTTGAAAAAGCAATGTACGAGCACTCATCCTGTTATTATGCTGCGATGTACATTTCACTTGTGGCCCTGTCTCATGGCATAATCATAGAGAGGGGCAAATCCGCAGTAAGGCATTGTACAAGGTGTGCGCGGTACTACCGCGCTCACCTTGCCGGGGGAACTCTCCGGTTCCCCGCGGACCCCCTCAGGGCATCCCTAGAGCCGATGAGTCCGTCCTTGTGACGGCCTATGCGGCAAGGGATGCTGTCAGCCGCCGCGGGCATCGAGCCCTTGGCAGCTGAGGCAACGTTTCGGCGTTGCATCCCGACCGAGGGAGACTGCTGCTCTCCCTGGACCCATCGCGCAAAGGGGCTGGCCGCGCCCCTTATGCAATCCACGGCCAGGGCTGTCGCGCCCTGGACCACGACCGGTGTGTCGGCACCGGCTTCGAGCAAAAGGGAGACTTCGGCTCTCCCTTTGCAAACCCATCGACCGGGGAATGGCGCTCCCCGGAACCCTCGCAAACGGCGCGCGCGGGCGATGGCGGCGGCAGCGTCCCGATCACAGCTATGCGCGCGCGTGGAAAGCGCGCGGATCGGGGCGGATTGAGCGCGCTATCGATGATGCATGACGGAGAAGAAGCGCGAAGCCCCGATCTCTTACCGGCCCCCGTATGAACTGCGGGAGCAGTTCCGGGCGCGGGTCGAGGAGTCGGGACTCTCCGTCAATGCCTTCATCACCGCTGCTTTGTTCGGCGACGCTTCGCCGAAACCCGCCCGCCGGACATCGGCGTCGCGCGCGGATGTGGCCCGCCTGCTGGCCGAGACCGCCCTTCTCAACGAGCGCCTGAAGGGTCTCGCGGGCGATGCCGATCCAACGCTGCTAGCCGATGCCATGCACGACCTTCGTGAAATCCGGGCCGCTTGCCTTAAGGCACTGGGACGCTCGCCATGATACCCAAGGCGAGCCAGCGCGGCGGCGGCAAAGACCTCGCCACCCATCTGCTGAACGCGTTCGACAACGAGCTTGTCGAGGTGGCCGAGGTCTCGGGCGCGATTGCGCCGGATTTGCACGGGGCCTTCGCCGAGTGGGAGGCCATCGCCACCGGTCTCACCAAGTGCCGCAACTATCTCTACAGCCTCTCTGTCAATCCGGACCTCGGGCAGGGTCAGCTGTCGCGGGCACAGTACATGGATTATGTCGACCGGGTGGAGAAGGCGCTCGGCCTGTCCGGCCAGCCGCGGGCGATCGTCTACCACATCAAGAACGGCCGGGAGCATTGTCATGTCGTTTGGTCGCGCATCGACTACCAGAACGAAAAGGCCGTCCATCTCGCCTTCGACCGCGAGAAGCTGATGATGGTGACGCGGCAGTTCGCGCGCGAGCACGGGCTGGAGCTGCCGGAGGGATATGGACCAGGGCGCTTTGACGAGCGGCGGCAGAAGATATCGCTCTATGAGCGCGCGCAGGAGCGGGCGACTGGCTTGTCGAAGGAGGAGCGCCAGCTGCAGGTCACGCAGGCCTGGCGGCAGAGCGACAGCCCGAAGGCCTTCGTCCGGGCGCTGGAAGACCTCGGCTATATGCTGGCGACGGGGAACCGCCCCTACGTGCTGGTCGATATCTATGGCGGGATGAATGCCCTCCCCAAGCTCATCGACGACCGCAGCGTGCGCACGAAAGACATCCGCGCCTTCCTGGAAAAGGAGTTCCCGCCGGAGTCGCTGCCCACCGTGGAGGAGGCCAGGGCCCTGGTCGCGCAGCACCGCAAGGCGCGCGAGCAGTTCGCGAAGGCCCGTGAGGATGGCGCGCCATCGGAAAAGCTCGCGCGGGCCCAGGCCGCACGGCGTGCGCCTGTTGAGGCGGCGCGCGCTGACATGGTGGCGCGTCAGGAGCGGGAACGTGAGGCACAGTTGCGGGAGCATTTGGCCGTGCGGCAGGCGTTGCGGGCCGGGTATCTGGCGGAGGTTGCCCGGGTGCGCCAGCAGCGTGAGGAAACACGGCCGACGGGGCTGGCGGCATTCTTGGGGCGCGTGACTGGGGTGTCGGCGATTATTCACCGGGTGCAGCGGTACAAGGATGCCAAGCGCTATCTTGCGTTCCGGGAGAGCAAGCAACAGCTTGCCGCCGGGCAGCGCGTGGAAGCCGCCTTGCTGCAGCGTCGTCATGAGCTGCAGGCGCTCGATATGAACCGGCAACTATCGGCACTGACGGCGGTCGAGGCGCGGGAGCGCAAGGCGCTTGAAGAGAAAAGGGTTCGAGAACAGCGTCTGAAAGACCGGGCGGGCCATGAGCATATGCCGGCCCTCGCCCTTGATCTGAAACCGCGCGGGCGCAGCGCGTCAGTGCGGCGGGCAAAGGACAGGTATCGGGACCGGACTGGGCGTGACGATCAGCGCGACGAAGAGCGCGCCATGCGGGCGCGGATGGCAGAGGAAGAGAAGAGGCTGGAACCGGATACGCCCGATATCGACCTCAAGGATGCGCACCGTGAGGCGCTGGAGCGGCAGGAGCCATGGAGCAAGGAGGTGGATCTGCCGGGAGATTTTGCGCGGGCAGCCGGCAGTGAGGATGGCGGCGGTGACGGCGGGGATGACGGGACGGAGGAACCGGTGAGGATATCGCGGGCGGAGCGGAAGAGTGAGCGGCAGCGGTCGCGGCGGCGTGGAAGGGGTGATTTTGAACGGGAGCGGTAGCGTCGGGCTGCTCATAATGACTGGGCGCAGGGCACCAGCCATGCCTATACTGACCAAAAAATCTGTAGAGGTCTTTATGAGTTCAAAACAAATTCCCAAGGACATCATCGCCGCTATCCGCAAATATGCAAAAGACTACTGGGATGACGATGCGGACATGATCCAGCATACCGTCGAGGCCGAGATTGCCGCCTACGAGGCTTTGCAGCAGATAGAGTTTGGTACGGCTACCGAAGTCAGGCAGGCAATTATCGATGCCGCCGCCGAAGCGACAGAAAGCTGGGAAGAGCGGCTCGCTATTATCGAGGGCGAGATTTCAGCGTTTGAGGAGCTGCAGCAGAAGTTCGACGATGTCCCTGCAGCAATGGTTCGCAAGCTGAAGGCGGATGCTGCCAGTGAGTATCCTGCCGACTTCGGCCTGCAGCGTGATGCCGTAGTCAACGGCGTCAACGCCTACCTCCATGCCGAAGCGGTGAAGACGAAGATCGGCCCGATGAGCGCGCTGCTTATCAAGATGGAGCAGATCATTGGTAACGAGTGCTATAACGGCAAAATTCAGAACTATGGCCCCGGCGGCGTCTGGGAAGGCGAAGGCCGGTCCTTCCGTTACCCCGTCAAATTTCTTGACGGTGATAACGTCGTGAAGCGGTGGTCGGTCTACGACATTCCCCCGGAAGTCCTGATCACCGGGCACTATCAGTTCGGCAGCAACGAGCTCAGCATCTTCAGGGCCCTTGCCAAGGTCGTGGACATGATCGAGCAGGATTACGGTGTGCGCCTTGCAGATCTCAAGCCAAAACCCTAGCGGTTGGGCGCGTCCGGAAACCGGCCGGACCGGGCACTAGGCTCCGCTTTCGCCGTTGGCTACAGCGCGACCCCGGAGCCCCGCCGACGGGTCTCCGCCCATGCGGGTGACGGTCCCTCGCGCCGTGTCCAAGGAGGGCTCGGGAGCCCACCACCAAAGCAGGCCTTGGCTTCGGCTGTTTCCGCCGTCGCCCCTCAGCCTGTGAGGGCGACGGACGGCTCCAGACGAAGCAGGCAAAAGCCGGATTCTATCTTCGGGAAAATGTTGGCCTAGCGTGCTTCTGGTGGGGACGTCAGGAGAGCGAAGCTGGCGGGCGGGTCGTTATCAGCAAGGCCACGGGCGCGCAGCGAGGCATCGGCGCCGGCATAGCCGGCCTTCAGCAGGAGGTTTTGCTCGGCCTTGCTGAAGGGATTGAGCCGCGTTCGCAGCGAGGCGGCAGAGACGGCGTCCTGCGCCGAGAACGGCAGGGCATCAGGCACGGCATAGTGCGATGGAGCCGCGTCGATACTCCAATAGGCGACCTGGCGCTGTCCCTGATTGGCCATGCCGAACAGCAGGCGACGGCGGGAGTGCTCGGCCTGCTGCTGAATCAGGCTGAGCGTGCGGAACATCTGTCCAACCCAGCGTCCCGTCGGATGACCGACTTCGGGAATCGTGCGTCCGGCATTGCTGACGAGGATGGTGCGGCAGCGTTTCCATATGCGCTCAAGACCGAGGTTGTCGTAAACGCCGCCATCGGAAAGGACTGCCGTCGAAATGAAGGGCTCGCGATGCAGGTCGGCGCCGGCGGTTGCCTGCACGGCTTCACGCGAAAGGTCTATGCGCACAGGCGAGAGAAAGGGCGGGAAGGCTGACGAGGCTGCCACGACGCGCGCCAGAGGGATGACAGGCCGGTCGATAAGTCCCACGCGATAGTCGGCGGCATAGCCTTTGCCGAAACGCCAGCCGCTGCCGGTCTGGAGGTTCGTGGCCATAAAGGTAAAGCGCGGGAAGTCGGTGATGTCCTGCAGGCAGGCGCCCGCGAACAGGTGGCGGTCATACGCGCGGACCAGACTGTCGGCGGCGCTGCACCCGGGGATAAGGCCGTAGAGAATAGCCCGGATATCGATACCTTTTCCGGCGAAGCGCAGCAGTGGCGCGACGAACACCTCATGTAGATTGGTGGCGCGGCCATCGTCGTCGAAGCGCAGGTTCTGCCAGCGCAGCGCGAGGAGCCCGGCGGTAATCGATCCGCCGGAAACGCTCGCGATCTCGCCAATGCGCGGCAGGAAGCCCAGCTCATTCAGGCGGATGATGGCGCCGACATGATAAATCATGGCGCGATACCCGCCGCCGGAAAGACACAGGCCGATCGTGTCTTCGAGCTTGCGGGCCTGGATGAAATCGCCTTGCGCGCCGGCGGCGGCAAAGAGGCTCTGGATGTCTTCGGCGATCAGGGGATTGTTCACGCGCGGGCTTCCCTGGACGCGTCCGTCACCGTGCTGGCGAGCAGGACGGTCAGCTGGTCATTGTCGCCGGCAATGGCCATCAGGGCAGGAACGCCCTCGCTTTCCAGCTCCTGCGTCAGCCAGCACAGCTGGCGGATGTCCGTGGTGCTCGGCCGGGTCGAGGAGCCGCGCGGGTGGGAGTGCCATTCCCCGACATAGCGGACCTGATGCAGGGAGCGCTCCGCCGCGTCTTTAACGGCGGCGGCAAGGCCGGAGACGCCGCGCTCAAAAGCGGTGACGCTGCCGGTGCTGTCCTGCGGTGCCGGCAGGGCCGAAACGACGTGCACGGAAAGGCGGCTGGTGTCGGTGATGCCGAGCAGCACGCCGCCGGTTTCATGCGGCAGGCGTTCTGTGCGCAGCGCCGCAATCTGTGCGGCAAGGCCTTCGTCATAGGTGATAGTCCAGCTGCCGAGCGCGATCTTCTGCACCGGCCGTGGCGGTGCTTCCGTCAAGGTCACGCTGTGATCCGCGGCAAGGGTCCAGACGCGCACCGCCGCCTCATCGCCGGCGAGCGCGTCGACGATGGCCTGGGACGCAATCGCACTCATCTGCGCCGCCCGGCTCGCGGAAATGCGGTTGGTCGCGGCGCGGCAGGAGCCGCTATAGCGCACGCCGTTTTCCGCCTGCAGGTGATGCGCCAGCGCAGGGGTGGTCTGGATCAGTCGGTGGTATTGCGCTTCGAGGTCATGCAGGGTGAGCGCGGAATCACGCCCTTCCGCAAGAAGGACGACGGCTGTGCCCGCGGGATTGAAGAACACCGACAGGCGCCGCGCACCCGGGTGCGGCAAGTCCGCGAGCCGGCGGGAAACCGCAACAGACGCGGAGGCGTCGATAATGACGTCCGCCTCGGTTGCCGCTTCGTCCAGCTTCGCCGTCAGTTCAGCCGACGGGTGCAAAAAGTCCGTTTCAAGAAATGTGACCGGCTCGTCGAGCAAGGCGTGGATGCGGTGCGCCAGACCGATAACCTTCGGGCGACCAACATCGATGGGATGCAGGGCATGACGGGCAAGGTTGTGCGGCATCAGGTGGTCGTTATCGATGATCGTCCACTGAAACCGGCCCTCGCGGGCGAGGTTGATGGCCAGCTGTGACCCCAGAGACCCCGCGCCAATGAGCACGCAGCGGCTTGTGTCGGGTTGGGCCTGCCCGCTGATCGTAGCGCCGGCCGCGCGGTCGAAATCCAGATGGACGTCCGCGGGCTCGATGGCGAGATGGGGGACTGCCGTGCCGGCGGCCATGCCGACCATCCGGACATAGCCGCTACCAGACCCGACGTCGCTCTCATTCCGGCTAAGAACGCCGAGAGCGACGCCGACATCCCCGGCAGCGTCGTGGGTAATGAAGGCGCGCAGATCGTCGGCCTGCCGGCCATCCGCGCCTGCGACCGGGAAAGCGATGACGAGCGCGATACGGGCGTGAAGACGCCGGACGGCTGCTGAGTCGATGCCTTTCCATTCAATGACGCGGGCGCGCAGTTCCGCGCCCAGGTCAATACCGCATTCCTGCAGCTGCTGCGCGAGCGCGTCGAGCGTCTGCGGGGCGCGCTGGAGACGCCGCATTCCCTGAGGATCGGCGCGCAAGGCGACGACCACGAACTGCGGGGCGTTATTGTTTGCGCCCTGCCGGACGAACTCGGTCACGATGATTGTGGCGTGTTCGCTGCGTATATGGCCGACCAGTTCGGCGGGCTTTTCGCTCTGCGTCAGGGCAGCGGCCGGGAGGATAATCGTTGCCGGACTACGGAAGAAAAGGGGCTCCAGCGGCTGCGCCGTGTCGTGAAGTTCGCCGCGGGCGGCTTTTGCGAGCCAGAGCTGGATGCGGCGGATAAAGTCGGCGGGCGTGAAAGTGAGCTGCGCTTCCGCCCAGGGTCGGTCGTCAACGCACAGCGCGCGCGGCGTATCGTCCGGCGTCCAGTTCTGGTGCATAGTTTCAGGGAAATCCGCGCGCAGGGCGAGGACCGCGGGCTGCTCGCCGCGCGCGCCGAAGACAAGCGCCACCGGTTCCACGCCGCGAATGGGTGCCGCCAGATCCTGCGGCCGCTCCACCTCGATGTCGAGAAGGAGGGCCACGAGCGCATCGTCGCCGGATTGCCGCGCTTCTACCAATGTCACGGCCGGCGCAAGGCCGGACGCGACATAGGCCAGCATCGCGCGCGCAACATCGGGCACGACCTGTTCAGGTTCAACCGGCAGGCCGAAGCCCGCCCACCACGGATGCAGAGCCACCACCATCCTTAACCCGCCCGTGCCGGCGTCGAGACGATGCTGGCCGCGCCAGCCACGGCAGAGACGGTCAGGAGCTGCGCGCCCCGGCTCGTCACCTCGATGCTGAGGGGCTTGGGCCGTGACGTCGACGGGGATTCCATCGTCACCTTGAACGTGCCGTCAGCGCGGCGCGCGACGCCCTTATAGTAGTTGCCGGCCTGACGGTGGGGCGGCTGGACGTCAGCGTCTTCCGCCGTTCCCTTGAGAGGCATGGGCTTGCTGGTCGAGACCATGATGTGGCGCTCACGGCCCTGCGTTTCGCACAGCCATTCGATATGTTCGGTGGGCTCGGTTTCGTCTTCGCCCTTAACCCAGCCGATCGACTTGTACGAACAGTGATGGGGGATCTTGAAGATGTCCCACAGAAGGCGGTCGGCACGCCCGTGGCGCTTGGTGGTGATGACCATCTGATCGATGGAGTCAGCGTCAATGTCCGACATGAACAGCGCATAGGTTTCGCGGCCGCCTTCGAGGAACGTGGCCTGGAAGACGACGCTGTCCTGATTGCGGTCCACGATCCCGTTCTGGTCCTGGCGCCAGCCGAAGGGGCTATGGATGAAGAACTCAGCTTGTTCCGTCCCGAACTTGGAGAAGCCGGGGACGTATTGGCCGGCGTCCGTAATGAGATGGGCCCGCGATTCCAGCGACAGACCCTGCTTCGCCAGCCAGTCGGCCAGCTTCTTCGGGCGCGAGAAGATGCGGATGCCCTTGCCCTCGCGCAGCCTGTGGCGGGCTTCCTGCCTGATGATCCGCGCGCTGTCCTCGCAGCCATCTTCGAGGATGGCGGCGGCGGGAACCCACAGTTCCTTGATCTTGATGCGGCCCTCGCCCTGGTACTTTGCGGCGTGCTCAAGGTGGAAGAAGTCGCCCGCGCCGCAGCAATGGTCGTCGTCGAGATGGGTGAAGCAGACGACGTCGTAGTTGTCCCGCCCAGCGGCGCGCAGGTCCGCCTTCAGTTCGACGGGAAGGTCGATCCGCTTGTCATAGGGGTCGTTGTCGTTCCGCATATCGGCGTAGTCGACCAGCATCTTCTTGCCGTCGGCGAAATCGATGCGGGTACAGTCGGCATTGCCGAGCGGGTGGAAGGTCAGTTTTGCAGTCATCTCTTGCTCCTGTGGTCCGCAGCGCTGCCGGGACTGTTCGGTGTTGGTCGCGGCAGGGCCGGGCGATCACGGGGCGGAATGCACCGATTTAAGTTGACCACGGCCTGCTGATGGGGTAAGAAACTATACGCGTCTAGTTTCGCTGTCAATATAGTTTCTATACCCTCTGTAAGGAGCCCCCATGAATGACGAAAACCCTGGAATCCGGTGGGGCGTAGAGCAGCGGCTGGAATTCATCGAGTTCCGGCTTTTCTGGGAGGGCGGGGTCAATCGCTCCGACATCATCAACGTGTTCGGGGTGTCCGTGCCGCAGGCCTCGAAAGACCTGTCGCTCTATCAGGAGCGTGCACCGGGGAATGTTGACTACGACAAGAGCGCCAAACGGTATGTGGCCGCCAAGGGATTTGAGCCTCGTTTTCTGAAGCCTGACCCGGACGCATATCTTTCGCGGCTGCGCTCCCTCGGCGAAGGATTATCCGCTCCGGTCGAGTCGTGGATTGCCCACCCGCCGCAGACCGACATTGCCCTTACGCCCAAGCGCGATATCAGCACCGATGTTCTGCGCGCAGTCCTGAAAGCTGTGCGCGAAGGCGGCTCAATCGAAATTCTCTATCAGTCCATGAGCAAGCAGCGCCCGGACCCGGTCTGGCGCCGCATCACGCCTCATGCCTTTGGCTATGACGGCTTCCGCTGGCACGCGCGCGCGTTCTGCCATATCGACCGCAAGTTCAAGGATTTCCTGCTGCCGCGCGCCCTTGAAGCCCGCGCACCCGGAGAGCCGGGCGCGGAAGGGGCGCAGGACCAGTTATGGCGCGATTATTACAGCTTCGAGATTGTGCCGCATCCAGATCTCACGCCCAGCCAACAAATTGTTGTGGCTAAGGATTATGGAATGACTGATGGCAAGTGCACCCTGTCAGTGCGATATGCCATGCTTTTCTATGTTCTTCGCCGACTCGGTTTATTAGGGGATGCTTCGAAAGAACCGGCACGGCGACAACATATAGTTGTCTCAAGCTACAGTGATGTGCAAACTGCGCTGGCGCGCGCGGAATTCTTTGAAAACAATACGGAAAATGCGGCGAGCGCGCAGGGGTGATAATGGTTCGGCTTGAAGATATCAAAGGGGGAGCGTTTGTGCGCGGTGTCGTGCCGCAGCAGCCTGTCCAGATTATATCTGTCGACTGGATTGGCCAGCAGGCCATCAACGTCGTCTTCCGCGACCAGAATGGAGCGGTATCCGAGGGCACGCTGTATCGCGATGACGAGCATCGCCTTGAGCTCGATGCCCGTGGCCGGCTCTGGACGTTTGAAGCGGATGGGGGGCTTCTCCGTCTTGTCACCGAAGCCAACCGTATCAAACTCGCTCACTATTTCGATCCTTATCTCGCCATTCACACCAGCCTCGTTGATCCGCTGCCGCACCAGATTTCCGCGGTGTATGGCGAGATGTTGCCGCGGCAGCCTCTGCGCTTCCTGCTGGCCGACGATCCAGGCGCTGGCAAGACCATCATGGCGGGCCTGCTCATCAAGGAACTGATTGCGCGCAGCGATCTGGAGCGCTGTCTCGTCGTCGCGCCGGGCAGTCTTGTCGAGCAGTGGCAGGACGAGCTGGGGGAGAAGTTCAATCTCGAATTCGACATCCTGACCCGGGACATGATCGAGACGTCGAGGTCGGGCAACCCGTTCAATGACCACAACCGCCTGATCGTCAGGCTTGATGTGCTCGCGCGGAACGAGGAGCTACAGGAAAAGCTTCTGAAATCGCAGGAATGGGACCTCATCATCTGCGATGAAGCGCACCGTATGTCGGCCACCTATTTCGGCGGCGACGTCAAATATACCAAGCGCTATCAGGTCGGGCAGCGGCTCGGCCAGATCTGCCGCCACCTGTTGCTGATGTCGGCAACACCCCATAACGGCAAGGAAGAGGACTTCCAGCTGTTCATGGCCTTGCTCGACGGCGACCGGTTCGAGGGACGCTTCCGTGATGGCGTCCATTATGCCGACACTGAAGACATGATGCGGCGCTTGACGAAGGAGGAGCTCCTGCGCTTTGACGGACGGCCGCTCTTCCCTGAGCGCCGTGCCTACACGGTTAAGTACGAGCTCTCTCCCAAGGAGGCGGCACTCTATAGCGCAGTGACTGAATACGTTCGCACCGAGATGAACCGCGTGCAGCGGTTTGCCGATGCTGACAATAAGAAGCGTAACAATGTCGGCTTCGCCTTGCAGATCCTGCAGCGGCGGCTGGCCTCATCTCCGGCGGCTATCTACCAGTCGCTCAAGCGCAGGCGTGAGCGGCTGGAGAATGAGCTGGCCGAGGCGCGTCTTGCGGCGCGCGGCAGGCCGGGCGGAAGCCTCGGCGATACGAGCGTGAGCAATGAGGTTCTGCGCAATATCGACGAGTACGGACAGGACGAAGTCGACGAGCTGGAGGAGATCATCTCCACCGGCGCGACGACGGCGGAAACCATCGATCAGCTCGCGATTGAAGTTGAGACTCTGAAGGGTCTTGAGCAGATGGCGCTTGGCGTCCTCCGTTCAGGCGAAGACACCAAGTGGTCGCAGCTCAACCGCATCCTTGATGATGACCTGATGGTCGACAGCAACGGCAATCGGCGCAAGCTCATCATCTTCACCGAGCCCAAGGACACGTTGCACTACCTCGTCGACAAGGTGAGATCGCGTCTCGGCAATCCGGAAGCCGTGGAAGTCATCCATGGCGGCGTTACGCGCGAAGAACGCCGCAAGGTCATCGAGCGCTTCATGCAGGACCGCGATATGCTGGTCCTGATCGCCAACGATGCCGCCGGCGAAGGTGTGAACCTTCAGCGCGGACACTTGATGGTCAACTACGACCTCCCGTGGAATCCGAACAAGATCGAACAGCGCTTCGGGCGTATCCATCGTATCGGCCAGACCGAGGTCTGCCACCTCTGGAACATTGTCGCCGCAGACACGCGCGAGGGCGAAGTCTATGCACGGCTTCTTGAAAAGCTGGAAGCGGCCCGTGAAGCCCTGGGGGGCCGGGTCTACGATGTCCTTGGAGAGCTGTTCGAGGGCGTTGCGCTGAAAGATCTGCTGTTCCAAGCCATCCAATATGGTGAGCAAGAAGAGGTCCGCGCGCGCCTGTTCCAGCAGGTCGACGGCGCTGTGGATCAGCAGCATCTGCTGGAGCTGCTGAAGCGGCGGGCGCTGACCAACGATACCATGCCGGAAGCAAGGGTTCAGGAACTCCGCCTTGAGATGGAGCGGGCCGAGGCCTTACGCCTGCAGCCGCATCATATCCAGAGCTTCTTCGTCGAAGCCTTCCAGCATCTCGGCGGCCGCCTGAAAAAACGGGAGGAAGGGCGCTGGGAAATCACTCATGTGCCTGTCCGCATTCGCGAACGTGACCGTCAGACCGGCAGCGGCGCGCCCATTCAGAATAAATATGAACGCATATGCTTCGAAAAGAACGCCATAAACCAGCAGCCCGTCGCCACGTTCGTGTGCCCGGGCCATCCGCTTCTCGAAGCGGTCATCAGCATCATCCGCGAGGACTACGACCAGCTGATGAAGCAGGGGGCGGTTCTTGTCGATGAGACCGACATGGGGACCGACCTCGCTGCCATTTTCTTGCTGGAGCATAGTGTTCAGGACGGCCGCCTCACTAGCACCAGCAAGCCGCACATCATTTCCCAGAAGCTTCAGTTCGCTGCCGTGGATAAGCAGGGGCGCACGACCAATGCCGGCATTGCCCCTCACCTCAATCTGCGGCCGGCAACGCCGGAGGAGATGGCGCTTGTCAAGGATTGCCTGGACGAGCCCTGGCTGACGGCTGACCTGGAGAAGACCGCTGTTCAGTTCGCAACCGTTGAGCTTGCTCAAGGACATATCACCGAGGTCAGGGCGCGCCGCATCCCGGAGATCGACAAGGTCGAGCAGGAAGTGAAGGCCCGCCTCAAGAAGGAAATCAACTACTGGGACAGCCGCGCTTTCGAGCTGAAGGAGGAAGAAAAGGCCGGCAAGAAGACGCGCCTGAACTGGCAGAACGCCGAGCGCCGCGCCGAGGATTTGGCGGAGCGGCTTAAGCGCCGGCAGATGCAGCTTGAGCAGGAAAGGTTCATCTCTTCGCAGCCGCCGCGCGTCAGGGGCGGCATGGTCGTGATACCCCGCGGCCTGCTTGCCGCGCGCGGCGGAGTGCCTGCGCAGAATGGCGCTGCCCCCACGGGCTTTGCGGAAGATCCCATTGCGCGGCGTGAAATCGAGCTGCTGGCGATGGAAGCGGTGATGGCTGCAGAGCGCGCGCTCGGCAATGCGCCCAGCGACGTGTCGGCCCAGAAAATAGGCTACGACATCTTGTCCGTGGCGGCGAATGGCGAGCATCTGCGATTCATAGAGGTAAAGGGCCGCATTGATGGTGCTGACAGCATCATGGTGACGCGGCAGGAAGTCATCACCTCGCTGCACGAACCTGAGAAGTTCATCCTCGCGGTCGTGCAGGTTGAAAGCGGCTTTGCCCGCGAGCCGCGATATATCCGCAGGCCGTTCACGCAGGAGCCGGAATTCGGCATTACGGCGATTCAGGTACACCTCAACAGCCTGCTTTCGCGGGGGGAGAAGCCGGCATGATGAATGTCGTACAGAATATTTCGATAGAGGATTCAGAGCGACGCATCTTCGTCCAGGTATCTTCACAGGTGGGTCTTGTGGTTCGTGGAGACGGAATTTTCCGCGAACTACAGGAGCGGGTTCTCAAATGGGGTTTTGAGCCGAGCCGAAACCTCAGGAATATTCCGCAGGGAGCCTGGGAGGGCGAGTCCTTCGAGATCGATCAGGACAATTCAGAGCAGGCTGAAGCTGTCCGGCTCGATGTGCCGCGCTATTGGGCTTTCAGGCTCCGCGAACGTCTCAAGGACACTTCCCGAATCTGGACCACTGAAGTCGGAATCGGTGAGCGAAGCCCTGGCGAAGCGGTGTTTGGATGTCGCCTTATTTGCTCGCAGCGCGGCAACACCGAGCCGGTTCCGCGCTCTGTTCCCAAATTTGTGCGCGGAATTGCCTTTGCGCAGGAAGCCTACCTCGATGGCCGCCGCACGTCGCCAGATCCTTGGGTAATCGAGACGGACGACGACGTCGAAAGGCTCGTGAAATTCATAGAGGCGCCGCACCGCAATCATCCTGTTGTGGTGTTTTCCCTCCCTGAAGGGAGCGAGAACGTCGACGAAACTGCGGTCCCTATAGACGCATTTATCAGACGCACTGTTGGCTGCGTGCATCCGGTTGTCATCACTTCAGACGCTGCTTTTGCGCTGACGGACCATATTGGCAGGGAATTCTCCGTCTATCGTCAGGCAGTTCGGACCTACAATCCTGGGTTCAATCTGGCCACTCACTTGCCCACAGATCACCCTGTGGCCACCGCAGCACGTATTGCGGATTGGGGTGATAATGCGGGGGCAAGCTTTACAGATTTTCTCGTCGAGCAAGCGCTGCGCATCACGCGTCCCCGCGACGTTCTTGAGCGAGAACAGCCGCCCTTCCAGCAAGTAAAGCGCATAGCCGCGCAACGTGCCCGCGAAACGGCATCGGCTGCGGGGCGCGACGATTCCGAGTTACTGCGTCTTGCAGAAGATGAGGTCCGCGCGACGAAGCAAGAGGCTGAAGCCAGCCTTGAGCTCGCTTTAAACGCTGACGCCGAGCGCGAGCAAGCGATTTCGGAGTTGCGCCAAATCAAGGCCAGCTACTTGGCTTTGCAAGCACGCCTTGACAGCCTCCTTATTGAGCAGCCCGCGAGCACAGCAACTCCGATACCAAACACGCTTGAGGACATCGAAGATTGGGCGCGGACGTATCTTAGCGGACAAGTCGAGCTCTATCCGAAGGCCGTAAAAGCGGCTCGCGAGTCGGACTTCCAAGATGTTCCGTTGGTCTACAACGCTCTGATAATGATGCGTGACTTGTATGTCCCTATGCGCCGCGCCGGCGGCATAGAGCTAAAGAATGCGTTCGAGACAAGACTGGCCGAGCTTGGCTTGGAAAACTCCCGCTGCTTTGCACAGGAGAACAAGGCGAAGCAATTCGGTGGGGCGTATTTCGTGCGCTATCAGGATTCAAACCGAGAGCTGGACTGGCACCTAAAGGGTAGCAACAGCCGGGACGGACGGCTGGGCTTTCGACTGTACTATTTCTGGGATGCAGAAACTGCGCGAGTAGTGGTGGGCTACCTGCCAGGCCATCTCAAGAACGACATCACATAGGGACGTTATGACTTATAAGAAGAAGCTGATCGAAGTTGCCATTCCGCTTGAGGCGATCAATGCCGCCTCGGCGCGGGAGAAGTCGATCCGGCATGGGCATCCATCGACGCTGCATCTATGGTGGGCGCGCCGGCCGTTGGCTGCCTGCCGCGCGGTTTTGTTTGCGCAGCTGGTAGATGATCCGTCTAGCAACCCTGACAGTTTTCCGACATCCGAATTGCAAGAAGTCGAACGGAAGCGGCTCTTTGGGATTATCGAGGATCTTGTGAAGTGGGAGAACTCAACCAACGAAGAAATACTGGAGAAGGCGCGTACGGAGATTCGTAAGAGCTGCGGCGGCGAATTGCCGCCCGTTTATGACCCATTCTCGGGTGGTGGATCGATTCCCTTGGAGGCGCAGCGGCTAGGCCTGCCCGCATATGGGTCCGACCTGAACCCGGTAGCCGTGATGATCGGCAAGGCGATGATTGAGATACCGCCAAAGTTCAAAGATATGCCTCCTATCCACCCCGGCATTAAGGAGCGGTCATTCTATCGCAATGCCGAAGGGCTGGCCGAGGATGTGAAATACTACGGCGAATGGATGCGCGAGAAGGCGTGGGGGCGCATTGGCCAACTTTACCCCCAGGTGGACCTACCGAAGGAGTATGGCGGCGGCAAGGCGACGGTGATCGCCTGGATTTGGGCGCGCACGGTGCCGAGCCCCGACCCGGCGTTTGCAGATGTGCAGGTGCCAATTACTTCGAGCTTTGTTCTGGGTTCAAAGCCGGGAAAGGAGGCTTGGATCGAGCCAATAGTCGATAAGCAAGCCAAAACCATTTCGTATCGGATTCATCGTGGTGGAACCAAGTCTGAGCTTGCGAATGCTAAAGAGGGCACAAAGGCAGGTAGGGGGGCCAGTTTTCGCTGCTTGCTTTCCGATACTGCAATCACACCCGAGTATGTGAAGGCCAAGGGTAGGGCCGGAGAGATGAAGCAGTCTCTCATCGCCATCGTAGCGGAGGGAAAGAGCGGACGTATCTACCTTCCGCCATCTGAAGATCACGAAACCGTAGCGCAAGCAGCCAAGCCAGATTGGCGCCCTGAAACCGGGCTTGCAAACGACCCAAGAAATTTCTGGACCGTCGACTATGGGCTGACCACTTTTGGTGATCTCTTCACTGATCGGCAGCTCAAAACCCTGGGAACACTCGTTGACTGCCTGCAAGATGTTCGCAATCAAATTGTCAGTGATCTTTCGAACCATAAACTCGCTCAAGATCAAACTTCGTTGCAGGATGGAGGTGCTGGTGCACTTTCTTATGCTGAGGCTGTTTCAGTATATTTGGCCTTCGCTATCAATCGTTCCGTTGATCGTGGTTCTACGATTTGCACGTGGGACTCGTCTCCGAAGATGGAGGCCCTGAGAAATACTTTCGCACGGCAGTCCCTGCCGATGACTTGGGATTTTGCAGAAGGTAACCCTTTTTCAAATGCTAGTGGGAATTTCAGTAGCAACGTCGAATGGGTTCTGAAGGCTGTCGAGCGATTTGCGCCTGCCGCAACGGGTGTTGAGCGTCAGCATGACGCTCAGACCGTGGATTTTCCCGAGGGAACGGTGATTTCCACGGACCCTCCTTACTACGACAATATCGGATACGCCGATCTATCGGACTTCTTCTTCTGCTGGCTCAAGCCATCCCTAAAATCTGTTTTTCCAAGCATCTTCGGGGTTTTGGCGACGCCCAAATCCGAAGAGCTGGTCGCGACCCCGTATCGCCATGGCGGAAAGGATTCGGCGGAAGCCTTCTTTTTGGACGGGATGCGGAGTGCCATATCGAACATGGCACGTCAGTCGTCAAAAGATTACCCGGCCACAATCTACTATGCCTTTAAGCAGAGTGAAGTGGCCCAAGAGGGCATCAGTTCTACGGGCTGGTCCACATTTCTTCAGGCCGTGGTCGAAGCCGGGTACGCCGTTGTCGGCACTTGGCCGATGCGAACCGAAATGTCGAACCGCATGATCGCCTCCGGCACCAATGCCCTCGCTAACTCGGTCGTCCTCGTCTGCCGCAAGAAGGAAACCACGGCCGAGGTCATCACCCGGGCCGAGTTCATCCGTGCCCTGAAACGGGAACTGCCTCCCGCCATCGCGGAACTTCAGCTCGCCAACATTGCCCCGGCCGATATGCCGCAATCGGCTATCGGCCCCGGCATGGGCGTGTTCTCGCGTTATAAGGCCGTGCTGGAATCCGACGATAGTCCGATGACGGTTAAGGCCGCTCTACAACTGATCAACCGCGAACTTGACGAATATCTTGGCGGTATCCAGGGCGAGTTCGATGCCGACACCCGTTTTGCCATTACGTGGTTTGAGCAGCACGGGATGAAGGCGGGCGATTACGGGATTGCGAATAACATTGCCACAGCACGCGGCATTTCGGTCGAAAGCGTCAAACACGCAGGCATCGTCGATAGTGCTGCAGGCAAGGTCCGGGTGTTGAAGCGCGATGAACTTGACCCCGATTGGAACCCGGACACGGATACGCACCTGACCATCTGGGAGTGCCTTCAGCATCTGGTCCGCCTGCATGAGAAAGACGGTATTTCTCATAGCACCGCGCTGGTGTTGAAGAAGATCGGAGACAAGGCAGAAGCGGTCAAAGACCTTGCTTATTGCCTGTACGATATCTGCGCCAACAAGCGGCAGGATGCCAAGGAAGCCACGGCCTATAACGCCCTGATTGCGGACTGGACCGAACTGACGCGCGAGGCGGCAACAATCCATGACACGCGCGGCGACGGCCAGACGCGAATGAATTTCTGAGGGGGCACATTTAATGGCTAAGAGTACGCGCCAGCACGTGTTTGAGGGGATGGAACTGTTGCCGGAGGGGCTGATCCCCTTCGTCGAAAAGCGTTTGGAATCGTCGCTGTCCGGCCATTGGCAGGTGGAGGTCGTCCAGCGCGTTCAGGGATTGAAGCCCAATAGCCAAGGCACGGCCATCGCCTGGGACCAGCAGGGCTTGCTTAAGGCCATGATGGCGTTCTGGAAGGATGCTTTCGGCACGGTGCTCGGCCATCCCGAACGCTCGTATGTTTCCGAGCTGTTGGACGTGCGCAACAAGCTCGCCCACAATGAGAACTTCACCTACGACGACGCCGAGCGGGCGCTGGATACCATGCGCCGCCTGCTGGAGGCCGTGAGCGCCAGTGAGGTCGCCGAGAAAATTAGCGCGTCGCGCGACACCATTCTGCGGACCAAATACGCAGAACTTCAGCGCAACGAGGAACGGCGCAAGACGCAGCGCAGCGAGATTTCCGTCGAGACCGTGGCAGGGCTAATGCCGTGGCGGGAGGTTGTCGAGCCGCACCAGGATGTGGCGACAGGCGAGTTTCAGCAGGCTGAATTTGCCGCCGACCTTGCCAAGGTTCATAACGGCAGCGCTCCGTCTGAGTATCGCAATCCTCGCGAATTTTTCGCGCGTACCTACCTGACCGAAGGTCTTAGCAATCTGCTGCTCGGCGCTGCCAAACGGCTCTCCGGTGCGGGCGGCGATCCTGTCGTTGAATTGCAGACCAATTTCGGTGGCGGCAAGACGCACTCCATGTTGGCCCTCTACCATATGGTCAGCGGGACTCCCGCTGGCGATTTGCCGGGGCTTGACCAGCTGTTGTCGCGCAACGGCCTGACCGTGCCGGGGAAGATCAACCGCGCAGTGCTCGTGGGCACGTCGCGTGGACCGCAGGACGTCATCAACCTCGAAGGCGGCAGGAAGATTCGCACCACATGGGGCGAGTTGGCTTGGCAACTCGGCGGTGAAGAACTTTTCGAGATGGTGGCCGAGAACGATGCCCGTGGCATTGCGCCGGGGTCAAATCTCCTCGAAGCCATCTTCAAGAAGTGCTCGCCGTGTCTGATCCTGATCGACGAATGGGTCGCTTACCTTCGGCAGATCTATAAGGTTGAGGGTCTGCCTTCGGGCTCGTTCGACGCGAACTTGTCCTTTGTTCAGGCACTGACCGAAGCGGTCAAGGCTAGTCCCGGCACGCTGCTCGTCGCTTCGCTGCCTGCTTCGCAGATCGAAGTTGGCGGTGAAGGGGGGCACGAAGCTCTGGCTCGCCTCAAGCAGACCTTCAGCCGCGTCGAGTCGTCATGGCGCCCGGCTTCGCAGGAGGAAAGCTATGAGATCGTCCGCCGCCGACTCTTCAAGGAAATCCCTGGCGACAAATTCCATCATCGCGACAACACGCTGAAGCAATACGCCAAGCTTTATCGGGAAAACGCTAATGACTTCCCGCAGGGATGCGCCGACGAGGATTATCGGCGGAAACTGGAGAAGGCATATCCGATTCACCCCGAGCTATTCGATCAGCTCTATACGAGCTGGGGCTCGTTGGAGAAGTTCCAACGTACCCGCGGCGTGCTGCGCCTTATGGCCCAGGTCATCCATGAGCTTTGGATGGGCAATGACCCGTCGGTCATGATTATGCCCGGTAGCGTGGCCATCAGCTCGGCGCGCGTGGAGCCGGAGCTGCTTCATTACCTGGACACCAGCTGGCAGTCGATCATCGCAGGCGATGTCGATGGTATCACGTCGACACCGTACAAGGTCGACCAGTCCGCGCCGAACCTGAACCGCTATTCGGCAACGCGCCGTGTCGCACGGGCCGTGTTCATGGGGACAGCGCCGACACACGGCCAGGAGAACAAGGGACTCGACGACAAGCAGATCAATTTGGGTGTGGTTCAACCGGGAGAACGTCCGGCGATTTTCGGTGACGCCCTCCGGCGCCTGACCAACCAGGCGAAATTCATGCACAGTGACCTGGGCCGCTACTGGTATTCCATGTCGGCTAGCCTTAACCGGATAGCTGCCGATCGCGCAGGCCAGTTCGAAGAAGCGCTCGTGCTGATGGAAATCGACAAGGCTCTTGTCAGCTACGTGAACGGGCTTGGGGACCGCGGGCTTTTTGACGCTATCCAGATTGCGCCGGGCAGCTCTTCTGACGTTCCCGATGAGCGCGGCGGTGTTCGCGCGGTCGTCCTGGGCGTCGCGCATTCCCATACAGGGCGGGACGGTTCGGATGCCCACACGGAGGCCAAGGATATCCTTATGCAGCGCGGCAGTACGCCGCGCGTGTACCGGAATATGCTTGTGTTCCTCGCAGCGGAGCAGCGCCAGCTCGATAATCTCAAATCAGCCATGCGGTCTGCTCTCGCATGGGCGGAAATTGTGAAGCAAACAGACCGCCTCAACCTGACACAAAGCGACGAAGCCTTGGCCAAGTCGAAGGTTGCCGAGGCGAATGAAACCCTTAGAACCCGCATGAAGGAAGCGTGGTGCTACTTGCTGTATCCTGTTCAGGACAGTGCGCAGGCTGATCTGACATGGACTTCTGCGAAGATACCGGCACAGGATGGATTGCTGTCCCGCGCAAGCAAGAAGCTGGTCAGCGACGAAGGCTTGTTCCCGGAGTTTGGCCCGGCGCGCCTTGACCGCGAACTTCAGAAATACATCTGGCAGGACAAGCCGCATCTCTCCCTGAAAGACCTGGCGGAGTACCTTAACCGATACACCTACCTGCCGAGGTTCCAAAATCAGCAGGTCCTGGTGAAGGCGGTTCAAGCGGCCATTTCGGGGATGCTGCCGGGACCATTCGCGTATGCCGAACGATGGGACGAGGCAACGCAGACCTATCATGGCCTTGCCATCGAAAAGGCCGGGAACGTGCCCGTCGTGATCGATAGCGACAGCGTCATCATTAAGCCCGATGTTGCGCTCAGCAAGCTTGCTGTCCCGAAGCCCGTCATGCCGGCAGGAAACGATGGCAATATAGACGGCCAGACGAGCGAGCCGTCAGCGGGCGGCGCGACTGGCGGCTCTGATGAGCCAACGGCACCGAGGCCAGAAAAGCTGCCCACGAGGTTCATTGGCACGGTGATGATTTCACCGGAACGCCCTGCTCGGGAGATCCACCAGATCGTAGAGGCCATCGTCGAGCAGTTGACGACAATGCCCGGCAGTGACGTGTCGTTGAAGCTGGAGATCGATGCAGAAATTCCCGGAGGACTGGATCGCGCAAAGGTTCGGACCCTCTTGGAAAATGCAACGACCCTTGGCTTCATCGATAAAGCCGTCAGTTAGGGGCGCCATGTCTAAACCCTGGTCGCAATATCAGCAGGTCGTTGTGGAGACCTACGCAGCCTTGAAAGCGGGGAAAAGCTCCCGCGTTCATGTGCGGCCAGCTGCCGGACAGCCATTCCCGACGACTATGGATGTCGAGTGCTCCCGGTCGATGCGCAAGTTGTATCCGGTGGGAACCCGGTTTCGGATATACGCCAAGGAGACGAACAGGGAGGGCGGCAAGCCCTTTCTTTATTCTCATTTCGATTGGCCGTTCGAAGTTGTGGAATAGACCGGCGACAGCTCGTCCGTCGGCATCGACAGCGTATCTGCTGCATTCTTCCAGTTGCCGTTTGCTCAATCCATGACGCCATTCCGGCCGGGCGCGCCGCCCGGTCAACGGCCTGCCCGCACCACCCCGGCGTTGCCGGGCCGTGTTGGCCGTAGCTGCTTTCAGCAGTGACCCGGCGGCTTGTTCGCCCAGCCTTTCTCCTTGGCGTCTTGAGCCAACCGACAACAAAGGAGAAAGTCATGACCGAAACGCTATCTATCCCTCTCAACAAACTCGTCCCTTGGGACGGCAACGTCCGCAAGACCGGTGTTTCCGAAGGAATCGAAGAGCTTTGCGCCTCGATTGCTGCACACGGGCTCTTGCAGGCCCCGATTGTCCGTAAAATCAAAGGCGGAAAATATGCCGTCGTCGCCGGGCAGCGCCGATTGCTCGCCCTGAAACAGCTCGCTGAGAATGGGAGCATCGCCAGCGACGCGGAAATCCTGTGTCAGCTTGTGGCCACCGGCGCAGATGCTGGCGAAATCAGCCTTGTCGAGAATGTCGTTCGGGTCGCCATGCACCCTGCCGATCAGTTCGAGGCCTTCCGCGATCTCGTGGACCGTGGTCTGAGCGCCGATGCCGTCGCTCGGAGGTTCGGCGTCAGCGAAGCTGTCGTTCTTAAACGCCTGAAGCTGGGACGGTTAAGCCCGGTCATCCTTGAGGCCTACCGTAACGGCGATATCGACCTCGAAGCCGCGCAAGCCTTCGCGATATCGGATGATCACGCCGCGCAGGAGCGTGTGTTCGGCGATTTGCCCGAGTGGAACCGTTCAGCCCGTCTTATCCGTAGCGCACTGACGGAAGATGAAATCGCAGTTTCCGACAAGCGTGTGCAGCTCGTTGGGCTAGACACCTATGAGAAGGCCGGCGGTCTCGTGCGCCGCGACCTGTTCGACGACAGTCATAGCGGAACAATCTCGGACCCGATGTTACTCGACCGTCTCGTAACCGAGAAGCTTGTCGCTATTGCCGACGGTGTTCGTGCCGAGGGCTGGGGCTGGGTTGAAATCATGCCTACGCTCGACCGTACCGCACTGGCAGAATATCGCCGTGCGGCTGCCGAGCGGGTTCTGTTGACTGACGAGCAGCAGGCGGAAATCGATGCCCTCACCGCTGAGTACGACGAACTCGCCGACTCGGCTGAAGCTGACGAAGGCGATAAAGCGGTGCTGGCGCGTCTTGATGAGATCCAGGCCCGTCTTGATGCCATCGAGGCGCAGCAGGAACGCTGGAGCGACGACGTGCTGGCGTCCGCTGGCGCTATCGTCAGCGTGGGCTGGGGCGGTGATGTTGCTGTCGAACGGGGTCTGATGCGTGGCGATGACGCCGTCGAGCCGGAGGTTGCCGAACAACCGGTTGCGGATGTCGTGCCATCAGCAGGGCTTCCGGCCAGGCTCATCACCGACCTGACCGCACGCCGAACGGCGGCGTTGCAGGCAACCGCCGCTGGCAACGTACCAGTCATGGTCGCGGCCGTCGTTCATGCTCTGGCTTTACGGGCCTTCTATCGCATCGCGGAGGAAACCTGCGTGAAGCTGTCTGTCGAGGTCGCCAGCCCGGAGCGCAATATGGGCCTGCCGGAGGCCTGTGCCGCCGTCCAGCGGATGGCGGATTCGCATCAGGCATGGAGCGAGCGTCTTCCCGAAGACCCTGCCATGCTCTGGGACTGGTGCCTGCAACAGCCGCAGGATGTGCAGCTGGCTCTGCTGGCCCATATCGGAGCGCTGTCAATCGATGCCATCCGGCAGAAGGGTAATCGTATCGGTGGCACGCGTCTTGCCCACTCGGACGCTTTGGCGGAGGCGATTGGGTTCGATATGGCGGAACACTACGTTCCCGACGTTCCGACCTACTTCGGCCGGGTCAGCAGTGCGCAGATCGTATCGGCGCTCTGCGAGGCGAAGGGCACGCCCGCCGCACCGGCATGGAGCCGGATGAAGAAAGCCGAGCTGGCGGCACTTGCTGCCCGCGAGGTGGCCGGGACGGGCTGGTTGCCCGAAGTTCTGCGTCCGCTGACTGCGATTGAAGGAACGCCCTGATGGGCCGTTTACTGGCTGCGCCGAAAGGCGCAGCCAGTTCATGATCCGTGGCGCAGCGGGGGACGGGCTGGGCTTGAGTGCCCGAATCTAGTGTCAAATTCGTTTGCGAAAGGTATCGAAAAATGATACTTTATGCACATGAAATCGGAATCACGGATTCATGCCCGGGACTACATAGCGCGCTTGGCAAGCAGCGGGCGCTATCACTTTAGCTCGCGCGATGCTCAGGACGCCCTGAACGTGTCCGCTGATGCGGCCAAGCTGGCCTTGAACCGTCTGGCCAAGCAGGGGCTCGTGGCATCCCCTGCGCGGGGCTTCTATGTGATCGTCCCCCCAGAATACCAATCACTGGGTTGCCTCCCGGCTGACCAATTCATCCCTGCTCTGATGAAGAAGCTGGGGCAATCCTACTACATGGGGCTTCTCTCTGCCGCCCAATATCACGGAGCGGCTCACCATCGCCCGCAGGAAGCGCAGGTGATGCTGGCCAAGAGTCGCAGGCCGATTGTGGCAGGCGCCGTGCGCGTCGCGTTCATCGTACGAAAACAGATCGCAGAAGTATCGGTCCAGCCATTCAATACGCCGCGCGGGACGGTGCTAGTATCCACGCCGGAAGCCACAGCCGTCGATCTTGTCGGCTATAGCCATCATGTCGGCGGTCTGGACCAAGTGGCGACGGTCCTTGGTGACCTCGCCGAGATGCTCAATCCGGAAAAGCTCGTCCTGGCGGCACAGACAGCACCGACGCCATGGGCGCAGCGGCTGGGCTATCTCCTCGAAAAAGTCGATGCCGTTGAGCAGGCGGCGCCACTGAAATCCTACGTCCATGCGCGCGCACGGCAGACCGTGGCGCTCGTTCCGACGACTTCCGATGAGGGCGCATACCGCGACGACGGTTGGAAGCTGATCGTCAATGCCGAAGTGGAGGCCGAGTTTTGATCCCGCGCGACTATATTACTGAATGGCGGTCGAATGCGCCCTGGGTACAGGACATTCAGGTTGAGCAGGATCTCGTTATCAGTCGCGCGCTCGTTGAAATATTTTCGCATCCTGTGCTGACTGAGGCCTTGGCCTTCCGTGGCGGAACGGCCCTATACAAGCTCTATCTCAAACCGGCGGCGCGGTATTCGGAGGACATAGACCTTGTGCAAATGCGCGCAGAGCCAGCCGGACCGGTGATGGACGCTCTGCGCTCCGTGCTTGATCCATGGCTTGGCGCGCCGCGCTGGAAACAGACGGAGGGGCGCGTGACGTTCGTCTACCGCTTCGCGTCGGAAGACGCACCGCCCATCCCCATGAGGCTCAAGGTCGAGATCAATTCCCGAGAGCATTTCGCAGTGCACGGTTTCAAGCGCGTGCCGTTTAGCGTGTCATCGCGCTGGTACGAGGGCAGTTGCGATATCCCGACCTATGACCTTGACGAACTGCTGGGCACGAAGCTGCGCGCCCTATATCAGCGCAAAAAGGGGCGTGACTTGTTCGACCTGGCGGTTGCCCTCGCCCAAGATGGCGTTGATCCAAGCCGCATCCTACAAACCTTTAGCGCCTACATGGAGCACGGCGGCCACAACATCACCCGCGCCCTGTTCGAGCAAAATATGCACGATAAGCGTAACGACCCGCAATTTACAGCGGACATAGGCCCCTTGTTGGCCACCGGCTATTCTTGGGAATTCGATACGGCCGCCTCGGCCGTGCAAGATGCTCTGATTCAGCGTCTTCCCGGCGAACCATGGCGCGGTTAGTTTTGGAGTGGTAAGTTGGCGCCAATTTGGATCGATGAGGCCGGATTTTTGAAGTTACTCCGCGAAGGAGTAGCGCGTTCCAACGATATGATCGCGCTAATCACAGACTATCACGGTGGTCCGGTGACGACCGAATATATGCTGACATCGGATATCGCGCGTGAGCTCATCCACCAGAACCACGAGGTCCATGTCGAGTATTTGAATCGGCGCATGGTCAATGGCATGACCATGAGGCGCTCCGGCCCACCAGTGCCGAAGTTCGGTTCGCGGCGAACAGACGTGGCCGTATTAAAAGACCAGATCATTCCGCGGGCCATTGTTGAGGTGAAGATCGGCGTAAAGACGCTTCGCGGAATCTTGGAGGATCTGGAGAAAATTACCGACACAATTGGTGCCATGAAACCGCAATATGCAGTGAACGTTTGGGGCGCGGCGGTTTTTCAGGTTCACATAGCTGGCGGCCCCCGACGATACACGGAACAGCACTTGCGGGACGCGGTCGAACAGGTCGAAAGGACACTTCAGACGCAGCTTAAGGCATACGCTTCCCTGAAAAACGGATTTCAGTTTAGTTTTCATCCCCTGCAGTCGGACGATGCCGGCATCGTACCACAAGAATTGGAGCCTGATGGGGATGGCATGGCTTGGGGGCGCCACGGTCATGCGACGCGTAACTATGCAGTGCTAATCCAGAGCACAGAATTGCAGCCCGGGCCCGCACGCACTTTCGAAGATCTCAAGGCGTTATCGCGCTCCTAGGAAATTTGTGCAGGAACGACAATCACATACGAGTTCCCACTTTCATCCTGTCCGGCGCGCCATTCCTCAAAAAATCAATCAGATATGCCATCGTGTGCAGCGGATGCAGAAGCCTGCTTCCGCGCGGCGGACATGGAAGCGGCTTCGTTCGCGAGAAGGCGCAACGCGTTCGGCGATGGCGCGGCCTCTGCTGCAATACGACCGCAGTTCAGACCGCCTGACAGACGAAAGAGTCTGCGGCCCAGTCGCGAAGGAAAATCGCCTCGACATGGCACCCGGAGCTGTCCACCAAACCGCGCGCGACCAGCAGCAGCTTGCGCAGCGCACGGGCGACATCGTCGAGCTCGATGGGCGTCGCCGATTCCGGCGGATTGATGCAATGAGGGTCGATGTGCATGCAAAGAGTCGTCCGCGCGTTGCTCGCCCGCAGCGCACGCGGGCGAGATGCGGTTATGAGTGCCTTCGACGACATTGAACGGACAGATATCGAGCCAGCGAGCCACCTTATCAGTCGCGCCGACTATCTGAATGCGTCCGCGCGCCCAGAAGCCGCGCGGGTCCGGGCGTTCGTGGATCAGCTCCTCGGCCAATATCCCGCCGCCAAACGAGACGACTTGGTCCGCCGCATACGCTCGCGGGACGACAGCCACCATCGCAGTGCATGGTTCGAGTTGTTGTTGCACGGGCTGATGGTGGCTCGGGGCTTCACGATCGTCGACGTCGAACCCCGGCTATCGAACGGCAGGTCTCCCGATTTCCTCGTGGCTGCGCCGGACGGCCGAGAGTTCTTTCTCGAAGCTACAGTCGCCGAGGGTGAGATCGGCGCCGACCCAGGAGCCGACCGCAGGATGCGCGATGTCCTGCAAGCCATCGATCTGGTCGGATCGCCCGATTTCTTTCTCAATTTGCACCATCGCGGCGTGCCAGCACAGCCGGTCCGCTGTAGGCAGCTTCGGACTCAGGTGCAGCGGTTCGTCGACGGCCTCGATTATGAGAGTGTCATTGCTGACTTCGCGGAGCAGCGTCCAGGACCAGTGTTCGACTTCGAAGAACACGGTCTGACCCTGCGGATCACCGTTGTGCCCAAGCACCTCAGACAAGCCGGCGGTCGAACAATTGGAGGCCGAATCCTGCCCGGCGGAATCGTCCAACCACACCTGCCGATCAAAGCGGCCGTCGAAAGCAAGGCCGGCCGCTACGGCCAGCTCGATCGCCCTTATGTCATCGCGGTTTGCGCGCTCGAGACGTTCGCCAACGCGGGCTCCGCAATTGACGCCCTTTTCGGCACGGAGGCCGTGGTAGTGGCCGAAAACGGCGACCACCGCTCGGTGCGGAACTGTGACGGAGCCTGGCGCGGACCGAAGGGACCCACCCATACGCGCGTCAGCGCGGTCCTATCGACCGAGCGCCTCACGCCTTGGGATGTCGGGCAAAGGCAGATGCGGCTGATCCACAATCCGTGGGCGACGCGACCACTTTCCAATCTGCCCTGGGGTATCGAAGTCCGCGAGGTGGTTGAGGATCGATTGGAGACGATCCCAGGGCTGACCCTTGCCGAGATCTTCGGATTGTCTTCCGATTGGCCTGAATAGCACCGACCCAGCACAGCGTCTGAGCGCGCGGAAAAAGCAGTGATCGTTCGAGAATATTGCAAATGAAGAACCCGGTGAGGCATGGCATCGACGATGAAGGCGAACGACGTCAAAAACCTCTCGCAAAAGCCCGTTTCGCTGCTTCGGGCATCGCCTGACGAATGGAGCGCAATTGCCGAGACTCGTCGCCAGGGCGCACGTTTCTCCCTCAATTTCCCACATGATGTGGCGCGTGCGGGCCAGCGCGGCGGGCTCGTTCTGATCGCGACGGTCGGTCCCGATCCCGCGCTCCGCCTGGGCCTGATCGCTTCGATCGCGGCGACGTCGACCTTCGACTCGCGCGTCGTGTTCGATCTTGTCAGCTTGGCCGCGCCGGGGTCGCTGGCGCGTCTCCTCCAAGGGGTGACGGCGCCAGGCCTGCGGACGCCGCGGGACCGACTGGCCAGTGGGGCGGCGCAATTCGAACGCATCTCGCCGAAGCTCGGCGCTGCTCTTGTGTTCGCGATAGCCGAGGCCCCGGAAAACACCCCGCCCCTCACTCGGATTCTTGCCCATCTGCGCCGGCCGTCGCGGTACAATAATGCCCGCGGCCTGCAACAGGACGCTGTCGCACTGGCGATCAAGGCGTTCGGTGGAACCGACGGCGCATCGTCGATAGCCCTTCCCGGTGCCGACACCGCGATCGCGACCGTGCGCGTACTGGAGGACGCTGCAATCGAGCACGACGCCCGCTGGATGCCCGGCTGGCGGCTCGCCGACAGTGACTTGACCGGCCGCGCCACCTTCGAGAGACGAGACGAGCGGTTGGACGTGTTCACCGCGAACAAACGGCCGCTCGAAGAGCTCTTCGGCGTCGACCTGATCTATCTGAACAAGGCCCATGGAGCCTTGGTGATGGTCCAGTACAAGATGCTGGAGGCCGAGAGGCCGGCGCGGCGCTCCACGGCGAGCCAGCTCTTCGAAGGTGACGAGGTGGACGAACAGGAGTGGATTGTTCGCATCAACGCTCAGTTCACCGACGAGTTGTCGCGCATGCGCCGCTTCGATCGTGATCTCGCGCCCGACGGCCCCTATCGACTCAATAGCGGCGCGTTTTTCTTCAAGCTCGTGCGCCGCAACGCCGCGACGACGTCCGCAGGCATTTTGTTGAGCCTTGGCCACCTCGACCATCTGATGGGCAGCGGGGAACTAGCTGGTCCAGCTGGCGGCTTGCGCATCAGCTACCAGAGTTTGGACGGACACCATCTTCGCAGCGACGGATTCGTGGAGCTGATACGCTCAGGCTACATCGGGACCCGAGGGGCGACGACCGATCATATGCAAGCGCTTATTGAGGCGTCCCTTCGCGGCGGGAAGGCTGTGGTTGCCGCAATCCGAACGGCCTTGGAACCCGTCGCATAGGCGCGACAGAACGCGCTCGGGCCATTCAAGATCAGGAGCGTTTATGACCTTCGTTCCGTTTCAGGACGCCAACGGCATCTGTGACCGTTTTCTCGCCCTCCTGAGCAGGCACAATATCCAACCCCGGGCCGGTTCGTCATTCGAGGACGAGCTATTGTCCCTGACACAACTCCTCGAAGTGACGAAAAATCCGAGCCTCGTCCAAGGAACACAGCAAGTCATGCTGCTTCGTGCCGCAGCCGGGGTTCATGACTTCGCGGCCAAGGTGCTTTCAGCGGAGCCTCTTACCGAATTCGCCGGCTTCCTTCCGCACTTGCGTCTGATCGCTCAGACGAAATTTGCGGCTGCCTCGCTCAGCCAAAACATATCGAGCGCCTATGACGATGATACGGCTCGCAAGATGGCCGAGCTCTATATGGGCTGCCTCGCGGCGCACGTTGGGACGCAAGTCGAATTGGATTCACCGACGGCGGCCAAGGGTGACAATCCCGATGTGATCTTCACCGCGACGCCCACAGTGGAGGGTGTAGATCAGCCGTCCGAAAAGTGGGCTTTGGCGATCAAGACAATCGGCACGAGCCAAGGTCAAACGATCTTCGAGCGGATCAAAGAAGGCGCTGAACAAATCGACGATCCGAAGTGTTCCGCTCATAAGGGTATGGTCGTGGTCAACGCGAAGAACGCGCTCGATCATCAAGCGCTTTGGAACGGGCCGTTCTCCGATCTTCAGACTGCGATGGACGCACTCGGCAATCAGCTAGACTCGCTCGCGGACAATGCCAATACCGACCGGCCACAGTCCGAATGGGATGAAATCTTCTCGGGCAAGGTTAAGCGGCCGGTGCTCTTCCTCGGCCAAAGCCTGGTCCATCTGCCGACGCAGGCCGGTGCGCGGACACCGACGGCCCTGAAAATGCTCAGGGCCTATGGAGCCAATAGCGTGCTTGATCCAACCGCGCACGGGCTGGCCCATTGCCTGAACCACTTCATGCAGACCATTTTGCTCGGTGTCCCCGGCGACGCCGGACGTCAGCCATGCTGATCTTCCTCCGCAAGCCCGGCACTCTAGAAGCCAACGCCCTCCAATCTAGGTTCCTCAGAGAACCGAAGATGCGGCGCTCGCACGGAGGCCGTCTCCTGAAGGATCGGCAGCCGGCGGCTGGATGTGGAACAACCAGAGAGGAAGCTTGCTGCTCTTGAAGTCCCAATTCGCGAGCGGCGCGAACCAGTCAGGTGCAGCTACTCCGTAGAGTTGGATCACCTGATCCCCTTCGATGGTCTGCGCCGCGTAGAAGCGGCTGAAGATACGACTGGCCGAGCCGATGCCGTCGAACCCTTGATCGGAGGGTTCTTCCGGCTTTGCGATGAACTCGACGCCCGCAAATTGTCCGTCGTCCATCACCGCGAAAGGCCCCTCGGCCGGCCACTCCCCATAGAGGAAAAGCACTTCCGCCAGTTTGCGGTCCCTGACATCGGTCAGTTCGACATCCCCGTTGAAAAGCTTCGCAGATCCAATGACGAATTGTGCCATCCCCTCGGGACTCAGCGATCGCGGCATATCGACGGCAGCGCCAAGCACCAGCCGCAACGGCGGTTTGGTCATGATGGTGACTTCGCCGAGCCTTCCCGACTCGTTCGCAACAACGGCCTCCTGCATGGTAATGCGGAGCCCGCCCTTCGGCCGGCGAAACCGGTCCGGCGAGACCACCGTCCAGATGTTCCAGAGTGACCAGAATATCGCCAGCTTCAGGGGGGCTCCTACCATGTCCGCGTAGGATTGGAGCGAGGTCAAATAAGCCGCGGACAGCCGCGTCTCCTGTTTAAACGGCTCCTTGCAGCGGACATTCTTGACCTCGATCAGCCACTGCTCGCCGTCCTCCAGGACAACGCGGAAATCGGGTGCACGGCAGGTATCCGCGGCATGTACGCGGCCAACATCCTCTGTCTTTAACAGCCGGAACTTGCCAAGGCTCAACACCGTCGCCTCGAAGAGGCGCTCCGCTCGCGAGCCATGAATGAGCGTTGGGTCTGACAACGCCGCCTTCAATCTCGGCTCCGCATCCCCAATGAACCGCGTTACGAGCGAGGGATCATTGAGCGCGATCCCGTTCTCCCGAGCGAAGGCCGCGACCGAAGCAAGAAGATCGAACGCCTTTGACTTGCGCCCTTCAGGGTCCGGGCCGTCGCTCATGCGCCACTCCCAGGTGCCGTTCTCTGTGGCGAGCGAGCCGCCGGCGGTGCTCATCCGTTAGCGCGATGGCTGCATTCCAGCGCAGTTCGGCGCGTGCTTGCTCGCTGAGACCGGGCGAGAATTCAGGCCTGCCCTGCTCGTCGAAGGTCACGAGCGCGCGGTCGAAGGCGGCATCCCACAGCGCCGACAGTAGCAGGCCATTATGAACGTCGAGCCGCTCGGCGTCGCTTTCGCACTCGGCCCACGGGATGATGTGCGACGCGCGCAGCAGAGCCGGGTCGGAGATCCCGGTTAGCGGACAGCGTCCTTGCCAATAATTCATCAGGCGATCGCGAAAGACGTCCTGACCGATCCTCTGCACGACAAGCCGCTCGGCCTCGGTCGTCCGGGGCAAGCCGGCCACCCGGCGCTCAAACTCCTGGAGCGGTGCATTGGGCAGGCTGACACCCAGCCCGTAGGTCCGATGTAGCGCCGCATAGAGCGTACCGAGCGTATCGAAGACGAAGCGGGCACGACCGGGGCCGGCGATGACGGCTTCGGGCACGTTGAGTTCTTGGATGACACCGAGATGGTCGAGGGCCAGATACCACGGCCCTGGAGGCCCCGCGGCGGCCAGATAGACTGTGCCCTTCGCGGTGGTCGAGCCGAAAGCCGCCCAGCCGGCCTCTTCCCCAAGGATACGGCGGAAGCCGTTCTGCGATGCGGCCTTCTGGCATTCCTCGCGGACGACAAAGGATTGGGGCGATTCGATCGTCATCGTGGCAGGAGCTCAGATGTCCATGGCGAACAGGCGTTGCTCCGCCGGAGTCGAACTCATCCGGAGCCTCACGTAGCTGTCGCCCTGTAATTCAGGCGGCGGAGCCGTCGTGGTGGTCACGATGTATTGGAAACACGGCGTCCCGGCAGCCTCCTCCCATTGATGCACGAGTTCGAACAGGCCGGCATAGAGCTGTCCATCCAGATCGGCCTCGCGCGGACTGTCGTGGACGAGGAAGGCCGGCAGGTCCGCCTTCTCCTCGACCGCCATATGCAACGCGGCGAGATCGAACGCGACGATCTTCAGGGAATCCAACGCCGCCGTCGAAACTTCACCTCGCCCGGAGAACTCGGCATCGACTTTCAAGCCGTTGCCGTCCAGCTTGACGGCTCCCGTTATTCCCTCGGGGAGCCAGGCCGCCATGATCCCTTGGTACTTCTCCTCCAAGGTCCTGGGCTACCCGCGCCCGTGAGCGCCCGGCGTCCAACTGCGCGCGAACCGCCTCCAGCGCGGCAGTGGACGACGCCGTGGGCCTGGTCACCGCCTCGCCGTCTCGGAGAGACCGAACATCATCGAGCGTGCGCCTCGCACGGTAGACGCGGTCCTGCACCGCCTTGGTGGCTGCCTGGGCGGCACTACTGGCGGCTGTGGCTGTCTTTGCCTCCGCCTCAAGCGCCTGCTTTCGGGGCTCGAGCTGTTGGATCAGGGAGCCAATGCGCTTCGCCTCCTGTTCCGCGGCGTTCGCCTCCGAGTCCAGTTCAGCGGCCTTTTTCTGCTTCTCCGCGATTGTGGCCTTGATCGCCGCAAGATCACATCGTTCGAGCGAAATCCCACAGCCCTTGGCCAGAACCTCGTCCACTTGGACCCGGCAAATTTGACAGACCCTAATTCGACCCTGGGTAATATCGATCTCACCGAGGCTTGCTTCCGAACGAAGATGATTGGCTTCGAGGCGCTTAGGCTCGACCCCTTTCTCAAGGGCCTGATGCTTTCCCACCAACTCATCACGTTCATCGGTCAGCGCCTTCTGGCGCTCAAAGATCGAACCGACGTCGGGCGACTTCGGCAGATCGGCACGCATGGCGTCGGCCAAGGCCGCCTCGGCCAATGAGATCAATCCTTTCTGATCTATCGTGTCGTCGAAGCCCACGTCGTCGCCGACACCCAACGCCAGCCTCACAGCCTTCAGGCCATCGGCATATCGCTGTTGCTGATAGGTTTGGCGACGGCGTTCGTCCTCGACAGCGGCCACCAATTCCCGCTCGCGGACGGCGGCGGCCCGTTCTTCCGCGTCGAGCGCGCGCAAGGCAAGGCGGACCATGGTCAGCTTGGCTGTCTCGCCAAGCACCTGTGCACGGGACCGCGTCTGTGTCTGTGAGGACCGCCAAGCCAGAATGTCAGCCAGGCGGCACTCCTGATCGCGTGTCAGCCAGGCGCGAAGCACGTCCCAAACGTGGTCTCCGCCGACTTCCGACGGTGTTGCGGCTGCGATTGTTGGGAAGAAGCTGGAGACGATGACGGGATCGATGGAAGTTTGATCGTCCTCGCGATGCCCCTGCGCGATCGCGTCTTCAATGGAGGCGGCCTGAACGACGAACTCTCCGCCCAGCAGCCCGAGCGGGCGGATGGCGACCCAGCAAACGCCGTCTATCAGAACTTCGGCCGCGAACAGGCCATTCTGAAGCCGCGTCATGAGCCGCGACCGCTGAGCATCTGTCGCATACGCCGGTTCACCCAGACAGGCCCGAAGCAGACGGCAGAAGGTGGTCTTGCCGCTACCATGCGCCAAGGCACGGCTGCCGCTGCTCGACATGTCCGGCGTCCAGATGATGTTGAGGCCGGGCTTCAGCGGCACGTCGCGGATGATGGTCTGCGGATCGCGAAAGATCGCCAGACGACGCACCCAAAGCCGGGGTCCGGTCCGACCTTCCGGCGCCTGCGGCGGTTGGATCGTTGGCGTGAAAAGGTCAGCCTGAGCGGCCATTTCCGAACCTCGCCCAGATCACATTGTCTTCGGGTGCTGCCGCCGCAGCGGTGAGGCTGCCGACATCCATGCTCCGCACGGCGCGGATAGCGAAGGCGGCGCGCTGCGCATCGGCCGAGGCGGCTTGCAATCCCGTCGCGCTGAAGTGCTGTCCTCTCGTCCATGTCCCGTCGCCACGCTCCTCCAACTGACCCGAGGTGAGCAGCGTCTCGAACATCGATCGCCATGCCGCGTTGATGGCGGGGCGCAGCCGGGCAGCGCCCTGGGCAGGCTGCGCCTCGGGACCGACGAGCCTGACCCATTGATTCCGATCATCGGCGGCGAGCAGAGGCGTCAACAGCGCAGGCTCGGCGAGGCTGGCGATGATGAAACGCATCCGCTCAACATCGCTCGCAAGGTCCATCTGCCAGAGCGCATATTGCGCCGCGTAGCGGAGACGATCTCGTGGTTGAATATTTGCGGACCAAGTCCATGCGCCATTCGGCAGGTCTTCGAGATGCGGCTGTTCGACAGAGACGGGAAATGTGGGCTGCTGGCTCGCCGCCGTCTGCTGCCATGCCTCCAGCACGAGGCGCTCGGTCCGATATTCGCCGTAGAGACGTATTTCCCTTTCCTTCAGGACACGGAAGGTCTCCGAGGGATAGTCGGCGCCTCTGACCTTGGCCGGATCGAGGACGTATCGCTGCTCTTCCTCGGTCAGGCCGTATTTTCTGGCGAAGAAGACATCAAGTTCCGCGCGCAACTGGGCGCGTCGGTCCTCATTCCACGCGAAGGGCTGACCCGAATATCCCAGATCTTCCGCCCAGGGCTTCATAGCGCGGCTGGTGTAGGTCAGCTCCAGCGCGCGCGGGCGGATGAAAGCGAGATCGTCGGAAGAGAAAGCCGACGGAGGAAGAACGGCGTTCTGCTTAAAGACATTGTATTTGAGATGAGTCCCGCCAATTTTTTGCCGACAAATATAATCAAGCGTCAGAGAGCAAAGCATTGCGTTTAGCGCCGAACATAGAGCAGCACTATCGACAACGGGATATTTCAACAACAGAGTATCGCCGGTTCCCACTTTCGGAAATATACTCGCGATCACCGTCCGCTCGTCCGTCGAGCGGCAGATGTCCCGCCACCCCATGAGCCAACGCGGCTGCTTAGCGGCTATCAGCAGCTCCGCGAGGGCGAGCGCGTCCTTCGGCCCCTCTGCGATGAGCGTGAGATCGGCTTCCGTCAACGGCATTTCACGTTGCATCTCGGCGCCGGCGGCTAGCGTCTTGGGATCGAGCAAGAAGCGTTCGGGCGATACCTTCAGCGCGCCACGCCAATCCTGTTCGCGGCCAAGAAGGCGGAGGATGTCGACCTCTCGGGCCAGGCGTCCTTCGAGGCTAGGAACGGCTCCGGCCAGCCAGGTGACGAGCGCTTTGAGCGGCGCGGAGCGACCGCTTTCCTGTGCATCAGCGTTTGCTTTGCGGCGTCCCTTTCCAGCTTCACCTCGCGCCAGCCTGACGGCACTCTTCAATGCCGAAGGCACGCGAGCGGCACGCAGTATGACCTCGTCTTCGGGCACCCAATAACGCGGCAGTGGCTCGAAATCCGGGTTCTGCTTCTCGGCAAGGGTGCAGTCGCGGGCGGCTTCGTCATCGTCGCTCACCCCGGCGCTGTAAGTCGCCCAGCGATGATCAAAATGGTGGATCATCTTCGCTTCGTAGAGCGGCACACGGCGCTCAATGCCCGCAGCCGTCTCCCGCACCCAGACTGTGGCATCGCGTTGCCAGCCCTCGGGCTCCATCTGCGCCGGTGTTCGGAAGAAGCCGGAGTCGCTAGTCATGTTGAACAACCCCTGCTGAAATGTGATGCCCCAGGGATTGATGTCTCCGCCTTCACCCTTCGTTCGCTCCTGGATCAGCACAGGCGCGCGGGCATAGAGCTTCGCCGTCAGCTCCGCGTCGGCACGCGAGCGGAAGACCGGCGCTGTTCTCGTGTTCGGATTGATGCGAGCGATCTCGTCCGGCGTCAGGGTGAAGCGCCGCTCGCTTTGCGCAAGCTGTGCCGTATTGATAAGGAAGAAAGCGAAGGAAGCCCGATCCGCCGGCCCCATGCTTAGGACGCAGAATTTATAGCTGCGATGAACACTGGGGAAAATGGCTTCGCGGTTCTCAAAGTCGACGAGTTGCGCGAGCCGCTTGCTGCCAACGAGGTTGCCGAAGAAGAGCGACGTGGAAGAGTCTGTTGCGATCCCCGTCGGCACGATCACGCCCGCACGACCCGCTGGCTTTGCGAGGCGTGAAAACAGCTCTGAAAACAGAGAGTATGTGTTCAGCTTGCCGACCGCCGTCCTGGAAAAGCGGCCGCTAGATCGAAAGAATTCATTCGCGGCTTCAGGCGCTCGCTTTGCTAAATTGAATTCCTGCCAGAGACGCGGATTTTCTGTTTCAAGACGATCGATTGCATTCTTTCTCTCATCTCCGGGCAAACCAGCGATATCTGGGGCGCGGGCAGCAAAGAATTCCTTCTCGGTCATCTGTGAGACCTCCCAAGGTGGATTGCCGATAACGACATCGAAACCGCCATCACGCTCCATGACCTCGGGAAACTCTATGAACCAGTGGAAGGCATTCACCTTTTCAGAGGTCAGCGTTGCACCCTGGCGCAAATGCTCCGCAGGCGCGTGACCGCCTGCCGCCTGCCACACATGCTCGGTGAGCGGCATCACATCGGTGCTTGCTACGTTGTCCGCTTTCGGCGTGAAGAAGGCCGCCATGTAGAAATTGGCCGAGATGTAGAGATCACTGGCTGTCTTCAGGCGCTGCCAATCATCCGACGCACGTATCGCCTCGAAGCCACGCGCCTTCGCTTCTACGCTCGCCAGATCGTCCTGCGCCATCACCTTCAGCTTGTGATCGCGTTCGGCCAGAATTTCGGGCGGCGACCAGTCCTTGAACAGTTGGGGATGACCCTTCGCCCGATCGCGCTGCTCCTTGTTGAGGCGGGCGTAGCGACGGGAGAGTTCCTTGTCGTCGCCGGTCAGTGGCTTGTAAGCCTCGTCCGGCAATCCCTCTCGCAGCATCCCGCGGCCAAACACGCCGATCAAGCTGTCACCGCAGCGAATCTGCGCGTCAAAGAATGCCAGCGGCCGACCCGGCTCCAATGCTTCGATCCAGAGCGCAACCTTGGTCAGCTCGATCGCCATGGGGTTGCGGTCCACACCGTAGAGGCAGCGGGAGGCGACTTCGCGCAGAGCGTGGCGACGGTCCTCCTCTGATGGAACGCCGCCACTGCGAATGCGGGCAACCCGCCCAGCGATCCGATGCGCTGCCGCCAATAGGAAATGTCCCGACCCACATGCGGGATCGATGACGGTGAGCTTCAGCAGCTCTTCGGCCGGATCGTCGGCTTGAGCTTCCCGCTCATCGAGTACCGGATCGAGCGTCGTGTCGAGCAGGAGCTGTACGAGACTGTCCGGCGTGTAGTAGGAGCCTGTGGTCTTACGCTGGTTGCCCTTCTGCTCGGCGGCTTCCGAGGCGAAGACGAGGTTCCTACCGTCGTTACCAAGCTGCGGCTGGAGTTCGAGCAGGGATTCGTAGACCGAGCCCAACTCCTCCGTCTCCATCGCTCGCCAGTTCACCGGCACGATGCCAGCTCTGTCGGAGAGCCATGACAGGCGGAACAGCGCTTCCATGAAGGCGCGGTTGCGGAGGCGTGCGGTTTCGAGATGTGGCAGCTTGTCGGCGCTGAACAGGCCGCCGAGCGCCGGAAGCCCGAGCGCGTCCTGTCCGCGCGCAAGGGCGCGGAAGACGACCTTGATACCCTCGTAGCGGTCGTGATGCTTGTCCCAGGTTGCGGCGCGCGCCGCTTGCGCCCGCAATGCAGTGAGGCTGTAACCTTCGGCGTAGAGCTTGCGGACGTCCGGTTTTGCTGTTTCCGGATGAAGCAGGTTCCGATCTTCGGCCACCATCAGGAAGATCAGGCGATAGACCAGGCGCAGAAGCTCGTTGAACCATTCGGTGAGATCGATCTCGCCGGATTTCAGCCGGGCAGCGAGTTCGGGGTTGGCTTCGAGGAACCCCGAGCCGAGCACCTTGAGCGCGGTTTCGACCTGGCCGGCCAGCCGGTCACGCGCAGCCTCGCCTTCACGGGAGCCCGCCTCGCGCCAGCGTTCGAGCGCGCAATCGGTGACAGGCGTGCCGGCGACGCCGAACCGAGTGCGATGAATTAGCGACCAGAGGACCGCGAAGGAAGCAGCATCCTCGCTCGTAAAGATGGAGGCCAGGTCGGCCTCGATGTAGGCTGGCCGGGTCAGGGAGGCGTTGTCCCGCATAAGACGGATCACGGCCCCGTTCGTGGCAAGACCCCAGAGCGCTCCGTCGTTGTCGTTGAGATAGTCCTGAAGCGCGAAAGCCGGCGATCGCGAGCGGTCGGTCGAAAGCGTCGGGCTGCGCCGATCGAGCTTTTCCTCGGACGGGGGCACGACGACGATCGGGACGCGGCCGCCGGCGAGAAAGGAGACCACGCCATCGGCCGGGGCGAGGTCATCGAAGCCGAAGGTTTCCGCCAAGAAGGCCCGCACATAGCGCCGCGTCGCTTCGACCGAGGGGTTCTGAAGTTTCGCGAAAGCGTCGAAATGGGACTGGCCGACACGGAAGGCGGTCGAGACCTCCTCACGGATCGTCAGCCCCTTGCGTATCCGGTAGTCCTCCTCCGTCTGTTCGGAGGCTTGCCGGCGGTCGATGCTGGCGACCATGGCTGGGGCGATGAGGTTGCCCTCCAGCGCGAGCGACGGCCATGCCGAGATGTCGGTGACGGGCTTGCGCGCCATGGCTCAGGCCTCTCCCGGCATCAATACGAACAGGCCGATCGCATCCGGCGGCAGCACGGCCTCCACTGTGACGCGCGAGGTCGAGCCTGACGCGGCGCGGAGGCGAGCATGGTCCTGCATCAGCTCTTGTGCGCGTGACCGGACGAAATCGGCGATCGACCCGTCGAGCAGGCCCGGCAAATCTTCTTTCGCCTTCACGATGAACCTGTCGCGGGCGATGGGCGCCAGATCGGACGTCGCCGGCGTGTCGAGCCACTCGCGGGCGGTTTCGCCCACCGCTACGATCCGGCCACCTTGGATCGCGATCAGCGCCGCTTCCTCCGCCAGCAGCAGGCGCTCCTTGCGGGCATGGACGGTCAGCTTGAACCGGATGCGCAGGAGAGCGAGGCGGGTCACTTGCTGAACGGCCGCGGTCGGCCAGGCGCCAACCCGGCCGATGCCGAGACCTGAAAGGGATTCCGGATCGAGCGAAGCCTCGACCAGCGCTTCGGCGAGCGTGGCCGTCAGGGGATGTGTCCGGGTGAGCAGCGCCGTGCCCGACGGCGCCGGTTCGACCGTCGCCAGACGCACCGATCCGACCAGATCATGTTCTTTCAACCGCTCGCGCAGCCCGGCGTCGAGGGCGTCGACATGAGCCAGAAGCACGGTTTTCCGGGTTTCCAGAGGCACGCCGAAACGGGCCATCGCCCGCTCGACGAAGAGCCGTGCCTCCGCTGGAGAGCCGAGGAGCGTGCGCACCTTCTCCCATTCCGGGGCGACTTCCTGCGGCTTCATTGCGTTCTGGGCGAAACGCGCGCGGGACCGCTTCTCGTTCTCGGCAGCGTCGCGCCACCGCGTCTCCATGACCTTGGCGCCATCGTCGAGGCGAAGATCGAGGGTGAGCTGGTGGGGCACGCCATGGCGCAGCATCATCGACGCCATCAGCGCATCCGTGACCGGCCCGCGCTCCTCGGGGAGCGGCACGGTCACGCCCGTCGCCTTTCGGATCTCCTCGGCCTTGCGGAGGATGACCTCGAGCACCGCGCCGTCGATGGCGCTGTCCGGCGAGAACATCATGATCGACCGGACGAGTTCCGCCGGCTGGCCGAAGCGGTCCACTCGCCCTTCACGCTGTTGGTGCCGGGTCGGGTTCCACGACAGGTCGTAATGGACGACCGTGTCGAAGAGCTGCTGAAGGTTGATGCCTTCGGACAGGCAGTCGGTGGCGACGAGAATGCGCTGGACCGGCTTTTCGTCGTCCGCGGCCGCCATGTCGGCGACGCGATCGCGACGCTCGTCTGGCGTGAGAACGCCCGTCACGGCTTCGATCGTCAGCTTCGGGAAAGCCTTTCGCAGGCCATCGCGCACATGCTCGGCCGTCGCCAGATAGCGGCAGAAGACGACAGGGTTGGCGCCCTTCTTGATGAGAGGCGTCAACGCATCGACCAAGGCCGCCAGCTTCGGATCGGGCTTGCCGACCAATTCCTCGGCGCGTTTCACCAGGGCAAGAAGCTCCGGGTCGGCATCGAAGGTCGTGCCAGGTTCGAGATCGACCGCGTCCTCGTCGTCGCCGTCGTCATCATAAATCTGCGGCTCAAGGCGGTCGCTCTCGCTCGACATGCGGTTTCGCAGCGCGCTCAGGCCTGCCGCCGGCGAAGAGCCGACGCAGCGCATCAGGGCCAGCGTACCCCAGAAGGCCAAGCGCCGCTCTCGTTGGCCCGAGCCTGCTCGGGACACGCTCCCGAAACAGTAGTCGAGCACGGCTTCCTGGAAGGTACGGTGAGCTTCGGACAGACGATAGGCGAACTCCGTCGTCTCATGCTTCGGGAAGGCGCGGTCTTCGTCCCAATCCCCTGAGACGAGATCGATCCGGCGTCGCTGCACGAAATGACGGGCCAGGCGCTCGCGATAGCGTGTGTCCTCGAAGTCCATCGAGGCAAATGACGGATCGACGAGCGAGAGAAGTCGCGCGAAAGCCTCCTCGTCCCCGGAATGCGGCGTCGCAGTCAGAAGGATCAGCCGCCGTTCGGCATTCCGGGCCAACCCCGAAAGAAGCTCGAAGCGTTGCTGCCGGCCCTGATGCGTACCCACGCAGGCATGAGCTTCATCGACGATGACGAAATCCGGGCAGGCGCGCGCGAAGCCTTCCCGGCGCTTCTCGGCCTTGATGTAGTCGAGGCTGACGACCGTGAAGGGATAGGCGTCGAACAGCGTCTGAGCGAGTGGCAGGCTGCGTTCCAATCGGCTCGCGGTGCCGGACGTGACCGGGACGGCGTCAATCCCGAAGCGCGCCTTCAGTTCTCCAACCCATTGTTCGACCAGATGCGGCGGGCAGAGCACCGAGAAGGTGTCCACCTCGCCCCGGTCCATCAGCTCGCGCAGAATGAGACCGGCCTCGATCGTCTTGCCGATGCCGACATCGTCCGCGATCAGCAGGCGCGGCGCCGATAGACGAAGCGCCATCAGCAAGGGCACGAGCTGGTAGGTCCGGGGTTCGAAGGCGAGCTGAGCGGCGGACCGGAAGGGGCCTGCGCCACGCCGCAGCGTCAGGCGCATCGCATCGGCGAGCAGCGCCGCTTTGGCCTGGACCGTCACCGCGGCGTCGACAGGGAGATCGAAGCGAGCGGGCTCAACGGGCAAGAGTTCAAGCACCGGATCAAGGACGACGGTATCGTTCTCGCCACCCGACAGGGGACGCAGCGCCAGCACACCATCTCGGGAGGACGGCAGCGCGACCCACTCACGTCCACGCGCGCGGACCAAGTCCCCCGGGGCAAAGTTTATCGTCATCGGATTATTCCCCGAACATCGAGAGCATCGCGTCGGGCACACCCGCAGTGACGGCTTTCGGCAATTCAAACAGCGTCCAACCCTTGGCTTCCGCCTCCTGGCGCGTTGCCTCGGTCAGGGAGGAGACGCAAGCGGCCACGAAATGGCTGCGCCAGGCGAAGGTCATCTCCTGGCCCGAGAAGGCGACGGCCGAAGCGTCAGGCGAAGGAATCCCCGCGTCCTTGAAGACGCCTTCCCACCCTCCGCCGTCGCCCGGCGGGCTCGAACGCGAGGCGAGCACAACCTGACCCCGCGCGAGATCGACCAGCAGTTGTTTTACTTGCTCGCTGGTCCGGTCGATCAGCTCGTGATCGGGCTGATTGAAATAGGAGAGGAGACAGCGGTAGCAGCCGCGGACGCAGGCCTCTCCATCGCGGGTGGCCAGCAGCTTGGCGTCGCCCGCCACGATCGCCTCGTCGACCTTCTCGAAGTGCATGAGGACCAGCGCTTCGCGGGCGACGGTGCCGAGCGCTTGCGGGTCCTCGATCAGCCGGCTCAAAACGCCGGCGCCGCCCTCGGTGGCTTCGTAGGCCAGGACGGCGCGACGATTGTCGCGGGCAGGCAGCGGCTCGCCGAGAACCTCGCCCTCTTCCAGCTGGAAGACCACCTCAATGCCCCGCATGAGGGCGTGCTGGACCGTCACGATTGTCTCGTGCGCATAGCTCCCCGGCTCGATGAAACGGAAGAGCAGCGCATTCTTGTGGTCGCGGACGATCGGGACGATGCGAACCGGCTTCACCACATCCGGCGGCGGATCGGTATCGGGATCCTCGTCGTCGGCTTTCGCCCAGTAACCGCTGCGCGGGTCGATATAGAAACCGAAGACGGTCTGATTGGCCCGCCGCTTGAGCCCCTTGTTGATGCGGCTGATCTCGGCGCTGTTGGCGTATTGCAAGGTCAGAAGCGAGGCGTCCTCGCAACGGAAGTCGGCCTCGGTGATCTGAACCCGTCCGTCTCGCTTCGGCCAGGAAAACACGGTCTGAATGTCGAAGCCTTGCCGGACGCGCTCCTCATCGTTCGCCGTGATCCGTTCGGCGGGCGCCGCCTCGACGTTGTCGATCCTGAGTGTCCTCTGCACGGGGACTTCTCCCGCCATCGGACTGTTGCACGCATGGCAGCGCTCGACTTCCGCGTCGTGGCAGGCGCCGCAGTTCGAACAGATGAAGATGTCCCGGGTGGCGAGTTCCGCACCATCTCCGGTTCGGACTTCCGGCGGCAGCTTCGCTTTCAAGACCCGATAGGCGCGGCCTTCGTGGTAGATCAGGCTGCGCGGCCCGAACTCCGCAATGGCCAGGAAGCGGGCGCGCTGTAAGAACGAACCTGATTTTCCCTCCCCGGGGATGAAAGCATAGAGCGGGAGCCGCGGGAAATTATACCCCGGCAGGAAGCCCTCGGTCGCGAGATAGCGATAAGAATAGAAATCCGAGCCGTTGGAAGCCTTGCCCTGTTCGAGAATGGCGATCTGATCGCTCGCCTGCATCTGAGCGGCCTTGATCTTACGGCGATCCGCCGCCGAGAGGCCGGTGATTTCCGACCGAGCGTTGGCCTCCATCAGTTGTGTTCGCGCTGAATTGTAGAGTTCCCGCCAACGATCGAAGGCGCGATCGAACTCCTGGGGCGCGCGTTGGGCCACTTGCGTGACGAAGTCGTCCGGCTCGCTCATCCAGGCCGGCCTCCGACCCTCCACAGAAGCGAGGATCTGATCGAGAACCCGCTTCATGGGACCATGCGCCGCCGTCGCCAGTTCTGGCCGGTCGATGACGTCGTGGACTTCCGGCTTCAGCGGATATCCCGTCTCCGTCAGGTCAAGGATTTCCGGAATGTCCGGCGACAGGGCGAGCTTCGCCACGGCAAGCCAGACGGCGTGCAGGTGCGAGCGCACGAGTTCTTCATTGGTGATGTCGAGCGCTGGCGGGCGGACAACGCCAGCCACCATCTCGTTGCGACGTTCGAAGAAATACTGGTCGTGCGGTGACTGAGCCGCGCAATAGGTCACGATGACGGCGGCCTGGCCGGAGCGTCCAGCACGACCGGCGCGTTGAGCGTAGTTCGCGGGCGTCGGCGGCACGTTGCGCAGATAGACGGCGTTGAGGGCCGAAATATCGACGCCGAGTTCCATCGTCGGCGAACAGAACAAGGCGGGCAGGAACTGCTCGGACTCTCCGGCCACCCGGAGTTCCGCCACGTTCTCCGTGAGATTTTCCTGATCTTCCTTCTCGTACCGGAAGCGCCACTCGCGATATTCGCGCAATCTCTGAGAAACCTGGGCCGTGTGTTCGCGACCTTCGAGACCCCAGAAAGCGCTGTGCCCCTTCTTCAAATCGGCGGCGATTTCATTGTAGAGGTCGTGGAAATAGCGGTTTCCTTGCGCCGCGCCTTTCCGGATGGCCTCGCCCGGCACGATGCGAACCGCCGACGGCGCCAGGCGCCAGCCTTGGATATCCGCTTCGATGTCGACGCGGGAAACCAGGCCTTCGCTGGCGAGAAGCTCCATCAGGCCGGTCATGACCGTCAGATAGTCCGCCTTGCCGAGCTTGGTCCCGATAACGCTCTTGCGGTTGATCAGACGTCCGATGCGCGAATTGTGACCGGCGCGGACGATCGTCTGCTCTTCTCGCAGACTGACGCGGTCCTTGCCCGGAGCCTGGAGAAACAGGGCCGTGCGGCTTCTTGGCGTCTCTTTCGCATCGATGGCCCATGGCGCGCGCAGGAGATTTCGCGACTTCTGCGCAACGGCGTCTAGTTCGGTCAAATCCAACGCTTCCGTGCCGACGGCCAAACCGTCGAGCATGGCGCCCAGGAGTAGCTTCAGCATCTCCTTACGCGCGGCGACGTCGAGCGTGCCGAATTCCGGGCGGATGGCGGCAAGCCGCTCCGTATCTGCCGCGATGTCATCCAACCCGATGAACGCAACATCGATGAGATCGAGCACGGAGAGGCTTGGGTTGGTGTAGCGCCATCCCCGACGCAAGTCCGTCCACAACCGATGAGCAAGGACCTTGGCGAGGGAGCGTTGCGCATCCTCGCGGATCACGGCGCCGGCGTCGGGATCCTGCATCCAGTGGATGCGGGCTTCCTTGTTGCTGGCCGTGAAGCCGAGCGCCTTTACGATCCGCAGACCGAATTCGTCCTCGGCCATGCCTTCGGCGCCAGCGTCCAGAACAGCCCGCAGGATCGCCCCGCGCAGGAGGCTGACGAACAGAAAGTCGTTGAAGTGGCCGGCCTGCAGCGCGGCGTCCTGCCGGTTGTCAGTGAAACCAAGGAGCTTACGCTTCTCCTTGGGGACGCCGCTGTCATGACCGTTCATCCATTCCAGAGCGGTTGAGACCAGTAGGGTGGTGGCCGAACTACGGCCCTCGCCGGACAGGCCGGCGAGCTTGGTGCGCTCCCGCATGCTGGGGTGTGGCTGATCGAGGCAGCAGGGGCAGAACCCGAACCTGCCCGGTATGAACCAGAAGCTCTTTCCCGTTGAATGGGGGCGACCGTCGGCAGCGACTGAAATCATCTGCGGCGCCCGAGCTTTCCTGTTCGCGCGCAGCCGCTCGACGCCGTTGCGCTCCTCGCGCCAGTCTTCCGGATAGGTTTCGACGTCGCCCGTGAAGGCGTAGTCGGCATCGCCGTCGCCGGTGGGCGTCAGATAGCCGGCAGCATCACCTTCCTGACCATTGAGCGGTGCGTCGTCGATGTTCCTCGGAACGAACAGGACACCATGAGCATCGTCGGTTCTCGTAACGACATGGACCTCGTGCCCGCACTCCCTGCAGAAACGGGTCGGGTAGAGACGATGACCAGGCGCGTCGGGGTCTTCGAGTTGCCCCTCGAACAGCACGTTTCTCGGCTTCTCGGTCAGCGTGGTGAAAATCTCTCCCGCGCCCGATATGAACTGGTGAAGCTTGAACGCCAGGAAAGCGCCGGCTCCCAAGCCGCCTCTGTCCTTTTCCGGTAGACTGACCCGAGTGAGAAAGCCTTCAAGGCTGTTTCGGCAAATCTCGACGTCAACGCCGCTGTCGCCCGACAGCAAAGTGACGGCGTCCCCGAACGGGATGGGCCTCTTACGCTTCAGTTCCTGACCGTCTTCCAGACCAATCGCCAGTTCGGTCCAAACGGCCAAGGGGTGCCGCCTCAGAATCTCGTCAGTCAGCACAGCGGGAAGCGCAGACGTCAGGACTGATGCAAGCTTTCCCCGGACATCGTCGAGCTTCAGCCGATCGTCCGTCGCGCGTTCGAGCGACTCGTCGATGACCGATTCTGGCCCGATGTTCGCCCCGAACAGGCGTGACGCCACATTCGCCACAGCCTGAGCGCGGTTCGCATCCGAACCTTCGCTCGCCATCGTGGCCGAAGTCCCGATGCAGATCGGCGCCTTCTCTGGCGTGCAGCGGTTGCGAAGACGGCGGACGAGGATGGCTACATCGGCGCCTTGACGGCCCCGATAGGTGTGCAGTTCGTCCAGAACAATAAAATCCAGACCGCTTGCATTTTCGATGACCTTGGTGTCGAGATTGTCCTGCCGCGTCAGGAGAAGCTCGGCCATCATGAAGTTGGTGAGCAGAATGTCCGGTGGATTGTCCGCGATCCGCTGCCGGTCCTCCTGGCTTTCCTGGCCGGTGTAGCGGCGCACGACTGGCTTGATCTCGGTGGGAAGGCCGGATTGGGAGATGAACTTCTCGATCTCGTTGATCTGGCTGTTGGCCAACGCATTCATCGGATAGACGATAATGGCGCTGGTCCTGCGCGGCTTGCCGGCTTTGCGCGCGCGAACGATCGAGTCAACGACCGGCACGAAAAAACAGAGCGACTTGCCCGAGCCCGTGCCGGTCGTGACCACATAACTCTGGCCAGCTCGCGCCTTGGCGATGGACTGCGCCTGATGGCGATGGAACCGTAGGGGCGCAGGCCCGAACCGGAAGATTTTCCCGGTTGCTTCGTCGAGATCACCGGAGACGACCAGATCGTCGATCGTCGGCCCTTGAAGGAAGCGAGGGTTGATGGACAACAGGGCGTCGGGCCAGAAACGTCCCGCGTCGTATTGGCGATCGATTTCCGCCTTCAGGTCTTCAGATCGGATGGTGCTGAAAGACCGAGAGAAACGAGCGTAGGAATCGATAAGACGATGGTCGAATTCGAATGCCCTCATCGCCTATCGCTCCCCGCAATATCTCCCATTTCTCCCCTCCCATTCTATTTAGCCGCGTTATTTGCTTGTACTGTAATATCTGCGCACTTCGCCATGAGTGCGCCGAACGGCTCAGCATCCCCCAGCAGGAGCCCGTCCTCAACCATGCGGGTATAGTCCGCCTCAAGGGATTTCAAAGCATCGCCCACGGGAACAAGGCGCAAGCCGCCAGTGACCGCCGCGGTGTAATCGATGGTGTTTCTGTCTGCGGCCTTCTCAGGGAAGAACATGCTCTTGTGTCGAGCAACGGCTAGAGCAAGGCTGCGGTCGGCAATGGCGGCAGCGGCGATGCCGGCTGCATCGAGCCGCACGACATCATGCCAGTGGCGGGCAAAGCGGTCGCCGCGCAGCCGTTCCTGCAAGCAGAAGACGTGGATGGCCGTGGCCTTCTCCCAGAACGTCCGCTCGGCGTGCATCACGCGGGGCCGCGCCATCGGGAAGGCCACGCCCTCAACGAGGCCGGATGCGTCGCAGACGACATCGTGCAGGCTCGCTGGCTCCCCCGTCGAACGCGCGCCGAACTCGAGCATGACGACCGGGGCGACATAGCCCGATCCTATTGCGGTCGCTTCATAGTCGATGAACAGCTTCTCGCCTTCGGCGCGCACCGCCGCCACCAGGCCTTCTGCGGCCAGCGCGCCGGCAATGACCGGCTGCACGGCGCCGACGACCCATTCCGGCAGGCGCCGACGGACTTCGGTCGACCACCGCTTCTCTTCGCTCCGGGTTTTCGGCAGCGCTTCGCTGTCGGAGCCAACGAGATCGGGGGCGATCGCCCGTATGTCGTAGGTCAGGTCGACATCTTCGGAAAATCGCCGAATGACGCCATAGGCTTTCGACAGGGACGTGCCGCCCTTGAACACGAGGTGCTCGCCAAGCGGCGACCCGTACAGCGTGGCAAGCGCCCAGACCACCCACACGTCCTTTTCCAGGAGGTGAGCGGGACGTCCTGAACGGTCGGCCGCGACCCCGAGGGCATCGCGGCGATCCCCTGCCGACAAGCTCAGGAAGGCCTCAGCCATGAGCCGCCTTGCTCACACTCTGCGCGAGCCAGGTTGGGAGCTGTGGCGCCGCAGCGACCAGCTCGCCAAAGGCGGCTGGCGGCATCTTCCGCTTCAGCGTCCCAAGCGCCTCCCCGGCCTTCTCGGGGCCGAGCCACGCCAAGGCCCGAACCGCTTCTCCCGCCGGCCGGTTGGCAAGCGTCAGTTGCCAGCGCGGCGCGTGCCGCAGCTCGACGACCTGCTTGCCAAGGCTCATCGTCCGGCTGCGGCCCGAGGTCAGATAGACCGAACGAACCGGCACCTGTGTCGTTAGGCCGAGCGCGTTTGCGGCAGCCGCGCCGTTCGGGACGATGACCTCGCCCCTCTGGGTGGCGAGCGCCTCGACTGCCTGCTCGACCGAGGGTGCCCGTGTGCCGAACCGGCTCGTGACCGGACGGAGATAGACGCCACGGCCCGCGCGAATGAGCTGGCCGCGCTCGGCCAGGCGCGACAGGGCCTGATCCACCGCGGCGCGATTGCCGAGGTGAAGCAGACTCTTGGCGGCCACGGGCGTCCCCTCGGGCAGCCCTTCCGCATAGGCTAGAATCTGTTCCGTCAACCGCTGCATGGCTGTTCTCCTGTCAGGAATATACGCAGATTTCTGACAGTCTTCAAGGAGCCCGCCAAGCAGCTTCTCACGAAGAGGCGCGCGAGCACCCATCGATTGGTTCCGGCTGATTGGTAGCCACCGTCCAGCTAATTGGGGTCATCGGAGGGACCGATCCGATAAGTCCTTGAGGGAAAGCCCTCCCTACGGCCGAGCACAGAGTCTCGGCCGACCCCGTCGGCAGGGTCGGCGCTCCCCGACTCCCCGCTGGGAGGAAGAATGCGGACCGGATTTCCGTGACGGGTTGAGGGCTGATGTGGTGTGCCGACAGCCTGAATGGGCGCGCTCCACTATTAAAGTATAGCGCCATACGCGTTAATAACGGCGGGAACCAATTAAAGGATCGCGCGTGACGGACAGGGAGAACCGCAAGCCCTATGAGTTGATGCGGGCCAGTCCGATCGTCACCATCCAGACGGTCTTGGAGAAGCTCGGCATCTCCTTCCCGACCGCCGGCGTGGCCGGATCTATGCATACTCGGGATATTTGACCTTGCTTGATCGCGGCTTCGATCCGATCTCAAACTGAAACGGGTCGCTTCAACTCTTACGGGAGATCAGATCAGCGTGACCTTCCGACAGTAGAACAACTTGTTTCTCGCGCCCCAAGCCATTCAGCAATGCGCCGATCATCCTCGCCGCCCTTGGCGGCAAACGCGCAATCTGAACTTCACCGTTGCTCTTAATCACGCGCAACTCGATCGCGTCACGCTCATCGAGCACGGGCAATGACGCGACCAACTGCCGATCCTGTTCAGCAAGTTCGACGAGTTGGATGACTTCAGCGCTCACGCATTCCCTCCGATATTCCGCACGCTATCGCTTCCGCATCATACCACCAAATGCTCGTCGGGGATCGGGACATCGTCTGGCTCGCTGCTCATCTTCTTTAGGAAACGAGCCAAGGTAGCCTTCCTGGCACCACGGTCGAGCGCGTAGGACGTCTGCTTGAACTCCACGCCGTCAAGCAGGCCTTCGATATAGCCAGAGATCGTATCGGCGGCCATGATCAACGCCGCGTCCAGCGTATGGATATATTTACTGGTGACGGAGCCTCGCGAGTGGCCGATCAATGCTGCGATGGTGGATTCCGTAAATCCAAGGTCGTTGGCCACACTCGCGAAGCTATGCCGGAGGACATGCGGTGTGACATCCGCCAGGGCTGTGTTCCAGAAAATCTTCTCCCAGTGATTGGGAAAGCTGCCGAACGAGTTGTCCTCCTCGCCTCCCGGGAAGACATAGGTCTTTGAAATCTTCGCGCCGCGCTCCTCGAGGTATTCCACGACAGGCAGGCCGATCGGTCGGACAGACGCTCCCTCCTTGCTGTCGGCGAGTCGCAAACAGCTTGCTTCGATATCGACTTCCTCCCAGCAGAGCGCCAGCATCTCCGATCGACGGCATCCAGTCAGTGCGAGCTGCCGGATGATCTCCACCGTCATCCTGTACCTGTCGTTCTTGCCCGCCGCACGGAGGATGGAGCCGAGCGTTCGATACTCCGCGTCGCTAAGACGACGGCTACGAACGTTATCCTTTGGCCGTCGAACCCCATGTGCGGGATTGGCTTCTATAATCCCTGCCTCGACTGCGTAAGTCAGTATGCCGCTGAGAAGTCCGACAGTACGTGAGGCTGCTCCCACACCGCCTCGCACGATGGATTTGCCCCGTAATTTTCCTGTCTTGAAACTTCCATTGGTTTTACCGGCTATGACATCCTTCAAAACCTTATTGATATCCGCCTTGGTGAGGTCCTTCACCCGCCGCGTCCCGACCAGCGGAATGATGTGACGGCGGATTCGACCGACGTCGCTGACGATGGTTGTCGGCTTCTTCGGCCGTCCACCTTTGCCCATGATCAAGCCGGCGTTCAGGTCCTCGAGATAGAGCCCGCACAGTTCCTTGACCGTTATGGCCTTATGGTTGAGTTGCCGCTGTTCCGACGGATCTTCGCCACGCGCGATCTTGCCGAAGAGAACCCTTGCCTCCTGGCGCGCAAGCTCGGGCGTCCAGAAGCCGTGCAACCCGATGGTGAATCGGCGAGAGCGGCCAGCGAACCTGTAGTGAATGACATAGCTGCGCTTGCCAGAGGGATATACCCGAAGACCGAGGCCAGGCAGTTCGTCGTCCCAAATGAAATAATCCGTCTCCCGCGCCTTGGCGGAATCCGCAGTACGTTTTGTGAGTTTTGGCATGTGTGGCGAGCGGCTTTCCCTTGGCGAACGCGCCAAGGAAGCGCCGGGAACGAGGAGCAACGAAGTGCCGCTTCCCCAGTCTGACTCATTGGCGAGATTCGTGTTTCGTCTCAGCGCTTTAGACCGGGCAGAGCGACCGCGCTAACCCCACGCGCTTGACTACATCCCTCCGAAGGCAAAGGTCACACGTTCGAATCGTGTCGGGTGCGCCAGAAAAATCAAAGACTTAGACATAAGCGACAAAATGAGATGGCGGCTTGGGTCAACGGCAGGTCAACAAACCGCCATTCCTGACCCTCTTGGGGAATCAGATGGGAAGCGATGTTTCACCAAGCGGATTCCCATCTGCCGGCAACCTTCGCCCAGTCCTCGTCGGACAGCGGTCCGCCATTCACGATCTCAGCCGCTTCTCTCGGGGTCTTTGCGCCTAACTGTCGAGCAGACGTTATGCAGCTGCGCAGCGCTATCTCACGCTCGCCCGCAAGCACGATTTCCTTAGTGCAACTATAGACAAATTCCGCGTTTTCGCCGGGCAGATAAGACGCTTCAACGAAGGCGGCCAAGACAAACAAGCCGCCGGCGCGGCCGGGATTGATCGGATAGGTTCGCCGCATCTCAGCCCGCAGGGCTTTGACTGCCGCGCGACGCGCATCCGTGGATCTCAGGCGCCCACGCGAATTCATGATCTCCCATTCGCGGGAAACCACTGACATCGCTTGCCCTTCTTCCAGATCGGACCAGCGAAGCATGTGCGTGGCGAAGTCCTCGAATTCTTGTCTGAGAACCTCTGCTCTGGCGATCTGCCATTGCTCGCGAAGGCGCGAGAACACGGCCGTCGACCATCAATATCTAGGAACTCGGTTGCTGGTGTACGGGTTCTGGTTCCCGCGCGTGCCGATCAGGATCATCAACGCGATGGCGTATTTCATGACTTCCCCCCTTGGTTGAGGCAGCCACTATTGCTCGCACTCGCGGCATTGGACAACCGAATTCGGCGGCAGCCCGCCGTTGTCGGAACAGGTCTTGCACTCAGTTTGCGCTATACCTAATTGCGACGTAGGAGGCCGAAAGGGCGGTAGTATCATCTCTCTGGAGTGCCCGGTCCCATATCGGACGCCGAGCTAAAAGGACCAGCCGCTCATCGCGAGGCGGCAGTTACGCAACGGCCACAGAACCGAGGTTTCCGTGCCAACGTTTGCGCGTTGCCCTCCCGCATTTCACTGCCACACTGCGCCAAGGTCCGGCGCGCGCTCCGGATAGGTGTCGCCGGGCCCGAACCAGAACCGCTGGCCGAAATCCTTCTGCGCGCGCTGTTCGAGGCGGCGGAAAGACTGCTGATAGTCGGGATCGATGAGCGACTGGATGCGATCAAAGATGAGCCGGTCGGCTGCCAGCCTGGTGTCCTGACCTTCGAAGGCGCGGCGGACCTGGCCCGATGTCAGGCGGGTGACATCCTCGATCGCACCACCGACGGGACCGGCGATGACGGCCAATGGCGACTGCCCGGTGCGGGTGAAGGCCGTGCTGACCATGTCGCCGTAGATGCCCAGCCCGCCGCCCTGGGCGAAGGCAGCGGACCAGAATTTCGGGTCCGACATATCGCGCGGGTCGCGGCCCGCAAGGATGGCGCGGGCCTGCATGGCCGCGGCGCCGGCGAAGGTGCTCATCAGCAGGAATGGAATGCCCAGCCGGATCATCGCGGCGGTGCTGTCCTGGTTGAGCGTGCGCGCGATATGGGTCGCGGCCATGGTCAAGCTGAAGGACTTGAACAGGAAGAGGTTGCGGCTGAGTTCGCCGACGAATGTGCCGGCCGCCTGCCCCTGCGTGGTGACGGCGCGCACGCGGGCGTCAGGCTCGAGGATGACCACGCGGTCGCCGCTGTCGAACCCGAAGCCGCTTCCATCATTGGATTATGACCGCATCGGGCGGGCGGCGCGGCGAGAACGGCATGGCCGGGCCATAGCCGAAGCGGATCACCAGGTCGGGGCGCAGGCCACCCTCACCAGCGAGCGCTGCGAGTTCCGGGCGCAATGACGCGACCTCGACCGGCTGGTTGACGAAGGCATGACGAATCCCGAGCACCGTCGCAGTCAGGGCAAAGCGCTGACAGGCCCGGCCGACAGCTATCCAGTGAGCCTTGTCTTCGCGGTCGGCTGTGACGACAGCAATGCCGGCCGAGGAATTGATCTGCCGCGCATATTTCGCGCTTTCACCCACGGCGCTGAACGCATGGTCGAATGCCAATCCGCCGATGATATCCGGCAGCACGGGATTGCCGCTGGCGGCGGAGAACAGTCCGTCGCCGGCTGTCATGGCCTTGCGCGGATTGAACCGCAGCCACTGTTTGAGCTCCGCCATGAAGGCGGGGTCCGCCATCTGCGCATCGTTGCCGGCAACCACCAGATCGCGAACCCGATCAATCTGCGCCCGCCCGGTGAGCAAGGACATCCGCACACCCGGAAGCTCCGCCGCTCTCCTCAGCTCATCGACGTCCCCTGCCGGCACGCGACGTCCGTCATAGTTTGAGCGGGACACCTGCCTTGCGGGGATCGCCGCCAGCAACTCGTCCGGGCGTCCAGCGCCCTCCGTGAAGACGTAGCGGATGCTGCCGGCCTCAGGATCGATCTCCAGCTCTCCGGGACGCCCGGTGGCCGAAGCAGCAATCATCAGGTTTTCGGCAGCGCATCCGAGACTGACAAAGAGATGATGGTCGTCCGGATCGACAACAGGCGTCGCGCGCGAATGGTCGGGCAGGATTTCGACTTTGCCTGGCCCGGCCCGGAAGTGCCAAGGCTGCGTGTTATGGCTGTTACCGGCAAGTGTCGCAAATCGGATGAGGTCTTTTGTGCCTGGATCAACTGGAAGCGGCGCACGCGTCCGGACCATCGCGTCGGCATAGTCCGCCATGGACCCGACGGAACCTCGCCATGCCGCCGCTCCCGCTCCACCCAGCAGCAGGCTTGTACCTGCTCCGATAAGGATGTGCCGCCGTTTCATTGGATCCCCTTTTCAGACGATCCTAAAACGACACGGCAGGACAGGTCTTGATCGAAGACAAGCCGACTGTCAGGCGTGCAGCTGAAGCAACCCGCACGCGATGCCGTTCCGCGCGCCGACGGTGGCGGCGTTCCCGGCTTGTACAGGGCTCGTATCGCCCGACGCTGAAGCCACGGCCGGAACTTCAGATTGCAATGGACTGAGGCGCAGCGGTGTCGCGGTAGCGGCTTTCCGGCCGCCTGAGACCGAGATTCTCGCGGAGGGTGCTGCCTTCATATTCCGTCCGGAAAAGGCCGCGCCGCTGCAGTTCCGGCACCACCAGTTCGACAAAGTCCACGAAGGCGCCTGGCAGATACGGCGGCATGATGTTGAAACCATCGCAGGCGCTATTCTCGAACCATTCCTGCATGTGATCGGCAATCTGTTCGGCGGTACCGCTGATGACGCTCATACGCCCCCGAGCCGCGCGATAAGCAAGCTGCTTGACCGTCAGATTCTCGCGCCGGGCGAGATCAAGCCAGTTGTAATAGGACCCTGAGGAGCGCTCCGTCGGCTGCACATCATCTGGAAACGGCTTTTCGAAATCGAACTGGCTCAGATCCAGCCCCATGAAGGTCGCAAGGATTTCCCGTGCGACAATCGGCGCAACCAGCGACGTCAGCAGCTCGTATTTCTCCCTGGCCTCTTCCGCTGTACGCCCGACGATCGCGTTCAGCCCGGGCATGACCTTGCAAGACGCCGGGTCGCGACCGCTTTTAACGACATCCGCCTTGACCGCGCGGTAGTAGGCCTGTGATTGATCGATGGTCAAATGGCTCGAGAATATGATCTCGGCATATTTCGACGCGAACTCGCGTGCGTCGTCCGATACGCCTGCCTGCACGATCACCGGATGGCCCTGGGGACAGCGCGGAATGTTCAGCGGACCGAGGACCTTGAAGTGCTGACCCTCGTGGCTGATCGGGTGCATCTTGTCAGGTTCAAGAAAGATGCCGGACGCCTTGTCACGCGGGAAGGCATCATCCTCCCAGCTGTCCCATAACTTGCAGACGACCTCCGTGAACTCGTGCGCCCGGGCATAGCGCTCGGCATGACCATAGTGCGAGTCCCGGCCGAAGTTGCGCGCTTCGGCACCCTGCGAGCCGGTCACGACGTTCCAGCCGGCGCGGCCGCCACTGATGTGATCAAGCGAGGCGAACTTCCGCGCGACATGATACGGCTCATTGTAACTTGTCGATGCGGTCGCCACGAGGCCGATACGCTCCGTCACTGCCGCGATACCAGACAACAGCGTCAGTGGCTCGAAATTGGCGATGTACTGCGCCGATCGGCGCAACGCCTCGGGGTGCGCGGGACGCACAGCCAGGCCATCAGCCAGGAACACCATGTCAAACTTGGCCGCCTCAGCGGCTTGCGAGAGCTTGACATAGTGTTTGAAGTTGACCCCAGCGTCGGCATCGGCCTGAGGATGCCGCCAGGATGCCACGTGATGCCCGGTTGGCATGAAGAAGGCACCGAGCCGCATCATTTCGCCGTGCCGCTGAGTTCTCATCTTGTGCGCAGTCCCGTACGCCCGTTGCTAGGTGGCCATCGACCAATAATAGGGCAGAACCCAGCCGTTTGGACGATGAACGACTTTCACCCGTTTGTTGTGAACGATTGTGGCCGGCATCTGCAGCAGCGCCACCTCATAGCCCTGTTCGACCGCCCAGCTGTCGAACTTCCGGAATCCAGCCAATCGCTGGGCTTCATCAATCTCACGCAGCAAAGGATAAAGCCGCCCGGGAATGTCGTCGCTTTTCCAGATCGAGTAACGTTTCTTGGGATCGAGCAGCAGTCCCGTCATCATGATCGGATCGCCGGTGGTGTCGCTCCAGGCGTAAAGCACCGGATGCTCAAGTTTTCCGTTGCGCGACAACTCGAAATAATGCGCCAGTTCGAACACTTTGAGCTCGGCGTCGATCCCGACCTGCTTCCACATCTGGACAAGCGCACGTGCGACGTCGAAGTCGCCGGTGAAGTTTCCGTTCAGCGTGCCGAACTGGATCTTGATCGGATTGTCGGGGCCGTAGCCGGATTGGGCAAGCAGCGCTCTGGCCTTCGCGCGGTCGTAAGGAAAGCTGAAGGTGGGGTCGTTGCCCGGCAGGCCTTTCGCGGCATACATCATCTGCGGGATGGCCTTGGCGCCGTAAAACGCCTTCGAAAGCGCCTCCTTGTCGATGGCGTGATGCATGGCCAGACGCAGGTTTCTATCCTGATAGATCCCTTTGTTGACCATATGGATCAACACCGAGACCGTCGTCGGGGGCAGTTGTCCGACCAGATTCGGCAGCGCGCCGAGCCGATTGACCTCCCGCACCGGGATGTTGTCAGCGTAGTCGACCTGTCCGGACTGCACGGCGGCAACCCTCGCACTCACATCGGGCACGATACGGAAGGAAACCCGCTTGATATTGGCGGCGCCGCGCCAGTAGTCCGGAAATGCTTCCAGTGAGATCAGCGTGTTGCGCTGATAGTCGATGAGCCGATAGGGGCCTGAGCCGACCGGCTTCGCGACAAAGCCGTCCCGCCCAACCTGCTCGAAATAGCGCCGCGGCAAGATATACGGCGTTGTCGTCGCCAAGAGTGGCGCGCCCTCAAGATAGGATTCATTGAAATGGAAGATCACCTTGTGGGGCGACGCTACCTCCACGTCACTTACAATATTGCCAAATGTACCGCTGATATTCAGCGTGCGGTCCGCCTTCGGACGATCATAGAACGTGAACCGGAAGTCGTCAGCCGTCAGCAGGTCGCCGTTGTGGAATTTGATGCCCTCCCGAATGACAAGCTCGAGCGTCTTGCCATCCTTGTCGAGCCAGCGGTAACTGCTCGCGACACCGGGTGACAACTTGAAATCCGTGCTGATCTCAAGGGGCGTATCGAATACGCATTTGTGAATCGCCAGCGTGGCAGGTGAAGAATTCGCGCTTGGATCCCAACCCGTCACGTCGAGGGGCCAGGCCAGCGTAGCGGAGCTATCATTGGCTGCAGCTGCCTTGCCGCCCCAGCTTGCACCCCCCGCAAGACTGATAGCGCCAGCGGAGAGAGAGGACAGGAATCTGCGGCGGCTTTGCATTACAACTCCTTCTCCGGGCAACGCAATTCTCAGTTTCACCAGCTGATAGCCGAAGAAACTCTCACAGCTGCGCTCCAAGATAAGGAAGAATGAGGTTGATCAAACACCTCATCTTGTCTTGTAAGGCACAAAAACGGTGCCATCCGGGACACCGCTTGCTCTCACTATGGCATCGGCTGAAGGAGCATGGCTCGCGGCGAAGCTGCAAGGCCTCTGGTCGAAGCTGAAAGTTGGATATGGCGCTTCAAGGCGATCCGGCCTTTCGGATCCTCATTCATTCGCGACCGGGAACGATCCCGGTGTCCGTTCGGTGTCCTGTTGCGCATGGTGACAGAGCCGGTCTCCGGGAGTCTCCGGGACCAGCAGGAAATCGCCCAAAGGGCATTCCGACGATAGGTCTCCGACTGTGAGTCCAAGCCCAGGCGGAGGCGGCGGACTGGCGGGCGATCCACTTTCACATCTGCGCACATCACATTTCACGTATGTGAAGATTGGCTGTGCCGTCCGTCCGGGCCGATGACATCAGCGCTCCCGAACCATAGAGTGACGGTGAACTGACAAGAATCCGGAGGCGCATACACGGCGCCCAAAACAAAGCAGGGGAGGACTTCATGAGCACCCATAGCAAGGTGTCGGGGCCATCACGGCGGCATGTCGTGCAAGGCGGCCTGGCTTTGGCGTCGGCGCCGTTCCTGGTGGCCGGGGCACAGGCGCAGGATGCAAACTACCCCTCGCGCGAGGTCAGGGCCATCTGCGGCTTCGCGGCCGGCAGCGGCGCAGACATCTTCGTCCGCTATTTCACTGAGAAAATGCAGCCGTTCCTTGGCGGCACGATCATCATCGAAAATCGCGTTGGCGCTGGCGGCAATATCGCCGTTGCCCATGTCGCCCGCTCCAAGCCCGACGGCTACACGATCCTCGTCAATTCGCCGAGTTCGATCGCCGCCGCCATGTCGTTATACAAAGACCCCGGCTACGACGCCGAGGCAGCCTTCGATGTCCTGGGCAGCGTCTGCCTCTTGCCGTCTGCGGTCAGCGTCGCCCCCGACAGCCCGCACAAAACCCTACCGGATCTGATCAAGGTCCTCCGCGAGAAGGGCGACAAGGCCTCTTACGGCGTTATCGCACCCTCGGCACGGGTGGCAGGCGCGATGATGAAGGACATCCTCAAGCTCAAGGTCGTGGAGGTGCCCTACCGCACCGCCGCCGACTCGGTGAACGACCTGCAGAGCGGCGTGGTCGACTTCATGGTATATGATCCGATCTTCGCGATACCGCGCCATCGCAACGGCAAGCTGCGGGTGCTGGCGCTGAGCGCGAAGGAGCGCATGACGACAGCGCCGGACCTGCCGACCATGCATGAGAGCGGCGTCCCCGGTGTCAACGTCGTGGCCTGGTGGGGATTGTCGGTGCCCAAGGGTCTGCCGCCGGCGATCCGCGAGAAGCTCAGCAAGGCCTTCCTGCAAATGGCCTCGCTTCCGTCGACCAAGGCATGGCTAGCCGAGTATGGCTGCGATTCTTTCGTGATCGGTCCCGAGGAAGGACAGAAGCGGATGATTCAGGACGTCCAGGATTGGCGCGGCTACGTTAAACTTGCCAACATTCCGACGAACTAGGTCTCGCCTTGTGAGATCACCTGTGCGGGAACGGCTTCGCAAGTCAGGGGCGGCGGCGACCGCCGCGGATTGTGCTCACCCGAGTGAGACGACCTCTGCAAAGCTGTGACCGCACAATCGCACCCCGTGCGATTTGCTGGCGGCTGCATCTCCGGAGAACTCGGGCTGCGCCTC